>Ga0123519_10002172_pt1 | contig 33330 bp, 21 predicted proteins | sample YelNatPaOPRAMG02_FD_87396 | JGI IMG/M metagenome (GOLD analysis project Ga0123519, IMG submission 87396) | Hot spring microbial communities from Yellowstone National Park - Yellowstone National Park OP-RAMG-02 (version 2) | ecosystem: Environmental > Aquatic > Thermal springs > Hot (42-90C) ... | reverse complement strand
GTTTCAGAAAGGTCTGCCGTAGGTATCCAGGTAGCTGGTGCCATTTTTGTTCTTTCAGCAGGGCTAGCAAAGAACTCATCAAACAATCGCTGTAATTCGTTGTGGAATATATCCATCTCCCTTGCAAATGGCATCCATCTATCCATATATCTCATTTTTTTACACCTCCCTTCTTATGTCTAGTTATATTATAATAGTTTAGTCTATTTTTGTCAAGAGTTTTTAAAAAATTTTTTTATATTTTTTTACTCTATGACATATAAGGTTTAAAGCTTAAACTCTTTAACAAATTTCTCAAGAGAATCCAAAAACTTATTTAACATCTTCTGAAACTCCTCAAAAGCTTTTTGCTTAGTATCTCCCCAGGCAATGCAACTGGGGAAAGCAGGAGAATAAGCTTTCCACTTATCTTCAGGTGGCTTGGGTGGAACAAGATAAACTTTAATTTCGGGCATAAAATTTTTCTCCTTTCATAATAACGAAGTTCCTTCTATTTCTTCATACATCTGCTTATAACCTGCTTTCCTTTTAAAGGAAACTCAAAAAATGTGCCTAAAACAACAGATAAATATAAAACTTCTATCAACTCTTTGCAGCATTAAAGTAGTAAAAACAATTAAAGTTTTCCTTGATTAAAAACTTTAGCAGGATTTTAATTAAAATTTGTGTAATATTTTAAGGTATTCCATTATAAAAAATAATAAAAGTAAAAATGGAAGATGAAATTTATTTATCTTTTAAGGTGGGAGAGAATCTAGCTGCTTTATCATTAAAATATTTACTAAAAATAAGCCGCTGGACAGAAGTAAGAAAAATGCCAATCCCTCAAAAAGACTTGCTAGGAATAATACCACACAAAGGAGAGCTGGTACCTGTAGTAGACTTGAATATAATATGGGGACAAAAATCTGAAAAATATAAGTTCTATATACTTTTAGAAGAAGAAAATCATAAAAAAATTGCTTTTGGAATAGAAGAACTATTAGAATTGATATCAATCCCAGCAAAAGAAATTAAAGCACTTCCTAAAAAGTGGAGTAAATATGAACAATTTATTAAAGGAATTTATATCTTTAAAGAAAAGTTAATCTTTGTTTTGAATATCTCGATACTCTTAAAATTATTATCAACAACAGGGAGGCAAAATATATAAAATGAAAAGATTTTCTTTAAACCAGATAATTTATACTATTACCTTAAGCTTTGCAGTAGGAATAGTTGTATTAGTTGCATTTTTAAATACAGCTATTAATCTTAAAAATATTACATTAGATAAATTAGTTGAAACTATTATTATTGTTACCATACCAATTTTTCTATTAACTACGGGATTTATAGGTAGCTTATATAGGAAAATACAAAACTTTCTTTACAAAGAAGAAGAAGCACTCATCACAAAAACAGATATTATTCTAGCTTTTAAAGATTGTGTCAACTTTTCCCTGCTAAGCTCTGGTGCAATACTGCTGGCTTTCATTTTTATCACCAGTATTTCTGCCTATATATTATCCACAAAAGAATTTGTCACAGGATGGAAGTTTTACGGGCAAATAATAGGTGGATTAATATGTGGGCTAAGTGCTGCGCTACTTAGTTATTTTCTATTTAAAAATCAAATCGGTGAGGTATTTAAACATATTTACTCCATAGTAAAAGACATAGAAAAATTACCCAGAGGACTTAGTATATTTTCCAAATTAGTAATTGCTTTTCTTTCTACAACTATAATAACTCTTCTTTTTCTCTGGTTAATGATGTATCAGCAAATAATCAAAGCAATTGATAGACAATTGATTATCCATAGTCAATCTCTACTTAAAAACTTAACATCAGACCTGCCCTATAATAAAGGATTATCAAAAGAAAAGATAAAAGAAGTTCTTAAAAAATTAATCATAGGTTCCCAGGGAGCATCAGCAGCAATCACACAAGATGGAGAGATTATCGCAGTTGTAGGGGTATTCCCTAATCAAGCAATTAAATTAGTAAGCTCTTTAATAAAAGCGGAGAAAGAAGATGTAATAGAATTAAGAGAAGAAGAAATTGTTTGTTTCTATAAACCAACCTCTAACAGCCCAATCTTTTTAAATTTCCTAGCAACTAAAGATTATCATGATTTTTTAAAAGAAGTAAAAACTTATTCCTTGATATTATTTATGGTGTCTTTACTCTTATGTATTTCCATTGCTTATTTTTCTAGCCACTCAATATCAAATCCAATTAAAGAGCTTGTCAATGCAGCAAGTAGTATAACTAAAGGTGATTTAACTGCTAAAGTATATCTACCATCGGACGATGAAGTAGGAATTTTGGGGTGGAGATTTAATTTAATGACACAACAATTAAGAGAAGTCATAGAAAGAGAGAAAGAATCACATAAAAGCTTAAAAGAAGCCATAAACACTCTTTTACCGGTTGTTCGTTCAGCTTCTGATGGAGATTTAACTAAAGTCTTGCCAGATTTTAACTGGGAAGGACCTGTTGGGGAATTAGCTAGTGCTTTTTCAGAAATGATTACAAGCTTACACAAGTTAGCAAGTAAAATACAACCAGTGGCAAGAGAAATTGCTATCACTTCTCTACAACTAGCAGAACTTTCTACTAATGAGGCCAGTGGAGCAGAGGAACAGGCTTCTGCAATTGCAGAAATTACAGCTACTATGGAAGAACTGGCTCGTTCATCTTTTCAAATTGCAGAAAATACCAATGCACTTTTACAATCATCTGAAAGGAATGTATTGTTAGCCGATAAAGGAGAAAAAGCTGTAATGGACACTATGGAGGGGATGAAATTAATCAACGAACAAACACATACAACAGTAAATAAGATTTTAGAATTAAGCCAAAAATCTAAACAAATAGGAAACATTGTTGAGATAATCAATGAAATAGCTGACCAGACAAAATTATTGGCTTTTAATGCTGCCATTGAAGCAGCAAGAGCAGGAGAAGTAGGCAAAGCATTTTCAGTAGTAGCAGCAGAAATACGGAAGTTGGCCGAAAATGTAGTAAATTCTACAAGAGAAATAAAAGAACTAATAGAAGAAATACTCTCCTCGGTAAATAGTTTGGCAATGGGAACAGAAAAAAATTTAGAGGTAGTAGAAAAGGGTAAAGAACTTTCAGAAAAAGCACAAAGGTCCCTTCAAGATATTATTCATGATATTAAAGAATCTTTCACTTTAGTAAAAGAAATATTAAATGCTACTAAAGAACAAAAAATTGCTAGCGACCAGGTAGTAGATGTAATGAAAGAAATAAGTGAAGTAGTAAAACAAACAGCAGATAACAGTAGAAGTTTACTAGAAACTTCTCAAAAGATGAAAGCATTTTCACAAGAATTAATTCAAGAAGCTCAAAAATTTAAAGTATAATGAATGAAAGATTTAGACTTAATACAAAAAGAATTTCTAATTAAGTTTAAAGAAGAAGCTTATGAAAAAATTATTAGATTAAAAAAGTTATTTGCTATCCTAATAACTAATCCTGGTAGTGAAGTAACTCGTGAGGTTCTCCGTCTTACACATTCACTTAAAGGAGGGGCAGCTTTACTAGGATTAAAAGAAATAGAAACAATAGCTCACCAATTAGAAGATGAATTAGAAAAAGAACTAAAAGAGAAGCCAACACTTTCTCAAGATAAAATTAATTACTTTCAGCAATTTCTAGGCACACTACATCATTTAATAGACAATCTAAAAACTTCTATTATAAAATCAAAAGAAATAAAAGAAAAATTACCCCTGGAAGAAATAACTTTAAAAGTTGACAGTAGTAAAATTGATTATCTAATAAATCTGGTTTCAGAATTAGCACTTGAAAGATGGAAACTTATAACAGTAGAAAGAAACCTTGCCCAATTATTCTCTAAAGAAGGAAATTCAAAGTTACATCAAACTTTGAAACTTCTACAAGATGCTATTCAGAAAAAAAGCTTTCTACTGCAAGAACTCCAGTGGGAATTAGTAGAGCTTCGCCTAATACCGCTAAACACATTACTGGATGAACTTTCTGTTAATTTTTTAGATATGTTAAATCAATTAAATAAAGAAGCTTATTTAAAAATAGAAGGTGGAGAAATAAGAATAGATAAGGAAATTGCAGAGGTATTAAAAGACCCTTTAGTGCATTTATTAAGAAATGCTTTAGACCATGGTATAGAAGCACCTTTAGAAAGATTACAAAAAAATAAACCTAAGGAAGGAACAATAAGTATTAATATAACACAAAAAGGAGCAAAAATTATTATAGAAGTAAAAGACGATGGAAAAGGATTTGATGTGGAGAAAATAGCCGAAAAAGCACTGCGCAGAAAGATTATTACTTTCAAAGAAAAAGAAAGTCTTTCAAATCAAGAGTTACTAAATCTAGCTTTTACCCCTGGATTAAGTACCAACCCTATTATTACCAAATTCTCAGGTCGTGGTATCGGATTAGATGTAGTAAAAGAAAAAATAGAAAAATTAAATGGTAAAGTAAGAATATCCTCTACACCAGATGTAGGCACTACCATTACTATGACTTTGCCAATTACTCTGGTATCTACATCTTTACTTTTATTTACTATAAATAATAAGATAATGGCTATCCCAACCAGAGATATAATACATTTAATTAAAGTAGATAAAAATAAATTGTTACAAGCAGGCAAAGATTTAGCTTGTCAGTGGCAGGGAAAAACTGTGCCTGTTGTAGAACTTATAAATTTATGGGGAGAGCAAACAGAAGAAGAGAAAAGATTCTGGAATATAATACTCACACAAATAGAAGATAATATAATTGGTTTAAAAGTAGATGAATTTCTTGAAGAAGGAGAATTTATTGTTAAAGGACTAAGTAATATAGAAGGACTTCCTTATTTTATAGGAGCAACATTCTGGAGAGGAGAACTGGTATTTATTTTAAATATTCATCAACTGCTAAAACTGGCTCCCAAAATTTCTATAAAAAAAGAAAGGGAAAAAGAAAAAAAACCTAAAAGAAAAATCTTACTTGCAGAGGATTCGCTTATCTCAAGAACTTTGGAAAAAGACATACTAGAATCTGCAGGTTTCAATGTTATAACTGCAGAAGATGGAAAGGAAGCGTGGGATATATTAAGTAGAGAGCCACTGGATATGGCAATAATTGATATTCAGATGCCAGGATTGGATGGGTTTCAAGTAATTCAAAGAATACGCTCCACTCCTCATTTGGCAGAGCTTCCAGTAATAATTGTTTCGGGCATGGAGCGGGAAGAAGAAAAACTAAAAGGTATAGAAGTTGGAGCAGATGCTTATTTAATTAAAAGTAACTTTAATCAAAAAGAACTATTAGAAATAATATATTCTTTTCTTGGAGAAGAGAAATGAATTTTGCTTTTTATATTGAGAATATAGAATGTATGGTAATAGATAAAGAAGAAATAATAATAGACTGCACACCTAAATTAATTAAATTTTTAAATAAATTTTCAAATAAAATAATAGGAGAAAAATGGCAAAAAGTTCTACCTTTAGAGTTATGGCCAGAAACTTTCTTGCCTCCTTCCAGTTTATCTAATAAAAATATTAATCAAAAATTTAATAATATTAATTCCTTTTTTGTATCTCTCTCAAATTACGCTAACCTTTATGGTGTTATAATGCTTACACCTAAAAAGGATATACCTCCTCTATCCGACCTGCTTTCCCTTCTAGTGCATCAACTTCGTTCACCTCTTACCATCACCAAAAGTTATATCTATCTTATTAAGCAAGGTAAAATCAATATTCAAAACCCCACCTTTACAACAAATCTTGAAGGAAGTATGGACTATCTATTAAGATTAAGTGGAGACCTAGCATTTATGTCAGATTTAGAAGAACCAAAAAGATTGCTAGAAAAGGTACAGTCAGTAGAACTGGCAGACTTTCTAGGATACCTTTTCTCTACAATTCAGCAACAACTAGAAGAAACGAATGTAAATTTAAAATACAACATAAAAGGAAAAATTAAAAGATCTCTTCCAGTTAATTTTATTTCTAGATTTTTTACAACATTTTTATATTACTGGAAGACTTTTCTAAACCATACCGGGAATAATAATAGTAGAGAAATCTCTATTCGTATTACTATTAATGAAACTCAATGGATTTGTTCTTTTAAATTATCTTCACTCATTACAACTGCGGAAGAATTTTATAGCTTCTTATGGTCTCCCCTTTCTCTACCTCCCGCTCCTAGTTTTGTTGAAAAGCTAACAGGCTTAGAATATTATATAATTATAAAGTGCTTAAATCTACTGGAAGGAAAGGTTTATTTAATTTATAAGCCTCAAGGGAGCCTAATAGTATTACTATTTAAATTTTAATAAATACAAAGGGGGAAATATATAGAAATGCGATGTGCTTTCTGTAAATTTAAAATAATATCTTTCGAAAAATACCAGAAGTGTCCTTCTTGCGAAAGATTTTATCATATAGAATGCTGGAAAGTTAACGAAGGTTGTATAATAAAACACTCCTATGATACTGTTTCAGCTAAAGATACGACTCTCTACCCTGCAAAAGAAGCCCTAGAAACTACACCTGCCCTCCCCAAACGCCGAATCAATTACCCTAGAGTAATCTTAACTTTTGGGATATTAATTTTAGTTATAGTAATAGGTATTCTTTTAGGAATACACTGGTCACACCCACTTCCCATAAATATCAAAGCTACACGGTTGATAGAAAAAAACAAATATGAAGATGCTATAAAGTTATATCATAAACAGCTCAAACAAAACATTTCAGCTGAACAAAAAGAAACATATTTAAAAGAGATATTTGAAATTTATAAGAAAATTACAGCACAGTTAATATCTAAAAATGACTTAAAAGAAGCACTAAACAAAGCTAACGAATTAACTAAACTTTCTCCTAAAGAAGGAAAAGAGTTAAAAAAGTTTATTTATATCTTTAGTATAGAAAAAGCTATAGATGATAAAGACTATTTAAAAGGAATCAAGCTAGCTTGCTCTGCCATGGATGAACTGGGATGGGAGAAAGAGCTTTTAAAATACACTTATTCTATTTACTTTTTATATCTAACCGACCCAGGGTGTAAAGTATCTCCCTCAGATTCAAAAGAACTGCTTAAATCCTCTACAAGCAGAAAAATTATGCAAAATTTAGGATTTAAAACCTTCCCTTCGGGTTATATTTTAAAAGGTGAATTAAACAATTACCCACCTTATGAAACCATTATAATTGGATATGATAAAAGTAGAGTAACACTGGATATTTACCAGCTTACCTCCATTACTACCCCTAAACTACTCTATCATCAGTCTTACCCGTCATCTTTATCAATACGTAAAATTGGTTTTAAAGAACTTAATAATGACAAAAAGGAGGAGTTAATACTTTTCTGTCAGCAAAAAGAAGAATCTGGCATTATAATTGTGTTTATGAATGGAGAAAACTTTGACAGCTGGAATTCTTTTGCCTTCAATTTAAATTCACCCCAAATTGCTAATCTTGACCAGGATAACAAAGCTGAATTAATATTTAATTCAACTTTCCCGCAGGGATGGGAGGGTAGTAAGGCAATAGCAATTAATTTCCCAGTTATATATCACTGGCAAAACGGGTACTTAGAAGATGTAAGTGAACTTTATCCTGAATATTATCAGAAAAACTTTCTACCACAGCTCTCCCATGAGATAGAAGCTCCTCCCCAAATGTCCGAAACAGACTTAGCAGTTTACAAAGAAATTAGAGAAATGGCAAAGAAAAAAGTGTATAAAATATTAAAAATGTCTCTCCCCACCCCAGCAGATAAAAAATCACCTGAAGAAACACTTAAAAATTATTTTGAATATTTAAAAAATAAACAATATCTCAATGCCTACTTGTGTAGAGAAAATACATCTTTGGATTTTAACCGATTTTTAAATGAATGGAAGACAAATTCCAAAATAGAATTAAACACTGCATCTATTTTCAGTGAAACCTCCAATGAAGCAATTTTTGAAGTTAACTTTACCTCAAAAGACATTCTAGAAGGCAAAGAAAGAGAAGCATATTATAAAGCTAAATACATACTAGTCAAAGACAATATAGATAATGGATGGTATATAAAAGATTCTGAAATAATTTCTTATAAAGAAATTTAATTCTTTTTAATAAGCTACTACCTCAAAAACTTTAAATTCTTAATTAAATCAAACAAGAATGTTAACAAAAAATTAACAAAATTACTATTGTGAAAATCATTTTAAATAGTAAAATTTAATATAAGTAATTACTTTAATAAAAAGGGGTATAAAAAAGAAGAAATAGAAAGGTGGATATTTGTCTCTGTTTTTTATTTTTATAAATTAGGGGTAATCTTTATGAAGATAAAAGAAAATATAAAAGAAATAAGTGAAGAAATAGCAAAAGAGTTAGGTTATGAAATAGTAGAGGTAAATATTTATTATGGGAAAAAGAAAATTATAAGAATTGCTATAGATAAAATACCTGCTATAACTGTGGAAGATTGTGAAAGGTTTAGTAACTTTTTAAGTGTTAAGCTGGATAACCTGAAGCTTTTCTCCTCACCTTATTATTTAGAAGTTTGTTCTCCAGGACCCAGAAGGCCGTTATTTTCAGCTCGAGACTATAGCCGTTTTATAGGAGAAAAAATAAAACTAATTACTTTTACTCCTGTAGAAAACAAAAAGTTTTTTAAAGGAACTTTAGTAGATTTTCAAAACGAGTTTATATATATTAAGGAAGACTCTGGCAGGATATACCAAATTTTTAGAGAAAATATTAAAAAAGCAAATTTAAATCGTTAAGGATGGGTGGAGAAGATATAATTGACTGCTAATTTATTAAAGGCTTTAATAGAGTTAGAAAAAGAAAAGGGCATCAAAAAAGAAGAGCTAATGGAAGCTGTTAAATTAGCATTGGTTACTGCTTTTAAAAAAAATTTTGGAGAGCATCAAAATATTCTTGTAGAAATAGAAGAAAGTGGCCAAATTAAAGCCTTTATCCAGAAAGAAGTTACAATTAGAAAAAGTAAGAAGAGGGGTACCATATCTCTTAAAGAAGCTCGCCAAATTAAACCAGAATGTAAACTTGGTGATGCTATAAATGTTGAGATAAATTCTGAAAAATTTGGAAGAATTGCTGCTCAAACTGTTCGCCAGGTAATATCACAAAAAGTTAAAGAGGCAGAAAAAGACCTATTATATAAAGAATTTCTTGAAAAAAAAGGAGATATAATTACTGGTAATATATTTAGAATAGAAAAAGGTAGAGTATATGTAGATTTAGGCAAATTAGAAGGTGTTATTCCACCTTCAGAACAAAGTCCAAATGATAATTTTCGTGTTGGAGACAGAGTTCGGGCTTATGTATTAGATGTTAAAGAAAGAGGGAAGGATATTGAAGTTATTCTTTCTCGCACTCACCCGGAATTTGTAGTAAAACTATTTCAACTTGAGGTACCAGAACTTTATGAAGGCATTGTTACCATAAAAGCTTTTGCTAGAGAGCCTGGTTATCGCACTAAAATTGCTGTTCATTCGGATCAAAAAAACATAGACTCTATTGGCGCCTGTGTAGGAAACAAAGGAGTTAGAGTGTTAGCTATTGTAAATGAATTAAATGAAAAAATAGATGTAATTGAGTGGAGTGAAAATGCAAGTAAATTTATTGCTAATGCTCTAAGTCCAGCAAAAGTTACACTGGTGAAATTAAATGAACCAGAAAAGACAGCACTTGCCATAGTCCCTCCTGATCAATTGTCCCTGGCTATAGGGAGGGAAGGATTAAATGCAAAACTGGCAGCTAAACTCACTGGATGGAAAATAGACATTAAAAACGAAAACCTTATAGAAAATGAAGAACAAAATAAGGAGGCATAAGGGAGTTGGGGAATAAGATAAGGGTGTATCAATTAGCTAACGAATTAGGTATCTCCTGGATGGATATAGTTGATAGATTAAGAGAGTTAGGATACCAGGTGAGTAAGCATCATGCTTCAGGTGTAGATGAAGAAGCAGCTGATATGCTAAGAGAGTATATAAGAGAGCTAAGAGGAGAAGTTTTGCCTCCCCCGGAAACACCTCCTGAAGTTAAGGAAGAAGAGAAACCTGCCCCCCCTGTTTTGACAGAAATGCCTGCCGAAGAAAAATCAGCTCCAGAAGAAGTAATTGAATATAAGCCAAAAAAGAAAAAGCAAGAATCTATAAAAACACCAACTGCTGAGGCTCTCCCAAAAGCTAAGTTATGCATTTCCTATTCATTAACTCCAAAGGAGCTTTCTCAAAAGATATGTGTGCCAGTAAACGAAATTATTAAAGAATGTATGTTAAAAGGTTGTATGTATAATATTAATCAACCTATAGACTTTGACTTGTTATGTGAAATAGCTTCTAATTATGGAATAGAAATAGAATTAGAAGAAAAGCCAGAAATTGAAACCCCAAAAGCAAAATCTATCATAGATCAACCTAAAGAGGGTGAGCATTTACAACCTCGTCCTCCTGTGGTTACGGTGATGGGACATGTAGACCACGGCAAGACTTCTCTGTTAGATACGATCCGCCGAACTAATGTTACTGCTGAAGAAGCAGGAGGAATTACTCAAAGTATTGGGGCATATCAAGTCCAGGTAAAAGATAAATTAATTACTTTTATTGATACCCCGGGGCATGAAGCATTTACAGCAATGCGAGCAAGAGGAGCAAAAGTTACTGATATAGCAATACTGGTGATTGCTGCTGATGATGGGATAATGCCTCAGACAATAGAAGCCTTAAATCATGCTCGTGCAGCAGGTGTGCCTATTATTATAGCTATCAATAAGATAGATAAACCAGAAGCTAATCCAGAATTAGTAAAACAACAGCTGGCAGAAAGAGGACTCATTCCAGAAGAATGGGGAGGAGACACAATTTGTGTCCCTGTTTCAGCAAAGAAAAAGTGGGGTATAGAAGAACTTTTAGAAATGATAATACTTGTAGCTGAAATGCTGGAGCTAAAAGCAGATCCTACTGTGTCAGCACTGGGCACAATTATTGAAGCTAGATTAGACAGACACAAAGGGCCGGTAGCTACTGTCCTTATACAACAAGGAACCCTTAGAATTGGTGATGTTTTTATAGCTGGAACAGTTTGGGGAAAAGTTCGTGCTATGTTAAATGAATTTGGTAAAAAAGTAAAAAAGGCACCTCCATCTACACCTGTAGAAATCTTAGGTCTTTCAGAGCTTCCAGTTGCAGGAGACATTTTAGAAGTACTAAATACTGAACGGGAAGCTAAAGAAATAATAAAAAATAGATTGGAACAAAAAATTGATAAAACAACACAAAGAATAGGCTTAGAAGATGTTTTCCATAAAATTAAAGAAGGTCTGGTAAAAGAGCTTCGCGTTATAATAAAAGCAGATACCCAGGGTTCGGTAGAGGCTCTGCGTCAGGCATTGACGCATTTAGATAATACAGAAGTAAGTGTAAAGGTAATTCATGCAGGCGTAGGAAGTATTAATGAAAGTGATATTATGCTTGCAAGCGCTTCTGAAGCAATTATAATTGGATTTAATGTGCGACCTGAAATTAATATTTCTAAAATTGCAGAAAAAGAAAAAGTAGATATTCGTTTTTATAGGGTTATATACCATGTAATAGATGATATAAAATCAGCTATTAAAGGAATGTTAGAACCTGAATATAAAGAAATACTCCTGGGTAGAGCAGAAGTTAAGGCGATATTTAATATACCTAAAATAGGAATAGTTGGAGGATGTTATGTATTTGAAGGCAAAATTACAAAAAAAGCTTCTGTAAGAGTAATTAGAAATGGCACAGTAATTTATGAAGGCAAAATAGCATCGCTTAGGCGCTTTAAAGAAGATAAACAGGAAGTTGTTTCAGGTTTTGAGTGTGGAATAAGAATAGATAAGTTTATAGGATTGCAACCCGAAGATATTATTGAGGCTTATGAAATTCAGGAAGTTCCTCGAGAACTTTCCTATAAGGGATGATAAAATGCGTAGCTATACTAGAATTGAACGGTTGGAGAAATTACTTCAGGAAGTTCTAGCTGAAAGTATTTCTCGCCGTATTAAAGACCCAAAACTAGGATTTGTTACTGTTATGGGTGTTCAGTTAAGTAAAGACCTGCATTATGCTAAAGTTACCGTCACAGTGTTAGGTAGCGAGCAAATACAGGAGGAAACAATGCAAGTGCTTGATAGAGCTTCTAATTTTTTACGAGAAGAAATATCCCGGGAAGTTCGAATGAGATATATCCCAGAACTTAAATTTGTCCGCAGTGATATATTTGAAAAGCAAGCAAGACTGGATGAATTATTTTCTTTAATAAGAAAGGAGGAAAAATATGAAAATTAAAGGTTACATAGTTTTTTTATTTGTTTTTTTACTACTTACCGTATGGGTATTTGCCGTTGAACAATCTAAAACAACAACTAAAGGGAATACCGAGAAACCGCCGTTAACAACAGAAAAAACTCAAGAAAAATCTACAGTGGAACCAGAAAAACTTTTAGATTCCATCACTTCTCAGGACAGAAAAGTAAGAATAGAAGCTGAAACAAAATTAATTGAAATGAAGGAGGAGGCAATTCCTTTAATACAAAATAGATTAAAACAAGAAAAAGACCCATTTGTAAAAAATAGATTAGTGTATATTCTAGGCGAAATTCGTTCTCCAAATATAATAAATTATTTAATAGGATTGCTTAAAGAAAACGATATATACATAACAGTGGAAGAAGCATTAATTAAACTTCAACCTCAGGTTGTTTCTCCACTATTAGAAGAAGCTAGTAAAACAAGTGAACCTCAACTTCAATTTAGAATACTTGAACTTCTGTCAGAGATGCAGGTTAAAGAAGCTCTCCCGCTATTTACCTCTGGACTAAGTTCCAAGGAAGAAAATATAAGAAGAATTTCTGTAGAAGCTTTAGGGAAATTAAAACCAGAGAAAGCACTGGACTTGCTTTTGCCTTTAGCTAAGGATGAAAGCAAATCTATAAGAGCTTCTCTCGCTATAACACTGGGAGAGTTAGGTAATCCTCAAGCTTCTCCTACGCTAATAGAGCTACTCAAAGATAAGGATGAAGAAGTTATTGGCTCTGCTGTTTATTCTATAGGGAGGCTAAAGGCTAAAGAAGCTGTGCCTGCTTTATTAAAATTACTGGAACAGGAAGGAACAACAAGTATACTAATTCAAATTAAAGTAATAGAGGCTCTTGGGGAAATTGGGGACAAGTCTGCAATTACCCCATTAAAACAACTTCTAGAAAAAACACAAGATAAATATCTAAAAGATGTTATACAAAAAACCCTAGAAAAGTTATCACAAACTTAAATACTTTGGAGTAATAAAGCAAAATACATATTTTTTATACTAACGAGAGGTTAATTTTGGGCTTATACTAATAAACTTTAATTTGACAAAAATAAAAAAATGCTGCTTTAATGAATGGTGTGCCAAAGGAGGTGGGTGATAGCCAGATGAATAACAGCAGGTTGTTTCTAGGTATAGATATAGGTTCTGTAAGTGTAAATTTAGTTTTATTAAATGAACAAAAAGAAATATTACTGGAAAAATATATCAGACACAAAGGTCAGCCAATTGAAACTACTATCAATGAATTAGATAAACTTAGTAAAGAAATTGACCTTAAAAAGTTATGGTATGCAGGAGTTACTGGAGCCGGTGGGAGATTATTTAGTAAACTTTTAGGAGTAGAATTTACAAATGAAGTAATCGCACAGGCTAAAGGAATTTGTCTCTTGCATCCTGAAGTAAAAACTGTAATTGAAATAGGGGGAGAGGATTCTAAACTTTTAATTATAGAATATGACAGTGAAAGTAATGAAATGCTAGTAAAAGACTTTTCTATGAATGCTGTATGTGCAGCTGGCACTGGCTCTTTTTTAGACCAGCAAGCAAGCAGGCTTGGAATTTCTATAGAAAAGTTTGGAGAGCTGGCTTTAAAATCTAAAACACCTCCCAGAATTGCTGGACGATGTTCTGTATTTGCTAAAAGTGATATGATACATTTACAACAAGAAGCTGCACCCGTTGAAGATATAATTGCAGGTCTTTGTTTTGCAGTAGCCAGGAATTTTAAAAGTAGCATTGGCAGAGGCAAGAAATTTGGGAAACCGATATCATTTCAGGGTGGAGTAGCTGCCAATAAGGGTATGGTAAGGGCATTTAAAGAGGTGCTTAAACTTAAAGATGAGGAACTCATTATCCCACCTTACTTTGCCTCTATTGGAGCTGTGGGGGCTGCTTTAGTGCAGATTGAAAAAGCCCATTCTTCTCCAATGCCTATGTGGAATGTAGAAAAATTAAAAAAGAAATTCTATACTTACGAAGAGCCACCAGGTAGAATCCTTAAGCCTTTTTCACCGAATAGCATAGTAGATACTAAATCACTTTTAAGGGTAGAACGAGAGTTGGGACCTGAGGAGCAGAATGTGCCAGCTTATCTTGGTATAGATATAGGATCTATTAGTACCAATTTGGTTGTAATTGATGAAGAAAAGAGGGTTTTGTATCGTCTCTATCTTATGACTGCTGGCAGACCAATAGAAGCTGTAAGAGCTGGCCTGTCAGAAATTGGAGATAAAATAGGCAAACAGCTTCTTATAAAGGGAGTAGGCACTACAGGGTCGGGCAGGTATATGATTGGCGAATTTGTAGGAGCAGATATTGTTAAAAATGAAATTACAGCTCAGGCTCGAGGAGCTTTAGAGATTGATCCAGAAGTTGATACTATTTTTGAAATTGGGGGGCAAGACTCCAAATATATCAGTCTAGAGAGGGGAGCAATTATAGACTTTGAGATGAACAAAGTATGTGCTGCAGGCACAGGTTCGTTTCTGGAAGAACAGGCAGAAAAACTGGGAGTAAACATTAAGGAAGAATTTGCTGATCTTGCATTCAGCTCTAAAAAACCTGTATTCTTGGGAGAAAGATGTACTGTATTTATGGACTCGGAGCTAGTTAAACAGCAACAGAAAGGTGTTGCTAAAGAAGATCTAGTTGCAGGTTTAGCATATTCTATAGTGTATAACTATCTTAATCGCGTAGTTGAAAATAGAAAAGTAGGTAATAAGATATTCTTCCAGGGAGGAGTTGCAAATAATAAAGCAGTCAAAGCAGCTTTTGAAGAAGTTACAGGTAAAACAATTCATATCCCACCAAATTTTGATGTAACTGGAGCACTGGGAGTGGCTATCATAGCCAAAGAACACTGCGAGAAGAAAGGTATAACTAAAAGTAAGTTTAAAGGTTTTGATATGGGGAAAAAACATTATACTATCACTTCTTTTGAGTGTCAAGACTGTGCTAATAATTGTGAGATAAGAAAAGTAGAGGTAGAAGATGGCACTATTCTTTATTATGGTAGTAGATGTGAAAAATATGAACTTAAAAAGATAGAAAAGTCAGGGAAAAAGCTGGATGATTTATTCCTGGAAAGAGAACTTCTCCTTACAAAATATTACCGTAAGAATAGAGTCAAATCGGGTGATATAAAAATAGGTTTCCCAAGAATCCTTAATCAATATTACGAACTCTTTCCTTTCTGGTCAGCATTTTTTGCCGAACTGGGAATAGAGCTGGTTCTTTCTGACCCGACCATTAAACATATAATACATCAAGGTGTCGAAGCAGTAGTAGCAGAAACTTGTTTTCCAATTAAAGTAGCTCACGGTCACGTATTAAATTTACTTAAAACTAAAAAGATAGATTATCTATTTGTTCCTAGCATAATAAATATGAAACAATATAACCCTCATTTATCCGAAAGTTTCTCTTGCCCTTATGTGCAGAGTATTCCATATACCCTAAAAAGTGCTATTAATCCAGAAGATTATGGAGTAGAAATGCTAAACCCGCCCCTCTATTTTAAATTTGGAGCTAAATATCTTGAAGAGCCATTAATTAAAATGGCTTCAAAATTTGGTAAAAAAGCAAGTGAAGTAAAAAAAGCTATACATAAAGGACTGGCGGTGCAGGAAGAGTTTAATAAAAAACTACAGGAAAGAGGAAAAGAAATACTTGCCAGGCTGGCTACTAATGATAAAGCAGTAGTAATAATCAGTAGGCCTTATAATGGATGTGACCCTGGAATTAATCTTGGCTTACCCCAAAAATTAAAGGATATGGGAATACTGGCTATTCCTATGGATATGTTAGATTTGGATAATGTTGATATTTCAATTGACTGGCCTAATATGTATTGGAGATATGGACAGAAGATTCTTTGTGCTGTAGAGATTATAAGTAGAGACCCAAGGCTTCATGCTTTGTATATATCCAATTTCGGTTGTGGCCCAGATTCATTTATCGCTCACTTTTTCAGAGAGAAAATGGGAGAAAAACCTTATTTATTAATTGAAGTAGATGAACATAGCGCAGATGTAGGTATCATTACAAGATGTGAAGCATTTTTAGATAGCCTTGAAAATACTAAAACTAAAGCTCTGGAGGATACTAAAAGAATAAAAGTCATCTCAATTAAAAAAGGGGAAAAACGAATTGTATACCTGCCTAATATGTCTGACCATGCCAGAGGTATTGCTGGTGCCTTTATGGCTAATGGGGTAGAGGCAGAAGTTCTGCCTGTTCCAAATGAAGAGACCATAAAATGGGGTAGAAGATATACCTCTGGTAAAGAGTGTTATCCTGCCATTATTACTACAGGAGATATGATACGAAAGGTAATGAGCCCGGACTTTGACCGCAAAAGAAGTGCTTTCTTTATGGGAGGTTCTAGTGGACCCTGCAGGTTTGGGCAGTATAATATGTTACAGAGATTAGTCCTGGATGAACTCGGGTTTAATGATGTGCCAATTTATGCACCTAATCAAGCAAAAATGTTTTTCAGTGACTTAGAAATTATAGGAAAAGACTTTTTCCGTCTTGGATGGCAGGGAATGGTAGCTATTGATATTTTAGACAAAGCTTTACGAGAATTTCGCCCTTATGAATTAAGGGCAGGAGAGACTGAAAAAGTTTATCAACATTTTGTAGAAAAAGTTGAAAAAACTCTTGCAAAGAGAGGTAATCTGCTCTCTGTAATGAAAGAAGCTGCAGATGCTTTCTCTCAAATACCAGTAGATAGAAGCATAGAAAAACCCTTAATTGGTGTAGTAGGTGAGTTTTATGTGCGGAATAATGCGTTTAGTAATGAAAATATTGTAAAACACCTGGAGTCTCTCGGTGCAGAAGTGTGGTTGCCACCTGTATACGAATGGTTTCTTTACAGAAATTTCCGCCGCAATCTATTTGCCAAACAAGAAAGAGATATGGGAACCTATCTAAAAACTGTAATTCAAAATGAGATACAAATTCACGATGAACATCAACTCATAAAGCCATTTTTAAATTTACTTCGCAATGCAGAAGAACCAAGAACCAGCGAAGTACTTAAAATGGCTGCCCCTTATTTACATTATACTTTCTTTGGCGAAGCAATAATGAGCCTTGGTAAAGCGGTAGATTTCTTCCATAAAGGTATTTGTGGAATAGTAAATGTAATTCCCTTTACTTGTTTGCCAGGCACAATTGCTTCTGCTGTTCTTAAGAGATTTCAGGAGGACCATTTAAATATTCCTACTGTAACTATATCCTTTGATGGGTTGGGGCAGACAAACTTAGATACAAGACTGGAAGCTTTTGTTTATCAAGCTCAACAGTTTAAAGAACAAAATAAAATCTTTCTTACTAACAATATGAAGCCCAGTAAAAGTTTTTTTATCTCTTAGAACGCCTTTAGCTTGGAACAAAGTTTACAATGCAAATAAACAGTAAATAAAAAAAGAAAAACCTATTTTCCCCTATGTTTGCCCTTTTTGCATTAACTGCGTTATTTAGGATAAAATTTGCTAAACATTTCTAAAATCCTTTGTTCTGTAATTTTAAAACTCTCTTATAAAATTACTTTTTAAAAAAGGAAAAGCTTTAAAAGTGAATAATTATATTATGTATTATTAAGAGATTAACCCTTAGGAGGTAAACTATGGCTAAAAAAGCTGGTTTAATACTTTTAGCTTTATTTTTATTATGGCTTCACTTTTACGATCTGGGTCGGCGTCCATTTCATCATGATGAAAGTATTCATGCTTATTATGGATGGCTTTTAGCTAAAAACGGTCCTGCTGCTTACAAATATGACCCTGTCTATCACGGACCTTTTCTTTATTTTGCAGATGCTTTCACTTTTCGGCTTTTTGGAGGTTTCATCAATGTTAATGCTACTGATTTTTCTGCCCGTTTTATGCCATCTCTATTCGGTATTATTCTACTGCTACTGGCTTATTTGTTTTTAAAAGATGCCTGGGGTGGTAAAGCATCGCTCTGGATAGTAGTATTAATCTGTTTTTCACCTACTTTTACCTACTTTGCCCGTTTTATTCGTGAAGATATTTTTGTAGCAGTCCACAATCTAGCAATTATTTATGGTATCTGGAAGTATATAACAACTGCTAAACCTGTATGGTTTTATGTAGCTTGTGGAGCTTTGGCTTTAGCTTTTTGCACTAAAGAAAGCACTTATATTACAGTAGCTCTAGGATTGGGTTTTCTTATGTTTTATATAGCAGGTATCTATCTTAATGGCAAAAAAACCAATTGGGCAGAGATTAAAAATTGGATAAAAACCAATCAAAACACTTTAATTAATGGAGCAAGTGTATTTATAGCTATTTATGTTGTGCTTTTTACTTCTCTCTTTACAAATCCCAAAGGCATTATAGATTCTGTATATACTGCTATAAAATACTGGGGAGGGCAACAGTATAAACCCAGAATTCCAGGTCCATTTTATTATTACTGGTCTCGTCTCTTTATTTACGAACCTCTAGTTGCTATTGCATTTATAGGAGCTTTATTTAAGTTTATCAATAATAATATAAGTAAGTATCTTATAATTTTAGGCACTTTGGGAATCTATGCTTTTTCAATAGCAGAAGAATATATAAGTCTGCTTAATGTTAGTTGGATAAAAACAGGAGTAGGCTTTTTATCTGTAATAATCTTTATAATTGCTTTTGCACTTATTTCTCAAAAATCCATTGGCAATCGTAAAAACTGTGTAATGTTTTTCTTGATTTACTGGAGTTTAAGTAATTTATTTGCTTATTCTTTTGCTCAAGAAAAAGTCCCCTGGCTATTGGTTCATATCTTATTACCGATGTCTTTACTGGGAGCAGTCTTTTGGGCAGAAAGCTTACAGGATATAAAAAAGTGGAGTAAAAAAGTAGCTCTCGTTTGTATAGCTTTTCTGTTGGCATTCGAAGCTTTAGCCAGTTACAGATTAAACTTTATTGATGGAGCTAATCCCTGTGAAACTTTAGTTTATACCCAAACTACGTGGGATGTTGTAAAAAAGGCTAATCAAGTTAAAGAAATTTTGGCCAAATTAAATCGTAAAAGCGCTTTAGGACTTATTTATATAGAGAACGAGGTTTCCTGGCCTCTGGTCTGGTATCTTAGAGATTATCCAGTAAATTATTCTAAACCTTCACCACAGGAAGCTAAAGAGGCGCTGGCAATTTTTGCTGATTTAGGCAACCAATCTTATTATCAAAAAAACCTGGCAGGGCTTTTCTCTGAAGAACATCTACCTCTTAGAGCCTGGTGGATAGCTGACAGACATAAAATGAATTTAAGTAACATAATTACTTTTTTATTTACACGCAAAACATTTAATCCTACTGGTTCTTCTGATTTTCTTTTTTACCTTCGTAAAGACTACTCTTCTCTACCACCAGTTCGAGGGGTTTCCCTTACTGGCGGCGGTCCACCCAGTGGTGAGGTCAGGGGGGTAAATTTAACTCCTCAAATAATAAAACCCCAGAAAATTTTTGGTAGTAAAGGAGGAGGTAAAGGACAGTTTGATCTGCCCAGAGGTCTTTCTTGTGATAACGAAGGAATCTGGATAGCAGATTCGCGCAATTCTAGAATAGAAAAATTCTCCTGGGAAGGGAAATTTTTAAAATCTCTGGGTAAAGAAGGTAATAGATATGGTGAATTTAAAGAACCTTGTGGCTTAGCATTAGATAAAGAAGGTAATATCTATGTGGCAGATACCTGGAATCATCGCATACAAAAATTTAACCCAAAAGGAGAATTCCTATTGCAGTGGCAGGATAATTTCTACGGCCCAAGATGTGTTGTTATAGATGATGCAAAAAAGATAATATATGTTTCAGATACAGGTAACTGTTTGATTAAAAAATACAATTTAGAAGGTAATTCGCTGGGTTCTTTTGGCGGAAGAGGACAGGAACCTGGAAAATTTTGGGAACCTATCGGATTGGCTTTAGATAAAAATGGTAATATATGGGTAGCAGATACCTGGAATCAGCGGATACAGTGCCTAAATCCTAAAGGTAAGGCATTAAAACTCTGGGATGTCCCTGGATGGTATGGACCTTATCTAAGAGAACCATATATAGCTATCTATAAAGAAAATGTAATAGTAACAGATAGTGCAATACACAGAATACTTGTATTTAATATGGATGGTAAATTAATTAAAATAATAGGAAAACTTGGAAGAGGAGAAGGTGAATTTAATACACCTGTAGGGATTACTCTAGGGAAAGGGGGATTAGTTGTTGGGGAAGCTGGGGGTTGCAGGGTGCAAATTTTTCCTTTAACACTTTTTTCTTATTAAAAAGGATTTATATATAAAAAAGGAGAATAATTTAAAAAATCAAAAAGAGGTGATACAAAAGGTGAAAAAACCATCTCTACAATTTTCTGTTCCTTGTTTAGGTGTGGATGAAACTAAGGGCCCACCAAGCTTTCTGTATATTTTTTATGAACTCCCTTTCCCAAAGTTTCCTTCGCCAGCTGTGCCATTCTTTATTAATAACGGCTGGTGTAACGGACTAGGCCGTTATGAAGAAAAAACACGTATTATTCATCCTGATAAGCGTACAATTTTTGTAGAAACAGGAAATCATGAGTTTACACTCAATGAAGAAACTACACCATTTATGTCCATCAATTTTTATAAGGATATGGTATTCCCTCGTGCTGGTACTTACTGGATTCAAGTTTTTCTAGATAATCAATTGTTACTAGAATATCCACTGGTAGTAAGAGAAGCTTCTGTAAAAAATCAATAAATGAAATTCATTGCTAATCATATGTTAGGTAGATTAGCCAGATGGTTGCGTGTATTAGGTTATGATGTAGTTTATTTAAAAAAACCAGTTAAAGGAGAATTGTGGATTAAAGCTAAAGCAGAAGACCGAATGGTGCTCACAAGGAATACGCATTATCAAAAAAAACAAGGTTTTAAAGTTTTCTTAATAAAGGAAAATAAAGTGATTGACCAGCTGGCAGAAGTAATAAAAGGATTAAATCTGCACATAAATACTGAAAAATTATTTACCCGTTGTATAGATTGCAATGTTTCTCTCTCCCCCATACCAAAAGCTGAAGTAAAAGGCAAAGTCCCAATATATATATACAATACTCAAAAACACTTCTCATACTGTCCAGATTGTAAAAGAATATACTGGTGGGGAACTCATGGAGAACGATTTTATAAATTCCTAAGTGAGAAAGGAGTGCTTCCCTAATTGAATATAGCTTTATTTGTCTTTGAATATCCACCTAATCTTATAAGCGGCATTGGAACTTATGGACAATACATTACCAAAAGTTTAGTTGATTTAGGACATAAAGTAATTGTATTCACTTATAATAATGGTAAATTACCAGAACGAGAAAATATAAATGGGATAGAAGTTATAAGAGTAAAAAATCTAAAAGCAACTCCTGTTCTTACTCACATCGTAAAAGAAGAGTTAAATTACTGGCTAGAGTTATTTAATGAGTTTTTCTGTTATAACTTCCTTTCTGTAAATTACCTTGCAAATTTAATACAAAAAGAAGGTTATCCTATTGATATAGTAGCTATTTGTGACTGGGCTACTACAATGGCAGGCCTAATTGCACAAAAAGAACTTTCTCTGCCAGTAGTATTCCATATTCGTTCTACCAGATGGGGGGAAGCCAGTGGTTCTACTACAATGAGTAATATAGAAATTGATGCTTCAAAACGGCTTAATCATTTAATTACAATTAGTAACGAAATGAAGCTTTCTCTTATAGAGAAAGGTTATCCGGAAAGTAAGATAAGTGTTGTCCCTAATGGAGTTGCCCCAGAAATTTTTGACCCGGCTTCTATCACAACTCAAGAATGTAAAGAAATTCGTCAGTATTATGGAATAAAAGATGATGAAGTAATGTTATTTTATATTGGCAGGCTTACTCCTTTTAAAAATGTAAGACAGATGGTAGAAGCAATGAGCTTAATTAGTAAAGAGGCGGAGTTTCAAAAAGTAAAGCTAGTTATTGTAGGCAGGGGGTCGGAAGAACTAAATTTGAAAGAATTAATAAAGCAAGAAAAATTAAGTGATAAAGTAATTTGTAGATTTGAGTATATTCCAGAAAGAGAAAAGATTAAGCATTTTGCTGCATCAGATATATGCGTATTCCCTTCTTCATGTGAACCATTTGGAATTGCAATTTTAGAAGCAATGAGTATGGGTAAACCAATTATAGTCGGGGCTAAAGAAGTAGTAGGTTTTCATGAACAGGTAATCCCCTGTGGACAAGAACAGTGTGGCATTCACATTAATGGAGAAGACCCGATAGATATAGCCTGGGGAATAAAAGAGGCTTTGATAAACTTCTCACGATTACCTATCTGGGGAGAAAGTGGAAGAAAAAGAGTGCTTAACAATTTTACATGGAAAAAGATAGCCCAAAAAACTATTGATGTATATAAACAGCTTATTCTTCAGTAAAAAGGAGCTCAAACCAGAGAAATGCAATAGCATTTTGAAGTGCTGAGGTAATGAATATTTACTTTAAAGAGAGGGGGGCGCAAATATGTCTGCAATAAAACGCTTGATAAAATTAGTATTTATATTAGGAATCGTAATCATCCTCGGAGGAAGTTTCCTATGGGCAAGATACAAAGAAAGGCTACTTACCAGTATTCTCTGTAAAAATTCATTTATTAATTCAAGGTTAATTGGAGATTACCTCTCTTTTAATTTACGCAAACAGGATGAAGCTCTGACTTTAATTGTGGGAGAAATTATGCCCAACTATTTAATCGCTTTACTAGAAAAAAATACTGCACAGATAGCTAAAGAAAAAGAACAGGTAGAGAAAAGTTTTCAGCAATTGGAATTACAATTTCCTGCTTTTGAAGAGATAAAATATGTAGATTTAAAAGGGCAAGAATTAATTAAGGTAACAGAAAACAAAGTTATAAAGGATAAACTAGAAAATATTTCTAAAAACAATTTATTGAAACCCCTCTTTAAAGGCAAAACACTTTCAAAGTATAATTCTAAAGTCTTTTCCATTTCAGATGAAGAAGGAAAACAAAAATTATGTATATATATGTGCAAACTAGTAGAATTAAAAATGGCTAGCAAAAAAATTCAAGGCTATTTAGTTGCAAAATACAATCTATCAGATTTACAAAGTTTAATAAATCCACTACCTAATTATTTGGAAGAAGGTTTTCCCTGGATAATTGTAGAGATAGAAGGAAAAGCTAAAGTAATAGCTTCTCCACCAGAATATAAATATTCTGGAGCAGGTAGGGCTTTACTGGTAAGCTTTGTAAAACAGGTGGGTAAACAGATATTAAAAGAAAGAGAAGGCTGGCTTACATATAAAGAATATTTATTCAGCTTTACTCCTGTAAAAGAAAGCCCTGACTGGATTGTTGTAGTTACTTCTCCTTTACATAAATTTAAATGGGTATTATATAAGGAACTTTTCTGGCTAGACTTGTTGTTAGTTCTATCTTTTGGTTTAACTTTAATTTTACTTTATGTATACAGTCAAAAGCATATTCAACAAGTGCAACTTCTACAAGCAGAAGCTAACCGTCTATTAAAAGACACCAGCTACCACAGAATAGGGATTAATTTTACAGAAGAACTGGAAGAAATTAAAAATGTGCTTAACGAATTTAAAGGAAAGGTTGCTTCTCTTTATGACAAAGTATTTCCTGATGTAAACCCACTTACCGGCCTCCCTGGAAGCCTTACCCTGGAGAAAAAACTATTTGAGTTAATTGATAGTCAAGAAAAGTTTGCAGTAGTTAGAGTGGACATAGATAACTTTCATTCTTATAATAAATACTTCGGTTTTGTTAGAGGAGATAGTGTAATTCGCTTTCTTGGAATGTTAATTGTAAATAAAGTAAAAGAATTGGGCAATACAACGGATCTGGTAGCACATCTAGGCGGGGATGATTTTATATTTACAACTACACCAGATAAGCTAGAAGAAATAATAAATAAAGTTATGAATGAATTTAATTTATTAATTCCTTACTTTTATGATGAAAAAGAGAGGCAGGCAGGATTTATCTTAAGCAAGGACAAGGATGGAAATATAAATAAATTTAACTTCCTTACACTTTCTCTTTCTATCTCTACCAATGAAAAAAGAAAACTAATACATCCTTTACAAATAAACCAAATTTTAGGAGAAGTCTTAGGTTATATAAAGAAACAAGGTGGCAACAAATGGTTTAAAGATAGAAGACGAGAAGACCGCAAACCCCTTCCAGAAGAAGTAATTAAACAACTTAGAGATACCGGTAAATTACCTGATGAATTAGATAAAGGGAAAGAGGCTAATAAAGAAGAAGCTTAAAAGGGTATTTACTGTGTTTAAAAAGTTAATTTTTATATTTTGTTTATTTCTAACTTTATCCAAAGCGCAAAATTCTAACTTTATAATAATTACAGACGAGCATTTAGGATTTGGTAAAACGAATAATGCATTTTTAGAGGCAAAAAAAGATATTCAAGCAATCAAAGGAGATTATCCTCTGGTAATAAATTTAGGCGATATTACCGAAAGAGGTTATAAGGAAGAATACACATTTTATAGTAAAAATATTCAGGATTTTCCTTTACCTATAATAAATTTAATTGGAAATCACGAAGTTTACTGGTGTCCTTATGGCAAAAAATTATTTCGTGATACGTTTTCAAGCGAAACTTATCAAGTTATTTCCGAAGGAGATTATACATTTTTGCTTCTTGATACCGCTCTTGAATTAGCACCTTTTGGGCATATAGAAGAAAAAGAATTATACTGGTTAAAAGAGAAATTGAATAATTATCCACCGGATAAACCTTTAGTTTTATTTTCACATCATCCTCTTTACTGGAGTGGTGAAAGCATTGATAATGGATGGGAATTCTTTAAAATCATAGAAGAGAAAAAAGTATTAGCTTGTTTTTTCGGCCATGGACATAAAAGTAAAATAACTATATTTAATGGAATTCCTATGATAGAGACCGGGGCGTTATATAATGGAGAATATAGACTTGTAAAAATTAGTGGCGATACAATTACTACAAGTATAAGAGATTTTTTACACAACAAAACTCTACCTCAAAAAGTATTAACTTATTCTACGCCTGACTTCCCCTTCCAGATAAATTCTCCTAAAGGTGGAGAAAAATCTGATGATACTATAACACTAGAATTAGAATTAAAGAAAGATGTTAATCTATTATGTGCAAAAGTAAGTGGAGGAAAGTGGCAGAAGTTGGCTTTTAAAAATAATCCTTTAAAAGCCAATTTTAATTTAGCCTCTTTTCCTGCTGGTTATTTATATATAGAAGTAAGGGCAGTAGATAAAAGTGGAGGAGAATGGCGGAAGCGCATTTTTTTTACTCATAAGGAAGAGACATTTACCTGGAAAGGACCGGCAGGCGAAATTATTTCTAATCCTCTCTTTACCGACCAGTATATTTATTTAGCCACTAAACTTGGTAATATATATTGTTTAGAATTATATAATGGTAAACAGGTTTGGGAGTGTGATTTAAAAGAGAATGTCTTCTCACCACTGGAAAGCTACAAAGATAATTTACTTGTAGGAACCCTAGATGGTAATATCTATGAAATAACACTTAATAATGGTAATACAGTATGGGAAAAAAAGTTTAATGCTCCTATCTGGGGAGGAATGAAAGTGAGGGAAGATAATCTTATTTTCTCTACAGGGGATAGCATTGTATATAATATAAACTGTCAGACAGGAAAAGTGCTCTGGCAAAGTAAACTTGGATATTTCTCTACTCAAACTCCTGTAGTAACTCAGGATAAAGTGTTATTAGGTTCTTGGGATGGGAAAGTTTATGCACTTGATTTACAAAATGGAAAAATAATCTGGAGTAACAAACTAAGTAACAGTATTTATCGTTCTCCAGCTTTAGGAGAGCCAGTTGTCTCTTCTTCTAATTTATTTATTAATGGTAAAAAAGATTTATACTGTTTAGATATTGAAAATGGAAAACTTATCTGGGAAAGAGAGTTTAATTCTTTTCTTGGTTCTCCAATTACTGCTAAAAATTTAATATTTATTGCTACTGCTGGAGGAACTTTAGTAGCTATGAACCAAAATGAGGGTAATACTGTATGGCAACTGGATACACAAGAGCCTATGGCAGACCCAAAAATGTTTATAAATTCTGACAAAATATATATTACAACTGCACGCGGGCTGCTTCTTGTAATTTCTACCAGCGGAAAGTTAATAAAAAAGTTATCTTTCCTCTCACAAGGTGGTTACTGCTGGAGAGGATGGAGAATGGATAAGGTGGGGACTTATATAGGATTTCTTGGCGGAGAAGGAATTTTTGTGCCGTTTAAAAATTTAGCTACCAATGATGAATAATGATACCCTGTTAAGGAAAGCTATTTATGTATGGTATATAATAGGGCTTTTACTGTTATTTTATATAACAGGAATAATTCTTATGCGTTTAAAAGCTGCTGTTACTATTTTAGTATTAGCCATTTTGATAGTATATGCTCTTTATCCTTTTTATCTTTTTTTCCGAAAACGAGGACTTATTTTTATATATAAGAAAGGCATTTCCCATATCTGGGCTGTTACTGTTGTAGTGTCTTTGTTTGTAATATTTACAGGACTATTATTAGCTTTTATCATCCCTAAAATAATATCGGAAAGTAATAAATTTATTAAAGAAATACCTACCATAATAAATACCATTTCTAAACAGGTGATAGAGAATGCAGAACAACACAAAGGCTTTTTTCAAAGAATACCACAAAATTTAAGGAAACGATTGGTAGCAGGTTATGAAGAGGTGCTTGGTGAAGTAGAGAAATATATTCTTTCATTAGTAGGAAAAAGTTATTCTTTTGCAGTGAATGTAGCTTCTGTAATTGCTGCAGCTGTAATTATACCCTTTTTGGCTTTCTTTATTTTGCTAGATTTTGCTAAACTTTATAATGCTTTTTTATGTTTAATTCCTGAAGATAAAAGATTACTGGTTAAAGATTTAATACGTAATATCAATGAAGTTATGCTAAGATTTGTAATTGGACAACTCTCATTATGTTTATCGGTAGGAATAATAATGACTTCATTTTTATTAATATGTAGAATGGATTACGCTTATTTAATGGGAGCATTTGCAGGAATAACTTATATAATTCCTTATATAGGGGCAGCTTTGGGTATGATTCCACCATTAGTGGATGCTATGTTTAAATCTCCTATCTATGCATTAGTTATATTTATTGGAATGCTTGGAATACATCAAGCTATTGGACATGCATTGGTGCCTGTTATTCTAGGTCATCGACTTGGGCTTTCTTCTTTTATTATTTTAATTGCTCTGTTAATTGGATTTGAATTACTTGGTGTATTTGGAATGATTATTTCTGTGCCAATGGTGGCAGTATTTAAGGTGTTAATAAAAATTTTTTATCAAAATAATATGGTAATTAAAGAGTCAAATTAATTGAGCTTATGAAAAAAGAGGATAAATCTTGGCGAAGGAAATTAATCACAGAAAAAAAAGAAGCAGTAGATTGGCGTAAAACTGAACAGATAATAAAACAGCAGGCTCTTAAAAGTGGTAAATTCCTAGGAGAAGTAATATCTCCACTGGAGGTTAAAATACCTGCTCGGGATATAGACATCCCCAAATTACCACCTGAAGAAAAACTTCAAGAGTTTATTGCTACATACCCAAAGCAAGAGGAGGTAGAAGCACTTTTGCCAGGCTCACTTCTGGATGTAAAAGAACAGATTTTACAAAAACAATCTCTAGAAGAGGTAGAAATTACTACTTCTTCCAGTGAAGAAGTAGCACATAGTGATTTTGACCTCCTATGGGATATGCTATCTTTGATGATTATGTATTCCCCCGGTACAGAATTAAGCGAAAAGCTACTTAGAGAACTTATTCACCTGGGTAAAATACTTATTAGAGAAGTTAAAGCATTTGGAGTAGGAATTATAATTTTCCCGAAAGAAAAATTGCTTACGGAGATAAAAGTAAACGAACAACTCCTTTTCCCACCAGGGTCAAAAACTCATGATGGCCGTCCAGGAGAAATAGTAAGAGGTATTTATAACTCACATCAGCGGGTAATAGCAATTGCTGAGGAACTTGTCACAGGAGAGCCTGGAGGCACAGCTACTCATGAGTTTGCTCATGCTTATGACGATGCCTGGAAAAAAAGAAATGTTATGAAATTTGGGCTTTCAGTTTATCTATGGAATCAGTTTTATCACGATCGCACTTTTATCACCCATTATGCTTCTACCAAACCCGCTGAATATTTTGCCGAATCTCTCCAGGCATACTTTAACCCAGAAAAAAAAGAGTTACTTAAAGAATACGACCCTAAGATGTATGCTTTTATTACTAATTTAATTGCAGGGAAAAAAGTCTTTTCTTAAACTCAAATCCAAAAAGAAAAAGGAGGAAAGAGATAATCTCTATGCGCGCTGCACATCTGCGCTTGGTAGTCATAATTTCTTTAATATTTTATCTTATCTCAATGGTAATTGTTAAACTTGACTCCAGTTTTGTTTATAGATGGGTAGCGTTCTGGTTACACATTTCCTCGTTATTGTTAATCACCATTATATATGTATTTTCATTGACGAACTCATTTGACTTAAGTAAAACAGTTATAAATAAAACAAATTCTTATTATTTATTAACACTTACAATTTTAGCCGCTTTATCAAGATTCATCTTTTTAGTTACTTACCCATTTGTTAGTATTGGTGATGAAGTAAGAGATGGGGGGCTAAACGCATTAGAAATTGCAACAGGACAAATAAAAAACATATTTGGTTATGGTAGATATGAAGCACATGGCTTAATTATTCCAACAATTACCTCCTTTTTTTACAAAATGTTTGATGGTTCTGTATTGGTATGGCGTCTGCCTACAGCAATTTTTTCTATATTGGATATTATTCTTCTATATATTTTGTTATCCAGAATAACTAAAAATAATATTGCTTCGTTTCTGGGAGCTATGGTATTAGTGTCTCTACCACTACACTTATTTTATTCAAGGACAGAAATAGTGGTAATTTTAAGCAGTTTTTTTTCTACATTAATATTAATCTCTTTATTTATTTTTCTTAGTAGAAAAGCCATTAACTTAATAGACTACATCTTTTTAGGAACCTTATTAGGTTTTACTTTTAATCTTCATGCAAGCATAAAAGCATTCTCTATAATAGTATTAATATACATAGTTTTAATAAGACTTTATCATCTGCTGTCAGGAAAAGTTAAAATTGTTCAGTTTGCTATAGGAATCTTCCTTCTATTTCTATTCTTGTTTGTAGGTTTTGGTCCAAGATTGTTTTATACAACTTTTAAAATCTTTTTCCATACAACAAGATTACCACTTCTTACAACCTATGAAAAGGTAAATTACTTTAAGATAGCAAAGGATATCAAGGAAAAATATCAGAAAAGCTTGCTTGTCTGGATAAAAGAACCAACAATGGCCTGGTATCCAGATCACAAACCAATTCTCACCCCAATATGTTTCTACTTGATGGTCTTAGGTATTATTGTTAGCTTAATAAGAAAAAGTGGCTATTTAGTCAGTATTTTTTCTTTGGGTCTCATTCTACACTTTACAAATTCGGCTGTTACAGACATTCTTAATGGGGAGCATAGACTTTCACCACTCTGGCCTATTGGCGCACTTTTTATTGGAATAGGCATAGCATTTTTACTGAGTAAGATGAAGTTAAAATTGTTACAGTATATATCTGCATCTGTGATTTTTCTATATTTAGCTTATCAAGGTGTTATATTTTTTATAGAACAGCCTGCAAATAAAAATAAAGACATTGGCGATTATCTCTCAATGCATACAATTTATTTTTTAAAGTCAAAAAAGAAATTGTTTAATGCCAGTGGCACTTTTACTTTCTATGTATCACCATCAAACTATGTAAAGTTCAATTATCTCCATTATAAAGAACAATATGCCTTCTTTTTGCCAACTATTTCTATCACTATACAAAAAGGAGAAATGATAAAAGACAACGAAATTTATATAAAAAGTAAGCAATATAATTATAATAATAAAATTAGTATTATTAAATGCAACAAAATGAGTTATTATGGCCCATTAAATTATAGAGGCAAAATATTAATACATTACTGAGAAATTTTTAAGCTTCCTTAATATAAAAGAACTTTCCAACATCACATACTAACTTCCTCCTTTAAGCAGGGGAAAAAAGTATTAGGTAGTATTTAATATAGGTATGAAAGGAGAGTTTTAACTTTATGAAATTTCATATTTCCCCATCATCAAAACATATTTTTATTCTTTTACTTATTTTAATAATAGGAGTAATATTCCGATTATATGGATTAAATCTGGGATTGCCTAATGATTTTCATCCAGATGAGCGTCATATAATTATGGTTACTCAAAAACTAAATAAAGTAGACTTAAATCCTCATTCCTTTTCTTATGGTTCACTGCCTTTTTATCTATTAAAAATAGTTACTCTTATTACCCAAAAAACAGATTTTAGCCAGACAATCCTACAGGGTAGAATTATAGCTTCAATTGCAGGTAGTTTAACACTAATTGTTCTTTATCTCTTTGGAAGAAGGCATTTTTCTCCAGAGGCAGGACTTTTAGCTACCACTTTACTGGCATTTACAGTTTTACACATTCAACTTTCACATTTTTATACAGTAGATATTCTTCTTACCCTTACAATATTGTTGCTAGCCTTGAGTAGTGGAGAAATTTATCTTCAGGGTAGAAAAAGAGATTATATTTTTGCAGGAATATGGTGGGGGTTAAGCCTTGCTATCAAGGTAAGTGCCTTGCCATTTATTGTTATCCCATTTACGGCTCACTTGATTAGCTGGCTTAAAAAAAGGGAGAAAGTTAGTCTTATAAAAGAATGGAGTAAATTTATACTAATCTTACTTATAGCTTTAATAACGTTTACAATAGCTGAGCCTTTTGCCTGGCTAGACTTTACTAATTTTATAAAAGATGTAGCATATCAGGCAAAAATGGTTAAAGGCTCTTTTACACTCCCCTATACTTTACAGTATATTGGCACAATACCATTTATCTATCCTGTAGAACAACTCGTTAGATGGTGCGCAGGACCGCTGCTTGGAATTTTATTTATAGCTGGAGCTTTATGGGGACTTGGAAAACTTTTTACTGACTATAATAAAGGTATTTTTTGGATTTTAGCAGTTTGGATATTTCCTTTTTTCCTTTCTACAGGTTATCTACTTGTAAAATATCCCCGTTATTACCTGCCCCTTTATCCTGCTTTAGCTCTTATAAGTAGTGTATTTCTAATAGAGAGTTTAAATAAAAAGAAAGCCTGGGCTAAATTAGTTATGTGGTCAGTGGTAGTATATAGTTTAATTTATAGTTTAGCTTTTATGAATATATACCATAAATGGCACCCCTGGATTTCTGCTTCAAACTGGATAAACAATAATATCCCGGAGCAATCTTTACTGCTTGTAGAACACTGGGATGACCAATTACCTATATCAGTGCCAATGCAAAGTAGTAGAAGCTTTCAGCATATAGTGCTTCCACTTTATGACGAACCTGATAGCCAAGAAAAATGGAGAGAGATTACAAAAAGTTTATCCCGTGGGGATTATTTGATACTTGCAACGCGAAGGCTCTATGGCTCTATACCTAGAGTACCAAACAGGTATCCTTATGCAAGTCGTTATTATGAGCTTCTTTTTAAAGAACAACTTGGTTATAAACTTGTGGAAGAATTTTATAACTACCCTAAATTAGGATTTTTAGTCTGGTGTGATGACTTGGCAGATGAAAGTCTAGAAGTATATGACCATCCTAAGGTTTTGATATTTAAAAACACAGAACATCTTATACCCGAATTGCTTATGAATCGCATCTCTGCACCTATCTCTACTAGAGAACAAATCTCGGTAAATCAGCTTATTGCTTTTCATAAAGACAAGGAATTGGTAGGAAATAACAATTGGTTTTGGTTTGGCTTGGCAATAACGATACTCGGAATAATTGCCTTTCCTCTCTGTTATACAATTTTTGAAAGTTTCCCCGATAGAGGCTACATTATGGGAAAGATTTTAATCTGGCTAGTTGGAGGATATTTAACATGGCTTTTAGCTTTAGCCAAACTTCTACCGTTTACACAGAGCACTATCTTATTTATACTTCTAATAATTACAACAGGCAGTTTTATTATCTATAAATGCAAACAAAAGGAATTAATCTCCTTCTGGATTAAAAATAAAAAACTACTCTTAAAAGAAGAATTACTTTTCTGGACAGTATATATTATATTTCTTATTATTCGTAGCCTAAACCCTGCAGTATACTGGGGAGAAAAGCCTATGAATTTTTCTTTTTTAAATTCTCTTTTACATGCTAACTTTCTACCACCACAAGACCCATGGATTTCAGGTGAATCTATTAACTACTATTACTGGGGACATTACTTGTCTGCATGGTTAATTAAACTTTTCCCCTGTTCTCCTTTTGTAGCTTTTAATTTAATAAATGCCCTCCTGCCAGCTTTACTAGCAGGAGGTATATTTAGTTTACTAAGTTCGTTTTTCCCCTGCAATATAAAATATCCTCTTATAGGAGTTGCTGCAACTATAGTGGGAGGGAATCTTGCCTTTTTACAGGTAGTAATAGAAAGAGGTATTAAAAATATAAATTTTGACTTTTTCTGGGCACTTTCAAGAGTAATTCCGTATACAATTAACGAATTTCCTTTTTGGAATTTCCTTTTTGCTGATTTACATGCTCATTTCCTGGTCTTACCTTTTACACTACTTGCAATAGCTCTTCTGGCAAACTTTTGGATTACTGGCAGAGGATGGACACTTATAGTTTTTTCTATAGTAGCAGGAAGCACTTATGGGATTAACACCTGGGATTTCCCAAGCTTATTAATTTTAGGACTTATAGTAATTACTAT
>Ga0123519_10002170_pt1 | contig 33358 bp, 25 predicted proteins | sample YelNatPaOPRAMG02_FD_87396 | JGI IMG/M metagenome (GOLD analysis project Ga0123519, IMG submission 87396) | Hot spring microbial communities from Yellowstone National Park - Yellowstone National Park OP-RAMG-02 (version 2) | ecosystem: Environmental > Aquatic > Thermal springs > Hot (42-90C) ... | reverse complement strand
ATCCCTCTCTCCTCGAGTTCCTTGATAAGAGTTGCCTCGGTATATCTTGCCGGCGGTTGTGTATCTCTCGATACAATCTCGATATCGGCAAGATTCAGCAAATCCCCGCTCTTTAATTCGGGGATAGCAACTCCATTCTGTTCGGTTTCGCCCGAATTATTCTCCTCCACCTCGTTATATAACTTCATAAAACCGTCGAATATCAGTTTCGAGGCAGTGCTTCTGAACTCATATGCGCCCGATTCTATTACTACAACTCTCTGCGAATATATTGCAGGGCTCATCTGTGATGCAACAAATCTCTTCCATATCAGTTCATACAACCTGAAATGGTCTCGGGGTAGGATATCTCTCAGAGAATCGGGTGCATATTCGACATGAGTTGGTCTGATTGCCTCGTGGGCATCCTGAGCGCGCGACTTGGAAGAATAGAAGTTTGGGGATTCGGGAAGATACTCTATGCCCCACTTTTCGGAGATAAAGCCTCTGACCGATTCTATAGCCTCTTTTGATATTCTCACCGAGTCCGTTCTCATATAGGTAATGAGACCTTCGAGTTTGCCATCGCCTACATCCATACCTTCGTATAAGTCCTGTGCAAGTTGCATAGTCTTCTTGGCAGAAAACCCAAATGCGTTATAGGCGGCCTGTTGAAGTTTGCTGGTTATAAATGGCGGGAATGGATTTCTCTTCCTCTGGGAGTCATTCACACCCGAGACTTTGAAGTAGGATAGCTGTTTTATATGATTCTTGGTGCTTATGGCCTTTGACTCGTCATCGAATACAGCCTTGTTATTCCCTATCGATGTAAGTCTTGCCTTGAATCTCGATTCACTCTCTTTGGAGAAGAGCCCATCGAGTTCGTAGAATCTCTGCTTCTTGAATTCTCTGATTGCCTCTTCCCTCAATATAATCAGCTTTACGGCTACAGACTGAACCCTACCGGCTGAGAGACCGGGCATAACTTTGCGCCAGAGTATCGGGGATATTAGATAACCAACCAGTCTGTCGAGTATTCTCCTTGCCTGCTGGGACTGATATTTATTCATATCGAGCTTCTGAGGATTCCTGATACTATCGATTACGGCATTCTTGGTAATTTCATTGAAGAGCACACGATAAATCCTATCCTCTGGAACACCCAACTCTTCATAGATATGAACCGCTATTGCCTCTCCCTCTCTATCTGGGTCTGGTCCCAGATAGACCCTTTCCGCCTTTTTGGCGAGCTCCTTCATCTTCTGAATCGTCTTACCCTTACCTTTTATGACATAATATGAAGGCTTGAAATTCTGATTTATATCTACACCGAGGTCATTGGTCGGCAGGTCCTTTATATGCCCCATCGAGGCGATTACATTGAAATCCCGCCCAAGATATTTGTTCAATGTCTTTGCCTTTGCAGGCGATTCAACTATCAAGAGGTTCATACTCAATAACTCCTTTTCCTGTATATTTTACCCGGAAGTTCTTCGACTATACCCTTCATTTCGAGAGAAAGAAGGATGCTGCTTACAATCTCGATTTTATTGTTGGTTCTTGCTGCTATATCATCGATGTGAACCGAGTTACCGTTTTCAAAAACACCCAGAATACCAATCTCATCCTGATTCAGTTTTGAAACATCTACTGTATCCTGTGGGCGCTCGGAATCTATATTCAAAAACTCCCCAATGACCTTCTCCGAATAAAGTATCTTTGCACCTTTGTGGATCAAAATATTCGGGCAGAATGAGTTTTCCGAAGTAATAGGACCCGGAACCGCAAATAGAGCCTTCCCCTTAGACAATGCATATTCCCCTGTAATCCTTGCCCCACTCTTCTCTCCCCCTTCTACAACAATTACGCACCTCGACAATTCGACAATATATCTGTTTCTGTTTACAAACGAGTATTCGTTGAATTCCTCTTGTGGACCGTACTGGGATACTATCAATCCACCGCTTTCTACTATCTCATCGAATAACTCTTTGTTTGTGGTAGGATAAGGCACATCGATCGAGGAGCCAAGTACGACAATCGTCTTTGTACCTACCTTAAGGGCACTCTTATGGGCTACCGAATCGATACCGCTTGCTCCGCCACTTACAATATTGAATCTATTCCCCAGATAATTCACCAGATTCTCACAGACCTTTATGCCATAACCCGAAGGGGACCTAGTTCCAACAATTGCTACATTTTCACCATTTAGTAGGGAAATATCCCCTGAATAAAAGAAGACAGGGAGCACTCTCTCCTTCAAGAAAACCTTTGGAAAATTCTTACTCAAAACCGTACAAACTTCTATTCCTCTATTCTTACAATCTGCTAAATATTTCGTAATATCAATATGTTGAGACAATATATTAATGTATTGCTTTAACTCTTCCCCACTAAATTTGTAACTGGCACTTTTGCCGCCCTCACTCTGCTCCTTTATGAATTCAAATAGGTTATCTGAACCACTCTCCCTAAAAGCCATCAATAAATCGAATAGTGTCTTCTCGCCAAGACCCTTCTTTTTGAGCCTCTTCAAGGCTATTATCTGTATTAAAATATCTATAGATTCCATAACAAACTCGTAAAAACGATTCAAAAGGGTTGCAATATTTATATCCGAAACTTCCTGCTGTCAATGAAAAAATGAAATTTATTCCTAACATATTGAAATAACGCAGGATTTTTCTTGTATTTTCGCTTATATTGTTTATTGAACATTCTATGAATAACCAAAAAAAAGACCCATCTTTCTTACCACAAATAAAAGTTGGTGGTAGTCCGATTTTGCTTACTAATTATAAGTTCGATAAGTCCACTATCTTTGATTGTACTACATTTAACCTATTGAAACTATTGGGTTTATGACAAAGTTACCCCCAAAAGTGCCAGCTACTTTTTCACCAGCTATTTTTTCAGCCCTTTTCCACATTTTTTGATGATATGAAAATTGAATGAGTATCGAAATCTAATAATGTTTCTTTATTGGGTATTTAGCCGATTCTTGTCCATCTGGGTTTACCACTTTGAAATTGTATTCATCTCCTGTAAGTACTTTTACTTCTACTTGAATACGGGTCTCAAGTCTCAGAGTGTATTTTATATTTGAATATGATGTTATCTCCTTCCAGTCGCCTCCATAATCTATAAAGACTCTGGAGGCATCCTTTACAAAGAAACATCCATCAATGGTAAATGTAATAGTATTGCCTACCTTCCAGTCTTTTGGGTTGTAGTCGATTACTCTTGGGGATGTAATGACACACTTATCTTCAGAGCAATTATTATCGTGGCAGCAGTTCATAAAGAATGTATATTCAAGCCCATTGGCAGCACAGATGTGCAGGTCATTTCCAATACATTTATAAGAATTTGAAGGCTCACATATCATACATTCACCACCAGAACAACCAATACTACAATCCGTCCTTTCCCATTTTGTCCCTATAGGATTGCATACAACAGCTGTCTTGTCTTCACAGAATTTATCCTGTGGGGTACATATTACACACTGATTATTATAGCACTTATATTCACACTTTTCGGTAGAAAATAGGCCATTTTCCTTACATTCTTTTATATTAGTCTCATCCTGACATATCTTTTCGCCTATCAGACATTCGGTACAATGGTCATTAATACAATCCAACTCACAGGTTTTCTCGAATACCCAATCACTATTCTCATCACATTTATAGAGATCTTTTCCCCTGCAGGAATATGTGCCGGTTTCGCATTTAGAGGCATCGGGCTGGACATCGGTTATAACATCGGCATTACTCTCAATATCATCAAAACCAATTACATCATTGAATTCGGTTCCAAATTCATCGGAGATATCCTCTACATCATAGTGGTAAGCATCTCTAACATCCATATGCTCTATATCTACAACCTTGATATCTCGACTGTATGTGTCAGATTTAATGTCCGTACTATCTTCCCTGACACATTTGAGAGTGGCAAGGTCGCATCTATAACCGCTGATACATTCATTCGAATTGTTACAATATCTGTCTTCGAGAATCGAATAGTCGACCGAACAACTGATTATTTGGATCAAAGAGATGAGGAGAGATAACCGAATAACATCAGACTTCATACTAAATATAATACATTTGGATTTCGATATAGTCAATAGATATAAGAACTCAATTACTTACTCGATGAAATCTTACGATTCAGAAATCAGATCGATTACAATCTACACAGAGATACTTATTCAATCTGGTCAGAGTCTTCTTGCCTATTCCCTTCACACTTAATAAATCGTCAACCCTCTCGAATCTTCCGACACTGTATTTATACTCCAAAATCCTCCCTGCAATAGACTCACCAATTCCATCTATACTTACAAGGTCATCGAAAGTTGCAGAATTCAAATCGATCTTCATACCCAATAACAGCATTTCATAACCACTCATTCTGAATTCATCAACAACACACCCCTTTTCGAGAAATGCCTTGTTCCCATAATTGGGTATCATTTTTCGAATATCACAGCCGCAATCTTCAATGGCTGATGTACTATTCACATCTGGATGGTTGGATTCGCATAAGAGTGTCTTTCTACTCCCGCAACTCAAAGGTACTTTATACCTGCAAAGGATATCATCCGAATAATACTGTATCGTACCACTTGAACCTGCTACCCCAAGTAATCCAACTATAATCAAAATCGATACAAAAAGCAGAAAGGATCTATTCATCTTTATCGAGTTCGAAAGTCTCGTGCAGCAATCTCAGCGCGAGCTCGAGATAGTCTCTGTGAATTGCCACATTTATCTTGATATCATTCGCGTTGATGTAATTGATGTTTATCCTGTTCTTTGCAAGAACAGAGAAGATCTTGAATGCCACCTCGGGTGATTTATATAGCCCGGAGCCTATCACGGATACAATTGCAATATTCTCATCGTACTCCACAGTGGATGCCCCACACTCTTTCGCAAATTTTTCGGTAATTATATATGCCCTCTTGGCATCCTCCCTTGATACCGTAAACGAGAGATCAGAGAGCCCATCTATCGTAACAATATTGCTGATATCGAATATCTGTATGCCATTTTCGACAAGCGGTGAGAAGATCCTCGCAGCCACACCCGGCCTATCCTGAACCTGATGTATCGAAACCTTTGCCTTGTTTGCATCTCCGATTATTGCCCTGACAACATTCTTTCTCATCTTTCCTCCCGAAATAAGAGTAAATCTATTTGGTTCGTAAAAACTCCTGAATTCGATCTCTATATTCCATTCTTTGGCAAGCATTATATCATCCAGATCGAAACTCTTGCTGTTTGCATATAGACAGTTTGCCGCCTCGTCATAGTCGAGCTCTTTGATGAGTCGCGATTTTTCTACATACTCCCTGTTGGAGTTGAAGAACAGCAGGTCTTCCCGATAATAAATTACACGATTTTGCCCGAGGAGCTTTGCAAAAAGAATAGGTGTAACTCTATCGGTACCTCCCAGTATCCTGTCTATTTGACCCTTCTCATCTATAATCGAGAGGCCACTTATCAAAAGCACCGTCCCTTTCTCGAGATTCTTCTCTATAAACTCCTTATAAAAGTCAGGGATAGTGGGTTCGGTAAACACCTTCTTCTTGGGTATTTGAATGAGATTCTGGTCGAATTCTATGGTGTAAATCCCCTTGGACAATAATGCAAATTTGAGTATCCTCGATGTGATATTTTCTGTGGGCCTGTACAACTGATTGAATTCGGATTCCTGCGATATATTATAGAATGGCGAGATAGCCTCTCGCAGCCCATCGAAGAATCGCCTGATATATGGTACAATGATTATGAGGCTCTCCTGAGCATCGAAGTGCCTCTTGATAATCTCCACTCCCCTCTTTATGTTGTCAGTCGAATCGAATATCTTGTGGGATAACCTTATTATTGATATCTTCCGCATCTTATATGCCTTCCTCTTCAGCCTTGAACATTACACCCCACCTCACACCCTTAGAACTAACTCTAATAACATCTTTATTCAGATAATTCAACAGGGATTTCAAAATCAGTATCCCCGATGGAAGAATATCAGCCCTGTTCTCCTCTATGCCCACTATTCTGGATCTACTCTCCTTACTCATCTTCGATATCGTCTCGAAAAGCCCCTCGATATCCGATAACTTTATAACCTTGTTGTCTATGAGGTCAGCATTGTAGCTCTTCATTGCGTCGAGTATGGCGGCAACATTGGTAATAGTACCGCCAGAGACATATATGCCCATAAAATTCCCTACCAGATTGACAGGTATATTCTCTTCGAGAATCCTGTTTATATATCCCTGAGCCCTGAGTATGTCATCCTTTGGGTATATGTCCTTACCTTCGAAGAACTTCTCGAACAGCCCTACAGCACCCAACTTGAGGCTCTTGGAGAACCTGACATTCGAGTCTATGCCAGTGGTAACTTCAGTAGAACCACCACCTACATCGATTACACATATCTCCTTGGATGGATTCATATATGCAACTGAGTAGAAGCTATAGAAACCCTCCTGAGATTCGCTGATTATCTCGATATCACCCAGACATACGGTGGACAGCCTCTTTACGACATAGTCTCTGTTGGATGCCTTTCTCAAAATCTCGGTTGCAATATACTTAACCTTCTCAACACCCTTATTGCGAATCTTGTCGGCAAATTCCTTCAACGCATTTATCGTAATCTCTATATTCTCCTCTTTTATCAAGCCATCCGCATCTACACCTTTACCAAGCCTCGTAATACGAGAAAGTTCGGTAACATTCTTGATCTCTCTGCCCTCTATATCTGCAATAGTAAGAAGCAGAGAGTTGGTACCTATATCTACCACTGCCCTCTTCATATCCTCACTCCTTGACAATCACCAATATACGATTCACTTCTCTATAGCCTTCTTCATCCTCTTGAGCCCTTCGATGATCTGCTCTCTCGATGTGGCATAAGATAGTCTGATGTATTCGTCCTTTTCGCCGATATTCTTCGAGCCAAAACAGGTCCTTGCAAGGACTGCTACACCCGCCTCGTACAATAGATAATCCTGCAATTCCCTCGAATCCTTGAATCCCAAGTTCTTACAGGCCTCTGTCACATTCGGAAAGACATAGAATGCACCCTTTGCCTTGAGGCATCTGACTCCCTTTATATCGTTCAGGAGGGATACAATGAGGTCTCTTCGCGCCTTGAATTCCTCAGCCATCTTATAGGACTCTCTCTGGTCTCCCTTGAGAGCCTCGATCGCCGCATACTGTGTAAATGCGGCTGTGCAGGAATCAGAATTGATAATCATACGAGTTACGACCTTTGCGAGCTCTGAGGGCATAATACCCCATCCTATCCTCCAGCCCGTCATTGCATATGTCTTGGAGCAACCATCTACGATTATCGTCCTCTCCTTCATCCCGGGTATAGACGAGATACTCTCGAATTTGCTATCGAAACTGAATCTGTGATATACCTCATCGGACATCACATAGAAATCATGCTTCAAGGCAAGCTCTGCGATAGCTTCCAGATCCGATTTGGAGAGACTGCCACCAGTTGGGTTGTGAGGTGAATTGATTATTAGGAGTTTGGTCTTTGGGGTAATGAGTTTTTTGAGGGTATCTATATCACAGGAGAACTCCTTCTCCTCCACGAGTGGAAGGGGGATCGGTTTTGCGTTTAAGAAGTTGATTACGGATTCGTAAATAGGGAAGCCGGGATTTACATAGATCACCTCGTCGCCCTCATTTGCGAGTGCGTGAAGAGTATGGAAGAGTATTGGTTTTGCGCCCGGAGTTACTACCACCTCTGAGGGGTCTATCTTGACACCACGCAATTCGAATGACTTTTGGGCGATTACCTCTCTGAGTTCGAGGATACCGTTGGCGGGTTTGTAGTGAGTCTCGTTTCTGTCTATAGCATCCTTACCTGCCTTCTTGATATTTTCGGGAGTATTGAAATCAGGCTCTCCGATCGAGAATGAAACTATATTCCTACCCTGTGCCTTCAGTTCATTAACCTTTGCCAACACATCGAAGGCCGTCTCAGTCCCAAGTCTTCCTATTCTATCCGCAAACTTCATAATGATACCTCCTATAAATAAGGTGCAACCAATAAAACAAATATTTCAGAGAGAGTCAACCAAAATTGAGTAATATAATAGTAATGGAATTTTTACGCAATGTGTCATAAAATTCTTGCAAGCAACGACAAATAGTGTTAATAAACATCTCATCTTAACTTTCTTAAAGGAGGAAAGATGAGCGGTATTATAGAAAAACTTTCACCTCAAATTGGTTCAGGTTTTCTGTTCGACAGGGCATCGGAGAAGAGATTCTTCACACCCGAGGACTTCGATGAAGAGACGATTCAGTTTAGGAATACTGCCCTCGATTTTGTAGTAAATGAAGTAATGCCAAATATCGAAAAGATAGATGAACACGATTATGACTTACTCGTAAAACTCCTGAAAAAGGCAGGTGAACTTGGGTTGTTGATGGGCGACATTCCAGAGATCTATGGTGGCGCCGGACTCTCCAAGGCAGCATCTATGGCACTTATGGAATCTATCGGTATGTCGGGTTCGTTTATGGTGGCATTGATGGCTCATACGGGTATAGGAACACTCCCAATCCTCTATTTCGGGAATGAAAAGCAGAAGGAAAAATATATCCCAAAACTTGCAACAGGTGAACTCATTGGCGCATATGCCCTGACTGAGACGGGTTCTGGTTCTGATGCACTCGCAGCAAAGACCAAGGCCGTTTTGAGCACGGATGGTAAGTACTATATTCTAAATGGCAGCAAGCAGTTCATTACTAATGCTGGTTTTGCAGATGTTTTTACCGTATTTGCCAAGATAGATGGAGACAAATTTACCGGTTTCATTATCGAAAAAGGTACGCCGGGCTTCTCGGTAGGTAAAGAGGAAAACAAGATGGGTATAACGGGTTCATCCACCCGACCTCTGATACTCGAAGACTGTAAGGTCCCTGTAGAGAATGTACTCGGTGAGATTGGCAAAGGACACAAGATCGCCTTCAATATTCTGAATGTCGGGAGATTCAAACTCGGTGTCATATGTATAGGGGCAGCAAAGGAAGTCCTGAAGACCTCTATCAAATACGCAAAGGATAGAAAGCAGTTTGGCAGACCAATAGAATCCTTCGGTATGATACGTGAAAAGTTTGCCAATATGGCAATTCAGATTTACGCCGGAGAGACGGTATCATACAGAGTAGCGGGCCTGATGGATAAGGTTCTTCACACCATAGACAGCTCGGCACCTGATGCGGCACAGAAGACCATTGAGGGCATAGAGGAATATGCAATAGAAGATTCAATTATGAAGGTTTACGGATCAGAGATACTCGACTTTGTAGCCGATGAGGGAGTCCAGATACACGGTGGATACGGATTTACAAGGGAGTACTCAGTCGAGCGGGCATACAGAGATTCGAGAATCAACAGACTGTTCGAGGGCACAAACGAGATAAACAGACTCGTAATCGTATCTACTATTATGAGGAGAATCGCTGCCGGCAAGATAAACATAAGAGATATCAGTAAGAGAATGACAGATGAACTCAAGAATCCCGAATTGATTACAAAAGGCATCAAGGATTCACCACTCTCTGATTCTATAAAATTGACCGAACTCATCAAGAGGGCTTATTTGTATCTCTTCAATAAACTGATAACGAAATTTGGTGAAGGGCTCGCAAAAGAACAGGAGTACATCCGCTCCCTTGCCGATGCTACGATAGCGATATGTGGTATGGATTCTGTATGTGGCAGGGCATTGAACTCCATCGATCTGTTTGGTAGTGACAGAGCAAAGATACAGGTAGATATGGCAAATGCATATGTCTATGAGACATTCGAAAAGACATTTGGAGATCTGAGATTGCTTGCTGCATCGATATCCACAGGAGATGAGCTTTCGGGTGATATGAAAATACTCGATATGTTGTACAGAAAGCCCTCGGTAAACCTTATTGCTCTAAAGCGTTCCATAGCGCAGTACTTTGTCGATAAAGAAGAATACAGATTGTAATAAGAGATACAGGCAAAGGTATAGGATAGAGAAATAATTCCTCGGTCTTGTATTTTACTCTATCTCAATCTATACATATTCATAAATCTACATCTGATTCTGAAGTTATATCTGGTATGAGGTAAAGATTTAGTTATTAGTGGTTCTATCGACAGTCTCAAAATAATAAATAGGTAAGTGAGAAGTGGGAAATGGGTATACTAATAAATGGGTAAATGGGTAAATAAGAAATGAGTAAGTCAGAAATTTCCCTCTCGTATAAGGGTATCCAAAAGGACCCACCGACCACAGATCTCTGACACGGATTAATTCCCCTCTCATAAAAACAAATTGATAATTGGGAAGTAGGAAATGGATAAATAGTAATTCCCCTCTGATAAAGAATTGGTCAGAAGACAGACACGGTTCACCGTACACCGACACTGTTTTTAAGATAGGTGTCTTTCGAAGACAGACGGGGTGTTTATTTCGTAGGGGCGAACCTGTGTGTTTGCTCTTATTTGAATGTGTATATTTGCACCCATATTATTATTGTTTTTATCAATGGCAAATACGCAGGTTTGTATTATTAGGGCAGATACATCGATCTGCTCCTACAATCTTACAATCAAAAATCAACATTCTATAAATAACGATAATTGCCACCTGTAACTGAATGATTACGGTATGAGAGATTATTCATTGGAACTGCCTGTTTCTCTCTCGAGGAAATCGTCATCGTCCCACTCTGCAAATCTCTTGAAGGCATAGAACGCATCAGCAAATTCATCCAGATTGTAATACGCCCTTCCAAGATAATAGTAAATCCAAGGATATTTCTCGTCCGCCCCGCTCGAAATTGCCTTCTCCCAGAGATATATGGCGTGGTAATAAGAACTCTCATAGAAATAGAGATAACCCATAAGGAGCTCCTCCTCTATCGAAGATGTGGGAGGGATATATATTTCGACCAGAGTAGTACCGATCCTCCTCTGCACAGGTTTCAGTGGCTTACTATTCATAAGATTGAGGGCTGATGCGACATTCTCCTTCTTCAACAACTGTACAAAATAACCCCATTTATCACCCAGGACATTCTGCCCAATTATCCTGAACGGAAAGACATATTCTGCACCGTCCATAAAGTCATTTATTTTCGTAAATATTCGTTTTATATCTTCATCTTTAATCTCGGCCGTAGCCCTTCTGGCTGATTTGAGTTTGCCTCTTTTCAGGGCGGACTCCGCCAGTCTCTGCATAATTGTCTCTCTATCGAGCCTCTCCCCATCCTCCATCATACTTAGAACCCTATCTACTACCTTCTCTTTCAACAACGGCGGAGGCGGTTCATCCTCCTTCTGAATTGCATACATCAAAAGGTCGATCGGTGCAGAGAACTCGATTATCGAGTTGTCATCGGTATTTATTCTATCGGTCCTGGCAAAATCCTCTATTTCCTGCTGAGTATAATAGATCAGAATAAATATATCCATTGGGTCTGTAACATTTATCTTCTTCAACTCCTCTCTAAGGTTATCTGAGTCAATCAATCTACTTGCCCGCTCATAATTGAATTTGAATGGTTTGAATGACCCTATGAGCAATGTATCGTTAGAATTTTGATAGGATTGGAAGAGCATTACATAAGGAAATACCCGGTGGAATGTATTCATAAGAATCTTTATATTTTCAAGGGACAATTCATACATCTGGAGCCACTGACAGAATATACCATTCTCGTTCAATCTGCTGGACGCGGTCTTCCAGAAGTCATAGGTAAAGAGAGAACTTGCACCGCTCATCCACGGATTTGAAGGTTCGGAGATAATAATGTCAAACTTATTTGCGGTCGAAATTATATAATTTCTCCCATCATCTATTCTGAGACGATGTTTGGGAGATTTCAACGGTTCGAGATTGAAACCGGTAAAGTGCTTCGTAGCCTCTATTACCGCCTCTTCGAGTTCTATGCTGGTAACCTCCTCTATATCCGTCCTTGCAACCGTCCCAGAGGTGGTTCCACTCCCGAATCCGATTATTGCAACCCTCTTTGCATCCTGATTCAACAAAATGGGTATTATACCAGATAGCATCTGTGTACTCATATCTGATCCATTGGAGGCATCTACCTTGCCGTTTACCTTGAGGCTGTACATACCTCCATCCCGATATTCTACAGTCACTGTGGTAACAATTCCGTCACGGTGAAATATTACATTTGGCGGGACATATTCACCTCTGTTGTATGGACCTCGGGCGAGATATGCCCTGAACATCCCCGAACTCCATTTGGCGATATCCCAATTCGGTGCTATGAATGCAAACAGGACTACGGCAGATGATATAATCGTAGCTCTTATACCAGAATGGATATAGATTCTCTTGAAATAGATGATCAATATGATCGCAATAGAAATACTTATCAGAACAGATATCCTGATACCCGTCTGAATACCGATAAATGGGATAATTACAAATCCGCCGATAAAGGAGCCAATGATATTTCCAACAGTGTTTGCGCTGTATATTTGCCCTATATCTGCAGTAATACTCCGGATATTCCTCAAGGCAATGTGGACAAGCAGCGGGATATACATCCCCATTCCGATGGCTGGAAAGATTACCACGATAGATGTAACGAAGAAATAACCCCAGAAAATATAAGCGGGACTGAAATTATCTATCAGCATTATCTTTTGAACGAGGAATGGCAATCTATCGATATAAATAGAAGTGAAAAGGGCAGTAAATCCAATACCAATGAATATGTAGATCAAGTCGGAAATAGGGTCTTCCCGTCTGCTGGCAAATCGCGAATAAATAATAGAACCAATCGATATCCCGAGCAGGAAAGTTACCAGAATTATTGTAAATGCATAGGTTGATGAACCTATAACCATCGAGAGAGAGCGTGTCCAGAGCATCTGATAGCACATAGAGACAACGCCGGCAATAAAACTCACCAAAACGAGAATCCACTCTACCCCTTCTCTCTTAGAATCCTCCTCTTCGCTCTCCTTTGCACTTTCTGCCTTTGAGAAATCTTCGGAAGAACAGAGCCATTTAGAGACCACAAGCATACACAATCCAACTGAGATGTCTATGAAGGCAGCTATATAATTTGTTTTACTTATACCGAATACTCTGACTAGATAGAACCCCGCAAGCAGCGTACCAATCGTTGCCCCTGCTGTATTTACGGCATAGAGAATACCCAGTTTGATTCCGCCCTCCCTGATATTCTTTATGAAATATTTCGAGAGTATCGGGAGGGTTGCGCCCATTGCCGTCGTCGGAACAATCAGTACAATGAAACAGAATACAAATCTGACGAGGGAATATACAAAGGCATTCTCATAGAAGAGAGACAATATATTGCCCTGTATCCCAATAAACCATTTAAGCACCAATGGTATAACCAGTGCATAGACTCCAATCGCTATCTCGAATATCCCGTAACTGACAATAGGATTCTTGAGTCTCTTTAGGAGTCTGTCAGCAAAATAAGAACCGATTGCAAGCCCTCCCATAAAGGCTGCAACAGTAGTACTGATAGAAAGCGTAGTAGAACCGAATATCAGATTCAGGTACTTCGTCCAGACGATCTCCAATATCAGCCCCGCTCCTCCCGACAAAAAGAAGCAAAGCCCAATTATTGAAGAGATAAGGAGTGGATTTGTCAATTATCCGTCCTCACGGTTATTTCTCTCTGATTATCTTTATTTCTTTTATAACGATATCGGTCTTGGGCCTATCATTGGATGGATCTCTTTCGACCCTCGCAATTGCCTTTACTGTATCCACCTCTTTGCACTGTCCAAAAATTGTATGTCTGTTATTGAGATGAGGGGTAGGCCTTTCGGTAATGAAGAATTGACAGCCATTGGTATTGGGCCCGGCATTTGCCATAGCCAGCCTGCCCGGGACATCGAACTTCAAATCTGACGAAAACTCATCCTCGAACTCATAGCCGGGTCCACCGGTACCATTACCTATCGGGTCTCCTCCCTGTATCATAAAATCAGGAATTACCCTATGAAAAATCGTGCCAGAATACAATGGCTTCTTTACCCACTGATTAGTACCGGGCAAGAGCCACTCCTTGGTACCCTCCGCAAGCCCTATAAAATTGGCTACTGTCTTTGGTGCCTTGTCGGGAAAGAGTTCACAGTTGATATCTCCCATAGAGGTAACTATCTTGGCATAGATCTTCTCTTTTGGCTTGGAGGTCGCCGCAGTTATATTATCTTTTTTGCATCCGACAAGAGACAGAATCATAATGATAACTATAAATGACACCAATTTCTTCATAGAGAAACTCCTTTCATCTGCCTGAATTTTACAGGGCATTTCGATTGTTTTGATACATAACATATGTCATCCATCAAGGTCTAATTGCACGAATCGCTGGGCTCGGTCCCATTGCCATCACCGTTATTTATCTGCTCCTCCGATATTCTGGTAACACCCGCGACTCTATCTCCCTCCTCGAGGGCAATCAATCTGACGCCTATGGTATTACGACTGGTACACCTAATCTCCTCTGCCGATGTACGAATCAGTATTCCGTTCTCGGTTATAATCATTACCTCGTCCTTTTCTCCAACCTCTATGGTAGCAACCACATTGCCAGCCTTATCCCCGATTTTGGATGTAATTACCCCTTTGCCTCCTCTATGAACGAGCCTGTACTCAGTCAATTGAGTTCTCTTCCCGAATCCATTTTCATTGATTGTAAGTATATAGGCATCGCTCGAACACACCTCGAGTCCAACCACCTCGTCATTCTCGTTCAAATCAATGCCTCTTACACCCTGAGCCTGTCTGCCCATAGGTCTGAGCTCTTCTTCCTTGAACCTAATCGCCAGACCAAATTTAGTAGAAATCAGCACCTCCTTGTTTCCATCAGAGAGTTTAGCCCCGATGAGTTTATCATCCTCGGCGATATTCATAGCAATTATGCCTGACGAACGGGGATTAGAGAATGCGGAGAGTTCTACCTTCTTCGCAACACCCTTCTTTGTTGCCATTATTACGAACTTGTCGTTATCGAATGATTTTACAGGGAGTATGGTAGACACCTTCTCCTGTGGGTCGATCTTTATTAGATTGATAATTGGCTTACCCTTTGCCTGCGTCGATGCCTCAGGTATCTCGTGTACCTTGAGCCAGTAAACCATACCTCTGTCAGTAAATATCAGGAGGTATGTGTGCGAGGATGCCACAAAGAGATATTCTACAAAATCCTCCTCCTTTGTAGTCATAGAGGTCTTGCCGCGCCCTCCCCTCCTCTGCTTCCTGTATATCGTCAGCGGATTTCTCTTAACATATCCCGCGTGAGAGACGGTTACCACCATCTCCTCATCTGCGATGAGGTCCTCAATATTGAGATCCCCTTCCTCCTCTATAATCACGGTCCTTCTGTCGTCACCATACCTATCCCTCAACGCAATTAACTCATCTTTTATAATCCCCATCAATAACTTCTCATCGGATAGGATTGCCTTCAGCTTCTCGATCTCGATAAGTATATTCTTATATTCCTCGACGAGCTGCTCTCTCTCGAGCGCAGTCAATTTGGCAAGTTTCATATCCAGAATGGCATTTGCCTGTATCTCGGAGAGTTCGAATCTCTCCATCAAACTCGTCCTTGCATTCTCTGTAGATTTGCTCCCTCTGATAATCGAGATCACGAGGTCTATATTATCTACTGCTATCTTCAAACCCTCGAGTATGTGAGCCCTCGCCTCAGCCTTCTTCAGCCTGAACTCTGTTCGTCTATATATTACATCTCTTCTATGGGCAACAAAGTACTCGATAACCTCCTTGATAGAGAGGGTCCGCGGCTGTCCATTTACGATAGCAATCAGATTCACTCCAAACGAATCCTGCATCTGGGTCATTTTGTACAACTGGTTGAGCACAATATCGGGATTCACATCCCTCTTCAATTCGATATATATCCTGAGCCCTTCTCTATCGGATTCATCTCTGATATCACTAATGCCCTCGATCTTCTTATCCTTTACGAGGTCTGCAATCTTTGTAATCAGATTCGCCTTATTTACCTGATACGGAATCTCTTCGACTATGATGGCTGCGTGGGATTGCTTCTGCTCCTCTATCCGCGCCTTTGCCCTCATCCTGATGATACCCTTGCCTGTAGTATATGCCTGATATATCCCCTCTCGACCCAGAATGAAAGCACCAGTCGGGAAATCGGGTCCGGGCAGGAGTTTCATAAGTTCGGGTATGGTAATTTGGGGATTATCTATATAACCTACACAGGCGTTTATTACCTCTACGAGATTGTGTGGAGGTATATTCGTAGCCATTCCAACCGCGATTCCGTTGGAGCCATTGACGAGGAGATTTGGGAATCCAGATGGGAGTACAGTAGGCTCGTCAGTGGAGCCATCGAAGTTTGGCATAAAATCCACTGTCTCCTCATCAATATCCCTGAGCATCTCCTCGGCTATCTTCGTAAGTCTCGACTCGGTGTACCTATATGCCGCAGGTGGGTCGCCGTCGATAGAACCAAAGTTACCCTGACCGTCAATCAGAGGATACCTCATATTCCATTCCTGAGCCATCCTCACAAGCGATTCATAGACAGCTGCATCTCCGTGTGGGTGATACTTCTTCAATACCTCTCCCACGACACCAGCGCACTTGGAATACTTCTTATCAGAAAACAGACCCTCTCTGTACATAGCATAAAGAATTCTTCTATGGACGGGTTTGAGTCCATCTCTCACATCAGGGAGTGCCCTACCAATGATAACACTCATTGCATAATCGAGATATGCCTGCTTTACTTCGTTCTCGATTTTTACAGTGATAGAATTATTACCATTAGGTTCTTTGTTATTCTCTTCCATCAAATCTCCTTATTCACACCTTTATCGAAAAAACATCAAATTAATCCAACAGAAATAGCCGGATTAGTCCCTCAAAAAAAGACCCAAAAAATATATAAACACAATTGGATAATTGCAAATAAATTTTAGTGTTTTTTTATTCTAATCTTATCCTTATTTTGAGGGGAAAATAACAAATAGATAATTCCCCTTAATATAGGGGAATTTAAAACTCTATCAACTATGTAAACTCTAAAAAGTATAAATTTAATTTCCATTTTATCTTGGACAGATGAAAATATTTTTGTTAAATAAATGCTATGGTTATAATGATTGATAGGTCAGAAGAAGAGATATACTATACACAAATCAGTTAGGAGGTAATGATTATGTCAGATGAAAATAATAATTCTCAGGCCACTCAACCCAGCCCGATGAAGATCGATTTCAAGACATTCATAAGCTCGTTGTATATGAGCGCCCTCGTCTCTATGGGAATAATGCCCGACCCAATCACCAAGGAGAAGAGAAAGAACCTGAGTTTTGCCCAGGAGACGATCGATATACTCCAGATGTTGAAGGAGAAGACAAAGGGGAACCTCGACGAGTCCGAGAACAGGTTCTTAGAAGAATGTATATATAATTTGATGCTTCAGTATGTAGAGGCCGCCAAGGGAGAAAACAAATAGCATTGAATAGTTTGTTATTAGTGTATCTATATATCTTTGGAGCCAACCTCTCCTTCAATGAGAGGCTCAGTATATCTACAGAATACGACTCCAATGTCTATAGGAGTGTCATAAATTCTTCGGAGGGTATATACTCCGACTTCGATATAAAGGCACAATCCGATATGAATATTAAAATATCCTCTGGCAGAAATCTCCTCAGATTGAATCTTGTCAATGGCGGCAAACTATTCATCAATGAGAGTGATGCCAATGCTATTGTGAATCAAGTCGATCTATTCTATAATTACAATTTGAAATATATTTACCCTGAAATGGGTATTACACTCAAGGACATTACCACAGCTAATACAATGCAGGACTATACTACCTTTATGCCCTATATAGCAGCAAATATATCAACCGGGACATTCCTCTTCAGGATATTTGGAGGGGTCGAAAAATTTATTTTCGATTACTCCAGCAATTACTCCTATCTATCTCCCACCGCCGGGATCCTCCTCTCGACACGACTCGACGAGAATATCAGACTCCAGTTGAATTATGCATATAAATATTCCATATATGATTCCTATGCCTATAAGAAGGTCGGGAATCTCGAAGGGAATGACCTGCTCCTTGCCAGGACAACAGACAAGAGGTCCGACAACAATCACAACTTTTCCATTCGTTTCAACTACGAATCGGATATACTCATCTCGCTGGCATACAACCCCGAAATCAATATATCCAATTCCGCAGGTGAATCAGTATTCAGACAGAGATTCCAACTCACACTCTCCACACAGATAATTTACGATATCTACCTGAATCTCTTGCTCTCTATTATGATATCCTCATTCAGTGATGGCATACTCGTATCAGACGAGATTCTTCTCCTGAGTGATAACGAAAACAGGAACTACATAATCCTCAAACTCTCCAGAGAGGTCTTCAAGAAGACATTCTTAGAATTGAAGTATTCTTATTATTATTCGGAATACTCTAATTATGCCACCAGATTTACCCGCTATGTTCTCTCTCTTGGGCTCTGCTTCAAGTTTTAGTTCTTAATACAGTATACCCGCTTCATATTCAGATAGTATCTCATCTTACTGTTCATATCTGCATAGAATACAAAAAAATCATCTCCTCTTGCAGACATAAAGGGTTTGTTGATAAAAGACACCGGGGATATTATGAGTTCGGATATCTTGCTTCCAGCAATATCCATATCCGTAAAAAGGATATATCCTTTATTATTCTTCATCGCCGCAAATGCACTTCCATAAATATTGTTATAGATAACGACCGGCAATCCAAACTCATCATATTGCAAATCTACACTCTTCAATAAGACTATCTGCATATCCGTATCGAGTATGGCGAGGTAGAGTCTTCCGAGCGTAGATTGAGTCTCTGTCCACATCAGGGCAAAATAACCATTGCCATAACCAATCGCCGTCCCCCCAGTACCCTTTTCTGTATCAAAGATCGAATATCTCTCCTTCTTGTTCGACATCAGATCATTTACCATAATGACCAATTCTGATTTATTATCCCTCATCTCCCAGTACGAGACATAAGCAAGATTATCAATGACATACAGATTGTGCCCATAACAATCTATCATAGATGTAGAAACCAACCGTTTGTTCAGGACCTCGCCATTCTGAATATTTATACTCAACAACAATACCACCTTATTACCATTTTCAGTCGTCTCGAAGGATAGATAGAAGTCCTTATCGTTTCTGGTAACTATTATGTTGTAAATGTCTTCATTATTTTCATAAATGACTATCTCGTCTTGTATAGAAGCACCATTCGTATTAAAGGTCTTGAAGGATATCTTCGATTTTTCACTGCAGTTTTCAGACCAGAAAACATATATAGTCTCATTTATTGGAAGCATAGCCAATGTCCCCACACTACAGCCCTGTTCGACATCCTTTATATTCGCAGAAAAGAGGTTGGAATATCTATCATTCAGCGCTACAATATTGAGACTCTCCGTAGTATCCGGCTTAAGCTCTACATATCCCACAACGATAAAATCTGTACCGGCTGAAGATACAATATTCTTTGTCTTTCCACTCATATCAGGTGCAACTATGTAGGTATTGCTATCTACTGCATACTTGCAGACATTATCGATATAACCATCACAGTCGTCATCGATGAGATTGCCGCCGTTCTCCTTATCGGACTTCTTGGCACACTTATATTCACAACCGTTTTCATACTTCTTATCGAGATCTATATATCCCTCGGCGCAGAAATCAATTACACAGGTAGAATTCTTACAGTCAACACTTGTAAAATTATCGGGAGGAAGGCAGGGATTATTACACACACCACAATTATTCCTATCATTTTTCAAATCTGCTTCACAACCATCGTCTATATCCTTGTTGCAATCTGCATAATTCTTGTCACACCTCTTCAATGTATAAGTACCATCAGGGTTCTTGGTAGCGTACCCGTTGTTTATTCTCACTACCTCACTCGACTGCTCGTTCCCATTGTCATCCACACTCCCACCACAGTTACAGTGGCTCAACAAGAATAAGAATAATAAATTAGCGAGAGCGAATACCAAATCTGTCCGATATCTGCATCTCATTGTTTGTATCTCCATAAATGGTTACCTTTCTATTATCTCCACCAAACTCCACACCATCCCACCGCTCCACAGCGGCAAAGTCGATTATATACTTATATTCAATCTGAGTGCCATTACAGATCGCTGTCTCGAAATACGACTGATTGTTGTCTGTCTTTATCATCTTGATCGCCTTAGGCACCCAGTTACCGAGTTGAACTATATTGCCATTGATGAAGGCATATTTACCGTATTGGATATCCTGTGATCTCTCCTGAGTATCAAGCACGAATCTCACCTTTACGGGAGATAAACCATTAGTAGCCTCGATTCTATAGAATCGCGTCTCATACGCGAGCAGCGGTCCCACAAATAGAGAATTATAGTTCTCCCCTACCTCCTCGATCTCATTTCCAAACACCGATTGAAATTTGAGTTTACCGCACAGATTCTCTCTTAGTACACCTATATCGAGACTGACTGTATCGACATATGTGTCCTTCATATTTACAACCCCCAATATCCTGTTCTCACCCGACACGACTACAAACGAATAGATGTAATCCTCTACAGAATTGGGGACATAGTAGAATTTAGAATCAGACGATATTTGTATATCTTTTCTCATAGCAAGCATTCCACTATAAAACTTGTATAATACATTGCTGTCATTGAAATTATCCCACGGCATAAAACCTCTATAATCTGTAATACCAAGCTCTTCACCATATAATATCTGTGGGGTATTTGGGTATAAGAGCATAACAGATGCAGCCGATATCTGCCTGGCAATTCCCTTGTCGTTATATCCACCATATTCGTTCAATGCAGTACTCTTATATGGGATATCGTGATTTTCTATGAAAAACGAATGGGTGCTACTATGTGTAAATCTCTTTCTGATGTCGGATTTCAATCCCTCTATCGTAGAGGGCTTGCTGCTGCCATTAATTATCGAATTTATTGCCCAATAGTATGGAAAGGTAAATGCGGCATCAAACTCCCCATTGTAGTAATCCTTTATGCCATATCCCTGATTATTGTTGTCGAAATCCCTGAATACCTCGGCGATGAGAACCAGATCCGGATTTATAGACTTCACATATCTTCTGAGATTCATCCAAACGCTGTGTGATGGACCAGTCACATGGTCTATCCTAAAACCATCTACACCATCGGAGAAATCACCATCAGAGTTCGGGTCGATCCAGAATTTGAGCATATCATATATATACTTCCTCACAACAGGGTTGGAATAATTGAGATCGGGGATCTCCGCCCAACCGTTCTCGAGAGTCAATCTGCTACCGCCCATCTCTCTGCCATACCCATATTTGTCATAAAGGTTAGGGCTATTGTTCTCGAACCAGATGTAGAAGTTCCTGAAATATGGATTCTGATTAATTGCCTCCAAAAAGAATGGGTGTCTTCTGGATGTGTGATTTATGACCATATCGAGGACTACCTTGATACCTGACTTATGTGCCTCTCTTATCAATTCCAATAATGCTGAATTGTCTCCATAGTCGTTATCGATCGTATAATAGTCTATGGTGTGATAACCATGATCCTTGTCATTGGACATAAATACTGGCATCAACCAGATCGTATCTATACCGAGCGTCTTCAAATATCCCAACTTGTTCTTGAGGCCTATCAGATCCCCAACGCCATCCTGATTCGAGTCATAGAATTTCCTTACAAATATCTCGTAAATATTCGATTTCTTGAACCAATCCGGAGCAAGTGAAAAGTCCTGTGCAACCAATCTTTCGTTCTGCTTGTAAATAAATATCTTTTTCGTATCCGAATTTGCAAAGCCGTCATTCACTATCAGATATATAAAGTACACACCTTCCTTATTTACATCTATCTCCTGAACCGAGGTCGAGGTCAGGTTGAATCTGACCGGATTCCTTATATCCTCTATCCAGATGAATTCGAGATTGTCTGAGTTTGCCCCCCTCGAGCTACTTGCATCCAGCACTATATGATTTGAGTTAACTTTGATATCAAGCGATATTTCGGGTTTGAGATTAGATGTAGATGCCTTCAGGACATAGACATCGGTTTCATTTGCCTCACTCTCACCATCCTGATTGGATACTTTGAGAGAGAATCTGTAGTACCCATCCTTTGTTGGTGTAAAACTGACAAGTGATCTAACCTTCGGCGGCTCTGCATTTGGGTCATTGTTGTATCCCGCCCAATCTGTGGCATATTCATCCTGCAACACAACTGATTCGGGGGATGACTGGACTTCCCATATGTAATCATCAATACCTATAGAATATGGGTCTTCAGAGAGTGTTCCATCAAGAACGACTTTCTTTCCTATCTCTGTTATCTGAGTAAAACCTGCATTAGCAACGGGAGCCTTGTTGCCGGTCTTTACTATAAACATAATGGATGGTTCCGTAACTGAGTTACAATCCATATCCCTTAATACAACAGCATACCAGTGCTCTCCATCCTCGAGAATAGTATCGATACTCATCCTGCCTATCTCTTCCTGAATCTGGGCGTCGAATCTCTTGCCATCGACAATAAAATAGGTACCTGTCTTATCTACTGCCCTACCATTCATAGAGAATTCGATATCTATCTTTATATTGCTGGACTTGATAATGTCTCCATTTTTAATAGATTGTGAAATTATCTCAGGTGTACAACCATCTCTTACAGTAATTACAGAGTTCTTGAAAACAGGTTCGATATCAGAATTATCAGGGTCATTTATCCACTCATTGGAATTCAATATGAATTTATATTCATACTCCCCGGACCTCAGAACTACACCCTTGGAGAATATCCCATCCTGCGAAATCTCATCACCATCTACCCCATCATCATTCATAACAAGTCTATTGTCTCCCCAATTTGTAAATTGCCCGGCAAGTTCTACCTTCGAGACGGATCCCCCGGATTTATTAGAATCATACTTGAAAAGCGTCGGCTTGATATCGCACTTCTTATATACACAGGACTTTACAGGTTCTTCCTTCTTCTTATATTCGAATCCATCCTTCAAGATACCGGATTTGCCATCTGGATTTTCTACCCTCACATCTACCTTGCCAGCACTATGTTGTGGATTTATTGCAACTATTGTAGAGCTCCCCCCTATTAGTTTTATTGTAGATTCTTCATCACCAAAGAAGACCTTCAGCCCATTCTCGAAATTCTTACCGTTTATTGTCACCTCGATTCCACCATCTTCATATCCATAATTTGGGGCAATACCTATGATCTCAGGGGCGGGTCTATCAATTACTGTATCTGACAGAGAGATATCGGTATTGACACTGATATCTGCGATGTCTTCTATATTGTTAGTTGTCGGCGAAAAACACGATATCAGAACGGGTAAACAAGATGTCAAAACCATTATAATCAATCTCTTCATAAATCACCTCTTCCCCGAAAAAAGCGGATTATATTATAGAATATTTTTCGGATTTTTGGAATATAATAAAGTGCTATTCATTTTTCCTTATTCTCTCTATTCAGACTCTTTTCGAGCTCTTCTCTTACTATCTTTCTCACCATATCTTCGAGTCTCTGCTCTATAATCCTCTCGGTCGCAGAAGATACTCTATCATATATCTCCCTCTGTTTCTTCCCTAAGAGTTCTATCAATCTACTCTTAAAGTAAAGATAATACACGAGAATCGACAGAGAGAAACCTGTTATGACATCCAAAATAAAGTGCTGTTTCGTAAACAGCGTCGATGCACCTATAGAGATTGCAACAGCCATCCCCCATAGCCCAAAAAACCAGTTTATCTCGAGGAGCACGAGTGCAGCCATCATCGCCATAGCACAGTGAGAGGAAGGAAAACAATTCCATGGCCTATCATTCTTATATACAAGGCTCAGCGCCCATGTAGAAAAATCATTTACTATAAGTTGAGGCCTTGGGTACTCGACGGGATATAGATAAAAGAAGATATAACATATCAACATCACCGTAATATATGATGACATTACGAGTTTCAATAGCCTTCTCTCAGTAAGTCCAAAGAGAGGAATCAAGAAAATCATATACACTGTAAGATACATCCAGACCCATTCAGGGATAAAGGGTATCATTTTATCGAACTCGATGAGCATCGAATGTTTCTCTGCGCCTATCCTCGATTCGGCAATATAGAAATATAATCCCGACCATATCCCGAACATTATTAGTCCGTATATCAACCAGTCATATCTATTATACCACTTTAAATTATCCAGAGCCTGCTTGTAAGGAATGAGAATAAATGAAGTATTCTTCTGTTTCAATTTGATATCTATCCACATCCCAAGAATAATCCCGGCAAGAGGTATAAAAATCGTAATCATCAGGCTCTTTGCAAATATAGAAATATTCAGCGGGAAAAGACTCTCGGAGAAGAAGAATATTTGTGCAGCAGTTGTAATACCAAGGAGGTAAAATAGGATATAAAGTCTTATAATCCTCGTAAGGCAATTCGTCCTGAAGAAATCGGCAATAAACATAGCGCCTATGGTAAACATAAAAATCGATAAATTGCAAAAATAATGTAGATTTATTTATTATAATATGATAGTATAATATCTATGTTAACCTTTGAAAGGTTTTAAGAAAGAGAGGTTAAAATGGGTATCTTTTCAAAAGAGATTAGAAGGGAATTCATAGCAAGACCCGATGAGGCGAAGGACTTCATCATCTACAAGCATCCTGACTCGAACATAAGAATGCTTACCCAACTCACCGTGGAGGCAGATGAGGTCGCCGTCTTCTTCAGAGACGGTACAGTCAGGGGCATATTCAAACCGGGGAGATACACTCTCGATTCCTCCAATATACCATTCATAGGCCTTCTCGTAGATGCCGCCTCTGGTGGAAATATGTTCATATCGGAGATATTCTTCGTATCAACGAGAGAGTTTCCAAATATAAAATTTGGTGGGCCAATTGGCGACATAAGAGATACAGAGACAAAACTCGCAATAGGCCTTATGGTCTATGGTGATTTCTCGCTGCGGGTAAAAGAACCAGACAAACTCATTACTGGACTCGCTGGTATGGGTAGATCGGACAATGAGTCGTTCGTAAATTGGTTCAAACAGCAGACCCTGAAAGTTATAAGAGACCGCTCTGCGGAACTCGTGGTAAAGAAAAAATGGCCCCTGCTCGATGTAACATCAGGCGCATATACAGAGGAGATCGAAGAGGAAGTAATAGCCGGTGTAAAAAAACATATGGCTGACTATGGTGTCGATATAATCAGACTTGGTAACTTTGTAATATCTATGAAGGAAGAGGACGAACAGAAGCTCAAGGCATTCTCAGAGAGGCAGGCACTTTCCAATCTGGCTGGTGGATATCAACAGGCAGCGGCTGCCGAACCTATGTTTGGGCTTGGCAAAGGTCTTGCACAGGGTGGTGGCGGAGAAGGTGGTGGTGCCGGTGTAAATGGTGCAATGGCTGGAGCAGGACTCGGTATGGGATTTGCCTATGCTCAGCAGATGATGATGAATCAGGCAGCAATGAATCAGCCCCAACAGGTTCAGAATCAACCTCCTGTTGCATCCGCCTCAAACCTGATAACCTGCCCTTCCTGTAAAAAGAGTGTTGCGCCTGGTAAATTCTGTGCAGAGTGTGGAGCACCACTTGCCACAAACCCGGTTTGTCCCAAATGCAATGCACAGGTTATGCCAGATGCAAAATTCTGTTCATCCTGTGGGGCACCACTGAATGTGCAGATAAAAGTTAAATGCCCCAAATGCGGCAAAGAATACGACGTAGGGACCAAGTTCTGCACCGAGGATGGGACCAAACTATAGTTATTATTGCTTCCAATAAGATATAGGACACAGAACCATAAACTCAGCTGCCAATTAATAATAGTGTCAGCTACTCTTAAAAAGTGCCAGGTACTTTTTTCGGAGAATATCGATGTAACTTATTGATATCATTGGATTTTCGGGCAGTAGTGCCAGATACAAAAAAACCAACAAAAAAACCAAGAAAACAGAAAGTATTAAATTACTATATTCAATTATTTACACTGGTAGGGTCCAATCAATTATCTCGTATGGGGATTCTTGGGCGGTCGCCACTTCTTAAATACTAAAATATATTATGAGCAGGACTGAAACAATAATTGTGACTATCGAGATTGAAATTATAATCCAATCTAAGATACCTAATTTTTTCTTTGGTTTATTGCGATTGTTCGAAAAGGTATGAGAAAAGAATCTACTGGTATTCAAAATCACATAGAACCTTACTTCACTCTTTAGTACCCTTATTACCCTTGAAAACGCATTACTATTTATCTCTTCTATATTTGCCCTCTTTACACATTTCATTAAATCCAACTCATTGTCTGCATATAAAAAATAATAATCATCCCCTCTATTGCAAACCTCGAAAATATCCTTTAATTCGATACCGGCATTGATATTCTCACACAGGAAAAGTGTCTTTGAGTCAATAGAGTTACCCCGAGCCTCTATACTTATAGCATAATCTCCAACTCTCACCTCATCACCATTCTTGATATAGTAGGGAGAGTGTTTCTCGATTGGTATCCCATTTATAAGTACCCTGTTCAATCCCTTGTCGAAAAGAAATATATGTCCAAGTATCTCGACTATGACAAGGTGGTTATACGAAATGAAATTGTCGTTCAATGTTATATCAGCAAAAGGGCTTCTTCCTATCTTACATACACAGGCATCGATCTCCTTCTCGACTACCTGCTGGGATTTTTCTATTCTTATCCTTAACATATCTACTTACAGGAGGATGAAATCCGAATGGACTCATCCTTTTTGCCATTCTTAAATAGCACATCCACAAGATATGGACACGCCTGTCCAAAACCGAGCCTGAATGACTTCTCGAAATATCCCTCTGCCTCATTATATTGTTTGTTTTCATAGGCTATCCTGCCCAGATTGAATAGTGCAGTTGGTTCATCTGACTGAATCGATAATATCTTTTCCAGAATGAGTTTTGCCTGTTCGAAGTTCTTGTTGCAGATATATGATGCAGCCAAGTTTGTCTTGAACTCTATACTGTTTGCATACTCTCTCTCAATACTTGTGAAGTCGGATATTGCATCCTCGCATCGATTCAAGGTCAGGTTCAAGAATCCTCTGAGATAATAACCTTTGGTCGAATACTCCTTTTTACTTATCATTTCATCAATCAATTCAAAGGCTTTATTGATTTTTTGCATTTTAATATAAATATTTACAAGGAGTGAAAATACCTCCTCATTGTCAGATATGAGTTTCAGCTTCTTGAGCTGGGATTCTGCCTCTTCGTACTTATTGGTCAATATATACAATCGGGAGAGATTTAGTCTGGCATTGGCAAAGGCAGGGTCTATATTCAGTGCACTCTTGAATCGCTGTTCCGCCTTGTTTATCCTTCCCTGCAAAAGATATACATACCCAAGATTGTTATGCGCCTCCGCAAAATCGCCATTGTATTCTATTGCCACAGAGAAGAATTCTTCCGCCTTTTCGAGTTTATTCTGACGGAGATAGATTACTCCAAGATTATTATATGCCTCTGCATAATTTTTATTATATTCGAGCGCAAGTTCCAGACTCTTCTCAGCCATCTCATAATTGCCCTTATTTATCAACTCCACTGCCTTCAGATTATGCTCTTTAGCCCTTTTATGGATACCCGGAGTCGAACAGGATATGCAAGATATGAGCACGGATAAGATAAAAAATGAATGACATAAGCACTTCATAGTCAAACACCTCAATCAGTATTATTGTCTGCAATTTTGATGCCAGAAAATAATTTTGGAGAAAAAATAGAATTTCAGTTATAACTACTTGATATCATTGGTATTTTTGAAAAATATCGTATCTTTATGAATTTATGATAGGAATTTCCCTACATTATTCTTAAACAATTCAAGGAGCCCTCTTGTATATTCTCCTGCCCTTCCATTCCCGATCTTCTTGCCATTTATCCTAATTACGGGCTGAATCTCCCTCAAAGTGGAGGTAAAGAATACCTCGTCAGCCGATAGCAACTCAGAAGGTTTGATATTCCGCTCTTCGTATCTGATTCTGTTTTCCTTCAATATCCTGATAATAGCCTTTCTCGTAATTCCATCGAGTATTCCTGCAGAAAGAGGAGGAGTATAATATACCCCTCTCTTGACTATGAAGACATTGAATGTAGTCCCCTCGGCAACATACCCTTCTGGGTTTATCATAACCGCCTCTACCCCACCCTTTTTCATCGCATCGATATGAGCGAGGACATTATTCAGATAGTTACCCGACTTGATAAGAGGATTTAGAGATTCCTTATAATTCCTCTTTACTGAGGCAATTGCAGCCTCGATGCAGCGATTTTCGATACTTTCCGGAGGAGGAGTAAACTCCTTTACAATAACTATATAATTAGGAATTGTGGCATATTTGGGATTCATTCCAATCTCTCTACCTATTCCACGAGTGATAATCAGTCTGACATAGGATTCGGGATTATCTCCTCTGACAATCGTCTTTCTGATAATTCCTTCTATAAATTTCCTGCTCTTCAAATTCAAAGAAATATATTTAGCAGACTGATAGAGCCTGTCGAGATGCAGATCGAGCCCAAAAATTCTATATTTATTGTATGTCCTTACTACCTCGAATATAGAATCGCCGAACAAAAAGCCCCTGTCGAAGACAGAAATCTTCGCGGTATTTCTATCGAAGAATCTTCCGTTGATGTTTATTACAGTACCCATAGATATTTTAATCCTTTCTGCTGTTTTAATTATTTGAAAACCTTGATTGGATATTCGTTATAGGCAGAGAAGGTAAAAATCTCCAATGCCATATTACACTCGACTCCTATCCTCTTGGCGGTGGTGATATTCAATGCAATACTGACGCTCTCCGGGTCAGCAACAGGAATGAGTCCGGGCTTCAAATTCTGTTTGATAATATCCTGTGCAATTCTGGCAACCTGCTGTCCAATAGAGGTATATTCGGGATTAATAGAGATGAGTGCACCCTCTTTTACCATCTCTTCCCCTATACCAAATAGGGATATCTTCTTTTCGAAGGCAAACTTGATTATCTCCTTTATAACATCTACAGAACTAACTACGGTAGGGTCCGGGAACAAGAAGATTGCATCCACCTTTCCCTGCAATGCCTGAATTCCAGATACTACATCTTCTACCTCATCCACAAGTACAGGGACGAGTACTATCCCAAGTTCTACCGCCTTCTTATTCAAATCGTTGAATATATTCTTACTGAGCTTTGGATTATAAATAATCCCAACATTTCTAATATTTGGAGCAATTGACTTGAGGATAGTGAGCTGGGTCCTCAAAGGGAGAAGAACAGATACACCAGTGATATTATTACCGCTCAATCCGTATTTCGAATGGTCGGGGACCATACAGAATATAACAGGTATGTCTTTGACAAGCTTCTTTGCCAGTAGCGACGCCTCAGGACCAATTGTAATTATAGCGGATGGCTTTTTTGAATTGAGTATCTCGAATATCTTCTGTCCCCTCTCCCTATCACCCTTCATATCGAATTCCTCTATGGCTATCCTCGATTCGAGGGATATACCTGTCAAGACTTTATTATAAGATTTGAGTGAATCCGATTTGACTACCGCTATCCCGCCAGCATTTGCCGAGGTAGGGGCGAGAACAAGCAGCAGAAAGAGAAATGATATAATAGATATCCTGTTCAAACTAAATCCTCCTCTAATGGGGTATTAGACAAGGAGATTAACCCCTTTGAGAACTCCATATATATCAAAATTGGATTAAAAACAATCCAAAATTTACTTACCACAATAGTTGAATCTTATTTGTAATTGGATTATCTAAATATCAAGAGGTGTTCTATGAAGGACAACTGGAAATCTTATTTGGCAATCTCTCTGCTATTGGGTGCTTTTATTGCATTCAACATATTCTCGAAGGGCCCATCCGACGAGGAATTCGAAAAATCCGGGATTCAGATAATGACTGAATCCAACTATCAGGTTCTTATGTCAGATGCGGACAGACCTGTAATGGTCCTATTCAAGAGTAAGACCTGTAATGTATGTAAGGTCTTTGCTCCAAGATTCATCGACTTTGCCAAGAAGAATACAGATAAGGCGAGATATCTTATGGCAGACCCCGATAATGTCAATTTCAATCACTTCAATGTTTTGGCTTATCCGACCACCCGCTTGTACTATCAGGGGAAGATTGTAGATGAACTCGTAGGTAATGGCTCACTTGCCCCATTTCAAAAACACTTAGAAGAAATCAAGTAAATTGTGGATACTCGAAAATCAACTGAATGGGATGAGAAATCTCTTGTTATTTATTTCGTTTACCCCCACATAAACATCTACACCAAATGCACTCTTGATATTGTTATAGGTCAGGACCTCCTCTATGGAACCATACTTGATCAATCTACCGTTGTTCATTAGCATAATTCTATCACAAAACTGTGCAGCAAGGTTCAGGTCGTGAACAGAGGCAATCACCGTCCTGCCCTTATGCGAAATGTCAGAGAGTCTCTTGAAGACACCTACCTGATACTCGATATCGAGTCCAGAGAGGGGCTCATCCAATAACACAATATCCGAAGGCTGGCTTACCCCCCGGGCTATCATTACTCTCTTCTTCTCTCCTCCCGAGAGACTCAGAATATTTCTATTCAAAAGTGGCTTCAGGTCAAAGAGATCAATCACATCATCTATTCTCTTCTTTTCTTCCGCTGTCAGACCACCAATGAAGTCTTGATACGAGCGTTGGGACATCCTGAGTATTTCAAAGACCGAGAATCCAAAGTTTATGAATGTCTCCTGTGGGACGAAAGAAAACAGAGTATGTTTGTCATTATCACTTGCTACCCTGCCATTTATCAACACCTCACCAGTAACCCTGTCAATTAGATTCAGAACTGCCTTCATAAATGTGGATTTGCCGGAGCCATTCTTGCCTATTATCCCAACAAATGTGTTCTCGGATATATCGACCGAAATATCATTAATCACATATCCGTTAGAATAACCCGCACTGAGATTCCTTATAGACAACATCAGTATCCGCCTCGCTCTCTATAGTATTTTCTAAGCAGGAAAAAGAGCATTGGTGCCCCTACGATTGCTGTAATCGATGAGATTGGTGGTTCGAATCCCGCCTTGTATGAGATTAGCCTGCAAATCAAATCTGCAATAATGACAAATGTACCACCTACTATAAACGAGAGTGGAAGAAGTATTCTGTTATTTATAATGGAAAAAGCCCTTATCCCCTGAGGCACAATTAGACCTACGAATCCAATTAACCCTGTTATCGAGACCACTATACCCGTCAGGATCGAGGTGTATATAAAAACCCTCAATCTGAGCCTCTCTACATTCATACCCGATGTGATGGCTATATCATTTCCGAGAGACAATAGATTCAATCTATTAGATTCGAATAAAAGTAATACTGTGAAGATCAAAACCACCACAACATCAAAAATAATATCCTGCATACCAAAATATGAAATATAACCTGAAAGCCAGAGCGTAACTCTCTGAAGTTCCGAGGCGGGAATGAACGCCTTGAACATAGTAACGATTGCCGATATAAATCCATTGAAGATTACACCCGTAAGCAACATATTGACTGGACTGATCCCACCCTGTCTCCTGTTGATAAGGATAAGGAAGAATATAGAAAATATGGCACCGATAAACGAGAAGAGGCGAATACTCACAAATAGATTAGCAAAGATATTCCCAAATATTATGCCGATAGTGCCACCCAGAACAGCCCCTCCGGAGACACCGAGTAGAAAGGGCTCGGCGAGCGGATTTTCGAGAATCGACTGAAGTGCAACTCCGCAAATGGCAAGTGCGCCACCAGAAATCAACGCAACGATAACCCTTGGTAATCTCAGGCCCAATACCTTGATGGATTCTATATCACTCGAAGCAATCCAGCCCGTACTCCCCCACAGTACAGCAATCACCAATGACAGCATCAACACTAAAGTAGATAGGGCAAAAGCAGTTGTAGTCTTATTAATACTCATCTCTCCTTACAACACCTGAAGCCAACACCCGATAGCCTGATATTTGGAGGCTGATACTTATTCTTCTTGCAGCTGAGTTCCTCCTCGTCATATCCCGAATTGGCAAAACCTCCGCCCTTTACAAGTCTCAAACTACCAGTATTGTCCGAATCGAATACCCATTCCCAGAGATTTCCGGAGAGGTCGAAAACACCATTGGAATTCTTGCACTCCAACATATGACCTGCTGGCAGAACCGAGAGAAAAGACTTTTTCATACCATTCTCATAACCATTGCATTTCTCTTCTTTATATTCATTTCCATAAGGATATGGCTGCCCCTTTCCATCAGAACAGGCAGCCTCCCACTCATCTTTTCTACACAGTCTCTTCTTTGAATTTCTACAGGCAATATCTGCCTCAATCCAACTCACATTATCGACTGGAATAATCCCCTTTGTCGAACGGGCATAAATCTTATCTTTGAGATCATTCTCTTCGAAGACATTGCCGGGCACAAACCTTCCATCTACCTTCTTAAGTGCTTCGACCTTGGGAGAATACTTATACATCTCACCACTACTTTTATACGCAATAATATAGTTCTCAAACTTATCTATACACACTGTTTTACCCTTAACAACAACCTCAGCCATATCTTCAGGACATCTCGAAATATTATTACAACCAAGACAAAACAGTGTAATGAAAAATACCAAAACTAAAGATATCCGCGGCATATCCAATTCCTCTCTAAAGACCATTTTATTATCATTTATTTTTCTCATAAGTCAATCAAATGAGTAAATATTCTGCAAAAACATAGTAGTCTTTGATTGGGAATATAACTAATTCACGAGCTAAGAAAGATAGACTGTTGCATTATGCAACAAGTAGGCTTCTCTTTCAAATATTTATTTTGGACGGATGTGACAATTCCTAAATTCTCAATAATCGTTCAAAACTTAGAAAATTCAATTATTTTGGAAAAATCACAAAATGTAATTTATAAATGTCCCGTAACAGATATTTATGGTTGGTCGATTTAGTTAAATGGGAAGGGCGAATTGTGGCCAATTTGTATCTGGCATCTATGAGAACAGGTGTCAAGTACCTTCTCTGCTGTCCTTATTTACTCATATTCTTTACCCCCTTTTCTTCTCCTCTCCCGTTATTTCTCTTTTCTTCTCCTCTACCT
>Ga0123519_10002167_pt1 | contig 33367 bp, 28 predicted proteins | sample YelNatPaOPRAMG02_FD_87396 | JGI IMG/M metagenome (GOLD analysis project Ga0123519, IMG submission 87396) | Hot spring microbial communities from Yellowstone National Park - Yellowstone National Park OP-RAMG-02 (version 2) | ecosystem: Environmental > Aquatic > Thermal springs > Hot (42-90C) ... | reverse complement strand
GTAGGAGCAAGCATCAGCCCACTTCCCCTCACCCCCCGGCCCCCTCTCCCACGTCGCGAGCTTGGGGAGAGGGGGAGCCTCCGGCGTCTCAGTAGCTTACATAGCCAACTGCGCCTCACACACTCCTCCCGCTTCCCCTCTCCCCGCAAGTGGGAGAGGGGTGGCGTAGCCGGGGTGAGGGCAATCCGCAGGGCAGGGGTGAGGGCAACGCCCAGTTCGCTTCCCCTCACCCCCCGGCCCCCTCTCCCACGTCGCGAGCTTGGGGGAGAGGGGTGGCGAAGCCGGGGTGAGGGGAACCACAAGGCTTGCCTAACGACCTCTTCGATCATGCAAGGGAGCTGGGGTGAGGGGAATGCCCTGCCCTAACCGCCTCTAGCATCATGCGAGGGTGGCGAAGCCGGGGTGAGGGAAACCACAGGGCTTACCCAACGGCCTCCTCAGCAATGCAAGGCGCATAGTGAGGGGAGGCGTAGAGGCCCGCCAGAAGGGGCGGCGAAGCAGACAGCCCAGGCGGTCCGCCCGTACCAGGGCCCGGGAACGGGCTTCACAGGGAGCTAGACGTGGTCTTCCGCTACACCATTGCTCGGAACAGAACCGCCAGGGTTAGCATGAAGGCCGAGCGTAAGCTCGCCACCTGGGGTGAAGGGTACCTACCGAACCTGCTCGCCAGCCAGAATGCATTAGCCCTGGCGAGGTGCTCCCGGGGTAGGTTTGCGGGCGCCCCGGGACGAACCATGGTGTAGAGGATCAGCAGCGCACCTAGGAGGCGTAATGGCAGAGCAGTTTCTGGCCCCCATCAACTTGTTCTCCAAGCCGGGCACGTGGTACAAGGGGAACCTGCATACCCACACCACCAACTCAGACGGCGCACTCACCCCTGAGCAGGTCGTCGCCTTCTACCGGAGCCGCGGGTACCAGTTCCTTTGCATAACGGACCATAGACGCGTGACCCCCGTGGAACGGCTTTCGTCGCCGGACCTCCTGGTTCTCCCGGGCGCAGAGCTGGATGAGCGCGGTCCCGGCAGCGCCTACCACATGGTTGCCGTCAACCTCCCAAGCATGGACGGCTATCCTGCTGGAGGATCTGCCCAAGACGTTGCGCGCTGGGCCTCCACAGAGGCAGATCTCCTCATTATGGCCCACCCGTACTGGTCCGGTTTCCTGCCGACAGACCTGATGGAGCTGGACGGATGGTGCGGCATAGAGGTGTACAACTCAACCTGCGCCGTCAGCGTTGGCAAAGGCATGGCGTTGTCGCATTGGGACTACCTGCTGTGGAGCGGCCGGAAGGCTTTGGGCTTCGCCACCGACGACACGCATTGGCACGTGAACGACCACCGGCCGCCAGATGCCGGCATAGCGAGCGTGTACGTGAAGGCGGAGTCGCTGGACGCCCGCGCGATCTGCCACGCATTGAGAACCGGTGCCTTCTACGCTAGCACCGGAGCCAGAATCGAATCGATCCAGGTCTCCGACGGGGTGCTTAAGGTGGTGGCTCCAGGAAGCTCCTGCATCACGGTGGTTGCGGAGCGGCACAAGGGCGAGCGATTCGTGGTGCCATCGGGTGGCCTTCTAGACGATGCGACCTACCGCCTGCGTGGCGACGAGCAGTACCTCCGCGTTGAGGTAGCGGCGCCGGACGGCGGCATGGCTTGGAGCAACCCCATTTGGCCGCCGTTTGCATAAAGCGGAGCTGAAGCGAACCCAGAGCGCGCGCCGGTTGTCGTACTGGTGGATGCGAGTGTGCGATACGGCCATGGCAGAGACGTAGCCGGTTGGTAGACCGGTGCACTTAGGAGTAAGATGGTAGTGAGCGAGCGCGGATAAGCGCCGCCACCGAATGCCACCCCTCTGCGGCCTGTCGGTTGGTTGGCAGCCGTGGTTTGTGCTGGGTATGGACGTGTGCTATAATGGCTTAGGCCAGAGATCCAAGGTTCATGCGCAGCCCAGTGGCGGTGGCGCCGTGGGGCGGCAGACCTGGGTCGCTGGAGACGTTGTTCTCCCTGGGGGGCTGCTCCGGCCGGCGCCTCGAGCCAGGAGGCGCTCCGTTCAGTTGGCGCTAGCGTTTTTGGGGGGAGCCTCAGGAGGCCTGTTTTGAGGTTTGCTAAAACTCTCCTATCAGTAGGTGTTCTCATACTGCTGTTCTGGGCGCTGAACGCAAGCTTCAGCGGCTGGATGACGGATAAGCCCGAACGCATCGATTTCGACCGGCTGCTTACTCAGATACGGCACGACCAGGTGCGTGAGGTCACGATCGGGAAAAACGAGGTCAAAGGCGTATACATGGACGGGCGCCGGCACTTCGTGGCTGGTATCCCAGACGGCGACCCGTTCCGTGCACAGCTTGCCAACGCCTTGGACGAGCATCGGGTGAAGGTGGATGTGGAGACCAGCCTGATCTCCGAGCCCTGGATGAACCTGATGTTCTCAGTTTTCCTCCCGCTCCTGGTCATAGTGGGCATGTGGATCTTCTTCTTCCGGCAGGCCCAGGCGGGAGGCAGCCAGGCATTGTCGTTCGGCAGGAGCCGGGCCAAGCGCGTCACTGACGCCGTGCCCAAGGTCACCTTCGACGACGTCGCTGGCGTGGACGAGGCCAAGGCCGAGCTGAGCGAAGTGGTGGAGTTTCTCCGCAATCCGCGCAAATTCCAAGCCTTGGGCGCCAAGATCCCCAAGGGCATCCTGCTTCTCGGCCCTCCCGGATGCGGGAAGACGCTTCTGGCCCGGGCGATCGCCGGAGAGGCCGGAGTGCCGTTCTTCCACATCAGCGGCTCCGACTTCGTGGAGATGTTCGTGGGTGTGGGCGCCTCTCGCGTCCGAGACCTGTTCGATACCGCCAAGGCCAACAGGCCCAGCCTCGTGTTCATAGACGAGATCGATGCCGTGGGTCGCCAGCGCGGAGCCGGGCTCGGCGGCGGCCACGACGAGCGCGAGCAGACCCTCAACCAGATGCTCGTCGAGATGGATGGGTTCGACCCCAACGCGGGTGTCATCCTCCTCGCCGCCACCAACCGCCCAGACGTGCTCGATCCAGCCCTTCTCAGACCGGGCAGGTTCGATCGGCAGGTAGTGGTGGACCATCCAGACGTCAACGGCCGCGTTGCCATCCTCAAAGTTCACACCAAAGACAAGCCGTTGGCGCCGGATGTGGACCTCCAGACGCTGGCCCGCCGCACCCCTGGCTTCTCGGGCGCGGATCTCGCCAACTTGGTCAACGAAGCCGCCCTCCTTGCCGCCCGCCGCGAGAAGACGTCTATTAGCATGGCCGAGTTCGACGTCTCCATCGATCGCGTCATCGCCGGGCCGGAGCGCAAAAGCCGCATCATCAGCGACCGCGAGAAGGAGGTGGTGGCGTACCACGAGGTTGGCCATGCCGTGGTGGGGGAACTGCTACCCCACGCCGACCCGGTGCACAAAGTCTCCATCTTGCCAACCAAGATGGCCCTTGGCTATACCATGCAGCTTCCCGCCGAGGACAAATACCTGGTTAGCCGCAGCGAACTCCTCGACGATATCACAGGGCTGCTTGCCGGCCGCGTGGCCGAAGAGATGGTGTTCCAGGAGATCACCACTGGCGCCAGCAACGACCTCGAGCGCGCCACGGAGCTTGCCCGCCGCATGGTATGCGAGTTCGGCATGAGCGACAAGCTCGGACCGCTGGCACTCGGCCGACGCCAGACCAACCCGTTCCTCGGCCGCGACATCATGGAGGATCGGAACTACTCCGAAGAGGTGGCGATGGCCATCGATAAGGAGATCCGCTCCATCATCGAGAAGGGGTATACCAGGGCGAAGGAGATACTCACCGAAAACCGCGACAAGCTGGATCGCATAGTGAAGGTCCTCCTTGAGCGCGAAACGTTGGATCGGGCGGAGTTCGAGACGCTCATGCGCGGCGAAGAGCTGGCTCCCGAACCGGAAACGCCCCCCAGCTCCACACCCCCGAGCGACGGCAAGCCGCATACCCAGAAGCGTTCGCCGGAGGTTGTGCCCAAGCTTCGCCCCGAGCCGGCCTGATATCTGCACGCTCTATGGATAAGTGTCAACCAGATTCTGCCCAAGTCGAGCAGGCTCTTGCTGAGAGCCTTACCCTCCTCGAGAGGCGCAAGCTGAAGGCGGGGGTCAGTAAGCTCAATCGCCTGATCCGCTCCCTGCCGCCCACCGCCCCGCTTTACGAGGTGGCCTGCGTGGAGCTAAGCGCGGCGTATCAGCAGCAGGGAGACCTCCGCCGCGCCATCGCTGCCATGCGCCGCGCCGTTAAGGCCTCGCCCACCAACCCGCGCTACCGCGTCAGCCTCTCGATCATGTACCGCGAGACCGGCAGCTACCGAAGCGCCCTTAGGGAGGCGAGGACGGCCGTCGCCCTCTCGCCGGGCCTCCTGGAGGCGCGCGAGCTCCTCGCCGAGATCTTGGTTGAGTACGGCCTCCTGGAGAAGGCCGTCAGCGAAGCCAACGCCATCCTTAAGCTCGCCCCGAACAACACTCGCGCCCTGGACCTTATTGGCACCGCCTACCTGTACCAGGGCCGCATCCACCAAGCTCTGCGTGTGGTGGAGCGCCTCGTCCGCCTGTGCCCAGGCGACCCATCCCACCACCTCAAGCGGGCCGTCCTGCTTCAGCAGATCGGCTGCCTCTCCGATGCCATCGAAAGCTACCTCCGTGTTATGGAGATGGCCCCCGGCACCGATCTAGCCGACCAGGCGTCCGAGGCTGTGCAGATGCTGGACGAGCACCAGCTTCGCCAGATCGTCCTCCTTGCGTCCAGCGACTCGTTGTTCCGCGCCAAGCTCAGCAGGGATGCAGTGGCTGCCTGTCAGGAGCGCGGGTACCACCTAAGCCCAGACGGTGCATCGGCCTTGATGCAGATTCGCTTCGATTCGATCCCTCAGGCGCTTATGGAGTGGCACTACCGCACCTACAACTGATCGCTTGGCAGCGGCCAACTGCGCCAACCGAACGCGGGGGGGTCGGTGCCGCAGCGAAGCGATCGGTGAGGGCAGTGCGACGCCGCCCAACAACGGAACACCGGGCGCCCAAGGCTGTATGACTCCGCTAGCAGTAACCTGTGGCAACCTGCCAGAGCGCGTGGATGCCGCCCGCGAGCTGCTCCGCAACTGCGTGCTGTGCCCCCGGCGCTGTGGTGCCGATCGATTGGCTGGCGCGCTTGGCATGTGCGGCGCTGGCGCGGTAGCTACCGTAGCCAGCGCGCATCCCCACTTTGGTGAAGAGACGCCACTCGTTGGCACGCATGGCTCCGGAACGATCTTCTTCTCCGGCTGCAACCTGCGCTGCGCATTCTGCCAAAATGCGGACATAAGCACCCGCAGCCAGCCCAACGACGCTGTGTCGGCGGGTGAGCTGGCATCGATCATTCTGGGGTTGCAGGCGCTCGGGTGCCACAACATCAACTTCGTGTCGCCCACGCACTTCATGCCGCAGATCCTGCAGGCGATTGCCATCGCCGCCGCTGATGGCCTACGGGTCCCGCTGGTCTGGAACTGCGGCGGCTACGAGTCGCTGGACGCACTCCGGCTTCTGGATGGCGTTGTGGACATCTACATGCCAGACGTGAAGTACGCCTCCGCACAGGTTGCCGCCGCGATTTCTGGCACCCCCGCCGACGGCGACGCATCCTACCCCGCGGCGTGCCAGGCGGCCGTCCGGGAGATGCACCGGCAGGTGGGCGACCTGCAGCTCGACGAACGCGGCATCGCCATGCGCGGGCTTCTTGTTCGCCACCTGGTGCTGCCCAACGGCCTCGCAGGTACGCCCCAAGTGATGGCGTTCTTGGCGTCCCTCAGCCGTGACACGTACGTGAACGTGATGGACCAGTACCGCCCATGCCATCGCGCCCACGGCGACCCGCGCATCTCCCGGCCCATCACGCGGCAGGAGTACGCGACTGCCGTGCAAGCCGCTCGCGACGCGGGCCTGTGGCGCTTTGCCTGAGACGCCATTCCGCGGCCCCCATGCTTCATTGCTGGCGGAGGCAGTTCTCAGGCAGCCTTCCTCACCTCACGCTCTCCTAGCGCACAGCACAAGCTCGGGAGAATGGATCCTCGGACCTCTTCCCATGAGGAGAACCTTTCTTTTGCTTGTAGGATCCAGGCACAGTGGCGGCGAAGCCGGGGTTGGGGAACGCGGGCACCTTGGGCCCAGACTCGCTCCCCTGGCCGGCTTCGGCGGGCGGTATCGCCAATCATGAGGTGCGCGTGGATAGGCGGGAGTTCTTGCTGAATAGTGCGTGGGCGGTGGCAGCGTCAGCTGGCTTTGGTGCCAAAGGCGCCCAGCCCGGTAGCACGCGTGGCTCTGGAGGTGGCAGCGCCACGGGTCCACTTAGGATGCATCCTGACAACCCACGCTACTTTGCGGATGGCAGCGGCAACCCCGTGTGGCTGACCGGATCGCACACATGGGGCAACCTGCAGGACTACACGTACGACAAGCTGCCATCCCCGCCGCCCATGGACTTTGCGGCATACCTGGCCTTCCTCCGCCGCCACGGCCACAACTTCATCCGCTTGTGGACTTGGGAGAGCGCCTACAACCCCGGCGCCCAGCAGGGCACCATCCGCTATGGCCCAATGCCGTACGAGCGCACCGGCCCAGGGTTGGCGCTGGACGGAAAGCCGCGGTTCGACTTGACCCGCTTCCATGAGCCTTACTTCCGGCGCCTTCGAACCCGGGTGGCGGCAGCAAGGGACAGGGGCGTTTATGTGGCTGTGATGCTGTTCCAGGGCTTCAGCCTGGAGGGCAAGGGGAACGTGGGTGGCGATCCGTGGCAGGGTCACCCCATGAACCCCCGCAACAACATGAACGGCATCGATGGGGGCGGGGTGGCATTACATACGCTCACAAAGCCCACGGTGACGCGGATTCAGGAGGCGTATATCCGCAAGGTTGTGGATACCGTGAACGACCTGGACAACGTGCTCTACGAGGTGACGAACGAGGACGCCGGAGGGGCGGCGAACACCGCCTGGCAAGAGCACGTTGTGAGGGTGGTGAAGCGCTACGAGGCCACCAAGCCCAAGCAGCACCCGGTGGGTATGACTGCGCAGTGGCCCGGCGGCGACGATGCCGCCCTCTTTCGCGGTCCCGCCGACTGGGTGTCGCCCGCCACAAGGTTCCCACAGGGGGATGCCGCCAGGGTGGTGCTGAACGACACAGACCATTCGTACTTTTGGACCGACCTGAAGCGCGACGGTCCTGATGCCCAGCGGGCCTGGGTCTGGAAGAACCTGACCCGTGGGCAGCAGTGCCTCTTCATGGATCCGTATCTGGACCCGAGCCACGACCCGGGCAGGAACAACCCCTCCGGCAGAACCCCGGATTCATATTGGGATGCCCTGCGCGACGCCATGGGGCGCGCCAGAGCTTGTGCAATGCGAATGGATCTCGCCCACGCTGCGCCACGGTCGGACTTGGCATCCAGCGGCTTCTGCCTGGCCTGTGCTGGCTCAGAATACCTGGTGTACCTGCCGGATGGCGGCGAGGTTACTGTGGACCTAAGCGACGCACGCGGGGAGCTGGCGGTGGAGTGGGCGCGGCCCGCAGGTGCGCCCCCCACGCGCGGCGGAACGGTTCCTGGCGGCGACGTACGGAAGCTAAGCGTGGAGCGCGGCTCAGACGCGGTGCTGTACCTTAGGCGAACTACGTAGGCCGGCGTGAAGCTACACTCCAGCGGGCGCGCGCCAGCGCTACTCCGCGTCGTCCTTGGGGGCGTATTCGCGCACGCTGAACGCCAGCAGCGCCAGCCCCAAGGCCACTGGAATCAGCGCGGCGATCACGAGCCAGGCGGTGTGCACCGCGATGGTTTCCGGGTTGAGAGCCTGTAGCATTTCCGCGGGGCCCCTCTCGGACGTGGCCATCTGTGGGTGAGGAGCCAGCACGCGCAGGTACGCCATGATGGACATCCGCTGGAACGAGCCCGGGATCATCGCCACCCAGGATTCCCACCCGAAGGCGAACAGCAGGCCGTATATCAGCGGCTTGGGGATGATCGTAGCGGCCAGCAGGAACACCGAACCGTATGCCAGCACCCCAATCGGCAGCACCAGCAGGTCCCGCGCGAGCCGCGATTGGGCGATATCCGCCGGTCCATAGGCTACCAACGCCACCAGAACGCACGACACCCACACGATGGCGGTGACCGTCACTGCCGCCGCGGCGAAGCGCGCCAAGAGCACTCTGGCACGAGACACCGGCCGCGTTAGCAGGTACACTATGGTTTTCTGCTCAACCTCCTGCGATACAACGCCTGTGGCGAACAGCACTGCCAAGATCACCAGGGTGAAGCCGAAGACGATCCCACCGGCCATGATGTTGTACACCAGCCCCGGGTTGAAGGCGGCACCGGGCGTCGTGCTGCGCCACGCGATGGCAAGGGCAACTGGCAGGGTGGCAAGGAGCACGGCCGCCGCCACCCGCCTGGGACGCAGCATGTCTCTCAGCGAAGCTCGGAACAGGTACAGATCGCTCATTTGCGGTTTGCTTCCGTTGGCGTGGCGCAGCGCCATCACCCCTGCGTGAGGTAACGGAACACGGACTCCAGGTTGTTGTCTGGCGACTCGAACCCCGTTACATGGAATCCGCCCGCAAGCACCAGGTCGGGCAGCTGAGAGTAGAACGCCTCAGGATCGCGCGTCTCCAGCTCCAGCTGTTTCGTTCCGTTCTCACTGATGCGCAGGCTCAGCACGCATGGAAGAGCCAACAGCGCCATTGCCAGGCCTCGTGGGTTGTCGGTGCGGATGGCCACGCGGTGCGGGTGTCTGTCTATCAGCGCGCGGATCTGGTACACGTCGCCCTGGGCCAGCAAGCGGCCGCGGTACAGCAGCAGGATGTTGCTCGTCATCTGCTCCACCTCGTAGAGGATGTGGCTTGAGATGAGCACGCACTTGCCCTGCCGGCCGAACTGCCTGAACAGCTCCGACATCTCATGCCGGCCCACTGGGTCGAGGCCGTTCAGGGGCTCATCAAGGATGAGCAGATCTGGACTGTGCACGATCGCCTGGGCCACCTTGATGCGCTGCCGCATCCCCTTCGAGTAGCCACCCAGCTTGCGGTCGGCGCTCTGCTCCATCCCGACGATGTGCAAAGCCTCGGCGACCCTTTTCGCCAGCTCCTCGCCGCGCAAGCCGGCCATTGCCGCCAGCATTGTGACGAACTCGCGGCCCGTCATGTCCTCGTAGAAGCCGTCGGTTTCCGGGCAGTAACCCATGCGCCTGTACACCCGTCCGTTGGCAAACGGCGTTTGGCCCAGCACTTTCACCTGCCCCGTGGTGGGCTTCAGCTGGCCGGTTACCAGCTTGATGAGCGTTGATTTGCCCGCCCCGTTGGGCCCCAGCAGCGCGGTGATGCCAGCGGGCACCGTGCAGGTCACATCGTTGAGGCCGATGACCTGTCCGTACCACCTGGAGGCGTTTGTGAGCTCTATCATCCGCGCACCACCTCCACCGCGCGCACGCGTGCCCGCGCAATCGCCAGCCCTGCCAAAACAAGGCCTGCCAAGGTCAACACAATCGGGAGGAGCGGCGGCTCTGGCAGCTGAGAGAGGCCGTGCTGACCGCCAAACCTGCCCGGCATCGGCTTGGCGTCCAGCACGTGCATGGCCACCTCGCTGAGAATGCCGGACATGGACATGCGACTGGCGAGCGCCGCCTGTTGCGTGTGCCCGGCCTGGCCGAGGATACCGGCCGTTATCTGAGAGATTGGGCCGAGCGCGAAGTAGAACGCCGCGTATAGCGCCGCAGCCACCCTGGGCGTCTTGGCGACTGCGGAGAAGCCCAGCAGCACGCTGGTATGAAGGACGCCAGGCAGCACAGATACGGCTATCGCCTGCAGGATGAGGGCCGGGTGTTCACCAAGAAAGCCGTCTTGGTAGTAAAGGCCCAAAACGAAAAGGTACAGCACCGTTGCCGGAATGAGCGATGCGGACGCCACGGTAATGAACAGGCCGGCCCACTTGCCCACTAGGTAATCCAACTTGGTGATAGGCTTGGACAAGTATACCTGCAATGCGTTGGCGCGGGTATCACCCGCAATGGCGGCGTTTCCCGTTAGCAGCGCCAAGAGGAACACGGAGAACAGCGACCACGAGTACGCCGCGAAGAACGCGTTCTGATACAGATCGCCCCCCATAGCTGTGAGCATGCCGGCCATTCCAGTGCGCTTGCTGATGTACAGCATGATCCCCACCATCAGGTAGGGGAAGCTCGCCAGCGCCACCAGCGGCCAATAGCCCCGCTTCTTCATCGCCAGACGAAGCGACGCTCTTGCTATCACCCACCACCTGACGTAGTGGGTGCGCAACGGGCCATCGTACGTGCGGTAGCTTAGATCTGCGATGGGGCTGTGGGCGCTTTGGGAAGGAGTGTCACTCACTTATGGCCTCCATGAACACATCCTCAAGGGTGCGCTGGGCCAATCGGAAGCCGCGCAACTGTGCTCCCGACTCCTTGGCAACCGCGAACAGCGCGGCTCCCAGCGTGCCGTCCGACGAGGCGAAGGCGAGGCGGCACCGAGCGCCCTCCGCCGAGAGCACCTTGCCGCCCCGGCGCTCCACGGCCTCGAAGAAGATGGGCGATGGCTCCTTCAGCTCAACGTCAACCTGGCAGCCGTCCGTCTCTCGCAGGGTGGATATGGGGCCCTGCGCCTTCATGACGCCGTCTTTCAGGACGATGACCTCGTCGCAAGTGCGCTCTACATCCGGCAGCAGGTGGGATGAAACAACCACGTTCACGCCCTTGCCATGGGAGATGTCCCTGATCAGGGCCAACATCTCGTCGCGCCCCTCGGGGTCCAGGCCGTTGGTTGGCTCATCCAGGAACAGAAGGGACGGGCCGTGCACCAAGGCCTGAGCCAGCTTGATGCGCTGCCTCATGCCGGCTGAGTAGGTCTCCACCTCGCGGTAGCGCGCTTCGCCCAACCCGCAGTACTCCAGCACTTCGTGGGCGCGGCGCATCGCCTGGCTGGCTGGCATGCCACACATCTCGCCGGCATAGGCCACGAAAGAGACGGCGTTCATGCCTGGTATGTAGCAATCCACCTCCGGCATCAACCCAATGCGCTGACGGATGGCAATGCCTTGCGTGGCAACGTCCAGTCCCAGAACTGAGCCCCTGCCGGACGCAGGCGAGATGAACCCGAGCAGCGTTTTGAGGAGGGTTGTCTTGCCCGCGCCGTTGGGCCCAAGAAGGCCAACGCAGCCTTCGGGCACCTCCAGTGTCAGGTCGTGGATGACGGTCTTTGGCCCGTATCGCACGGTTAGGTTGGCGAGAGAGGCCACAGTCATATAGGGCGATCCTTTCGATAGCGGCGGCATCTGCGCTGCCCGTGAGTGCCCGGATGCGCTTCGTCGCCTGCTGAACACGAACACCGAGCTTTAGACGCTTCGCATCTACCATTCTGTTCGACGCAGTTCCGGGTTACCCGCTTATGAGGTCCGCCGTACCGGAGGACCTCGCGGCGCCGCTGCGAACGCATCCAGCGAACGTGCTCCCCGGGGTGGATGGCGGTGCCAGGTCTGCAGGCTGGCTGGATTGCGACGCGGATTGACGACGGGGAGGCCAATGGCATAGAATGGGCGTGCCAGATCGCTACCACTCCCCACGAGGAAGGACTATGGTATTCAGACGAGCATTGGCCTCACTCGGCTTGCTGGCCTCTGTCACCGCCTTCGCATGGGCCCAGCAGCCCACATCCACAACGCCGCCCGCGGAGCTGAAGGCCCCGCCCGACCCGGATACGGTTGCCGTGGTCAACGGCGAGAAGATCACCAGGGCAGACGTTATACGCTACCTGCTGGCTCAGTACGGCTCAAGCGCAGTCGATCGATTGGTGGACCTGAAGCTCATGGAGCAGGCCGCCAAGAAGCAGAACGTAACTGTCACGCAGGCGGATATGGACCGCGTGTACGAGCAGTACCGCAAGACCGCGCCCACCCCGCAGGTGTTCGACGATTACGAAAAGCAGGTGGGCAAGCAGTTTATTATGATGCAGCTTGAGCCGCGCGTCATCATGGTGAAGCTGGGCGAGAAGATCAGCCAGGTCAGCGACGACGAGTTGGAGGAGATCCGCGCCAGCCATATCCTGGTTCGCGTGGATAGCTCTGGCCCGGACGCGGCTGCCAAAGACAAGGCCGCCAAAGACAAGATCGAGAAGGCCCTGGCCGAGATCAAAGAGGGCAAGGATTTCGCCGAGGTGGCCAAGCAGTATTCTGAGGATCCGGGTACCGCGCAGAACGGCGGAGACCTGGGCGTGTTTGGGCGTGGCCGCATGGTGAAGGAGTTCGAGGACGCCGCTTTCGCCGCCAAGGTTGGCGAGGTGGTGGGGCCCATCAGAACCACCTACGGTTACCACCTGATCAAGGTGACGGAGCGCCATCCCGCCAGCGAGATGGATCCCATCACCCGCGGCCAGAAGCACGATGATGCCATCCTGCAGAAGACGCGCAGCGCCGTCAACGCGTGGCTTGCTGACTACAGGAAGAGCGCCAAGGTGGATAAGTACAAGCTCATCCCGGACAACTTCATACCGAAGTAGGCACTCATCCTGGCCTACGTGGCAGGATGCGAACGCGGCCGGCGGCACTCATCGCCACCGGCCGTGTCCTGTTCTGCCAGGGCTACCTACCCACTTGGGGGCTGGGCTGGGGGCTGTGCTGCCGCCGCAGCCCTTTCGAGGAACGGCTTGACGAGGTCGATCGGGATGGGGAACAGCACGGTGGAGTTGTTCTCGCTGGCCACCTCCGTCAGCGTCTGCAGGTACCTCAGCTGGATAGCGGCGGGCTGTGTGCTCATTATCTCCGCCGCCTGCCGCAGCTTCTCGGCCGCTTGGAACTCACCCTCGGCAGCGATCACCTTCGCGCGGCGCTCGCGCTCAACCTCGGCTTGGCGCGCCATGCTGCGGCGCATGCCCTCCGGCAGCACCACGTCTCGCACCTCAACGGTCACCACTTTCACGCCCCACGGGTCGGAGTGCTGGTCAATGACGGTCTGAAGCTCCTGGTTGATCTTGTCTCGGTGTGAGAGCAGCTCATCCAGCTCGGCCTGACCGATGATGCTGCGCAGCGTGGTTTGCGCGATGAGCGCGGTTGCCCTCACGAAGTTCTCAACCTTAACGACGGCATCCTCTGGGTTGACCACGCGGAAGTAGACGACGGCGTCCACGGTTACGGGCACGTTGTCTCTGGTCATCACCTCCTGGCGCGGCACATCCATTGTGATGACCCGGAGGTCCACCTTGGTCATCCTCTCGATGTACGGGATCAGGAAGATGATTCCGGGACCGCGGGCGGGCATCAAGCGGCCCAGCCTGAAAACCACGCCGCGCTCGTACTCCCGCACGATCTTGATCATCGAGGAGAGTATTATGATCACCACCACGACGACAACGATGGCGACGCCGCTGATCTCGCCGCCTTGAGCAAACGGAACGATGGCGAAGCGCGTCATTAGCGGCTCACGTCTCCTTTCTCGGCATCCGGGTTGGGATGGGCGGGCTCAACCCTGAGCGTAAGCCCCTCCACTCCCTTCACGACGACGGACTGGCCAACATCCACCGGCTCGCTGCTTACAGCGCGCCAAAGCTCTCCCATCACGCGCACCATGCCCTCCGGCCTCAGCGGCGAGGTTGCCACCGCCACAGCGCCCACCATGGCCTCCCTGCCGGTTGCCACGCGCCGCCGCTGCGCCCGAATGCCAGCCCCCAGCGCCAGCCCGAAGAAGGCGCCAGTTACCAGAGACATGCTGACGATGAGGAGCGCCGACGCCCGTAGGAACGATGGGGCGTCTTGGAAGAGCATGAAGCTGCCAAGCGCCAGACATAAGACGCCGCTGGCGGTCAGCACCCCATGGCTCGGGACGAACAGATCTGCAATGAACAGCCCCACCGCCATGGCCACCAGGAGGAAGCCGGCGGCGTTGATTGAGAGGACGGAGAACGAGTAGAACGCCAGCACCACGCTGACGGCGCCGATGATGCCAGGGAAGACGGCGCCGGGGTGGCTCAGCTCGCCGATGAGGCCGTACATGGCGAGCATCATGAGCAGCAGCGCGACGTTTGGGTTGGAGAGCACATGAAGGAAGCGCTCCTTCATGCCCATGGGCAAGTGCTGGATGGGAAGGCCGGCCGTGTGCAGCACCTCTCCGTTCCACTTTCGTCCGTTCAGCTTCACCAGCAGGTCGCGCTCGTTCTGCGCAATGAAGTCGGCGATGTGGTCTCTCACGGCCTCATCCGCCGTATCCGAAACGCTCTGCCTAACGGCCTTTTCCGCCCATTCCACATTGCGGCCGCGACGCTTAGCGAGGCTTCTGGCCTGGGCGGCCATGTCGTTGGTGATCTTGTCCGACGCAGGTACGCCGCTTTCGCTGACCGGGTGCGCGGCGCCGATGTTGCTGGTGGGAGACATCGCCAGGAAGTCGGACGCGATGGCGATGAGGCAACCTGCGGAGGCGGCCCTGGCGCCTTCCGGGGCTACGTAGGTGACCACGGGCACCGGGGAGGCGAGGATGGCTTGGATGATCTCGCGCATCGAGTCGGCCAGGCCGCCGGGCGTATCCATATACAGGATGACGAGCGGCGCCCTCCTCTGGCTGGCGTACTCGAGGCCGCGAGTGATGTAGGAGGCCATAGGGGGGTCGATGATGCCGTCGACATCCAGACGAACGGCCGGGGCGCGAGGAGCTGGAAGGCAAGATGCTGCCGCCAGGAGCGCGATGGCGATGAGGACCAGCCGACTGGATAGGCGAGACAGGCCAGCCCGTGGATACCGCATGGCGCACCCCCTGACAAGCTGCGTTGGGCAATGCGTATGCAGTGCAAAGCGCGGCTTGTCACTGGCATTATAGTACCAGGCGGGCTGACAGTCAACGAGGCGCTGTCAGGAAAATGGCTTGCCGATGGGCATTAGGGTCTGCATCACTCGCATCTGTAAGCTTTCACGGCCTGCCTCCTTCCTTTACACCCCGCACACCATGGAGTATACTTCCTCTTGGCAACATGAACAGCCTGATCATCGGCACACGCGGCAGTGCGCTGGCGCTGGCGCAGACAAGGTGGGTGGCATCCGCCCTCAGGAAAGCGCACCCTGGCCTTAACATCGAGGAGCGGGTCATTCGCACCACCGGAGATGCCGCCGCCGATGCTCCCCTTGCGTCGCTCGGCAGCGTGGGGCTGTTCACCTCCGAGCTGGAACGCGCCCTCTTGGATGGCGATGTGGATATCGCGGTCCACAGCATGAAAGACCTTCCCACCGAATCGCCCGCCGAGCTGGCCGTGGTTGCGGTGCCTCAGCGTGAGGACCCGCGAGACGCCCTGGTGCTTCCCGAGGGCCAGAATGTGGACCCGCAGGAGCTTCAGGAGCTGCCTTTGCCGCCCGGGGCGGTTGTCGCCACATGCAGCCTCAGACGCCGGGCCCAGCTCGCTGCAGGCAGGCCGGACCTCAGCTTCGCGGAGATCCGCGGGAACGTGGACACGCGGCTTCGCAAGCTGGATTCGGGCCAGTTCAGCGCCTGCGTTCTTGCATCGGCGGGGCTGATCAGGCTGGGCCTTGCAGACAGGGCGGCCTTGCCGCTTGCGCCAGCCTTGTGTACGCCGGCGCCCGGGCAGGGAGCCCTTGCGGTGCAGGCCAGAGCCGATAGACCGGAGCTGGCACAGCTTGTCTCCGTCATCCACCACGCGGATACGTGGGCCGCCTCCACCGCCGAAAGGGCCGTCTTGCGGTTGCTTGGCGGCGGGTGCCAGGTCCCAATGGGGGCGTTTGCCCGCGTTGATGGCGGCCGCCTGGCGATGATCGTGCGCTTGGCGGATCCGTTTGGCCGACAGGTAATACGCGTCGACGCCGAGGGGGACCCTCGCGACCCGGAGGCCGTCGCCCGCGTAGCAGCGGCGGCCCTTCGGCAGCAGGGCGCCGATCGGTTTCTCGAAGCTCACACAGGATGATCGCTCGCTAGCACACTCGTACTTCCATGGAAAGCAGATCCGACTACCTGGTCATCGGAAGCGGCATTGCCGGGCTGTGGGCCGCCCTCAAGGCCTCTGAGCACGGCGAGGTTCTCGTCATCACCAAGAAGGACAGCGCCGACTCGAACACCAACCACGCCCAAGGCGGCATCGCTGGCGTGTTCGCCCCCGATGACAGCTTCGAGCTCCATATTCAGGACACGCTGACCGCGGGAGCCGGGCTGTGCCACAGGGATGCGGTTGAGATGCTGGTGCGCGAGGGCCCAGACCGCATCCGCGAGCTGATGGACGTCGGCGCTCAGTTCACCAAAGAGACCCTGCCAGACGGCACCACCAAGCTCGCCTTGGGCCGAGAGGGTGGGCACTCCAGAAGGCGCATCGTTCACGCCGCCGACCTCACCGGCCGCGAGATCGAGCGCGCGTGCCTTGCCGCCGCCGAGGCCAACCCACGCATCCACATGCTCTCAAACCACCTGGCCGTTGACCTGCTGGTTGTAGACGGCGAGTGCCTGGGCGCCTATGCTCTGGACAGGCAGACCCGAGAGGTTGATACCTTCCTGACCCGCGCCACGTTGGTTGCCACCGGCGGCCTGGGCAGAATCTACAAGCATACCACCAACCCGCCAATCGCCACGGGAGACGGAGTGGGCATGTGCTACCGCGCTGGCGCTCGCGTGGCCAACATGGAGTTCATCCAGTTCCATCCCACCACGCTGTACCATCCAGACGCGGACTCGTTCCTCATCTCCGAGGCGGTGCGCGGCGAGGGCGGCGTGTTGCGCCTGCCAGACGGCAGCACCTTCATGGAGAAGCACCACCCCATGAAAAGCTTGGCCCCCCGCGACATAGTGGCGCGGGCCATTCACGCCGAGCTGAGGGCGATTGGCGCGCCGTGCGTTTACCTGGACGTCACCCACCTGGACCCGGAGCGCATCCGCAGCCGCTTCCCCAACATCTACGCCAAGTGTCTCTCCTACGGCATCGATATGACCAAGGAGTGGATCCCGATTGTGCCAGCCGCGCACTACTCCTGCGGAGGGGTGATGACCGACCTGGAGGGCCGCACCTCCGTTCCTCGCCTGTACGCCTCCGGCGAGGTGAGCTGCACCGGCGTTCACGGAGCCAACCGCCTGGCCAGCAACTCTCTTCTGGAGGCCGTGGTCTTTTCGGAGCACGCCGCCGCCGATATGCGCCAGCTTGCGCCTCTACCCGCCGCCCGCATCCAGCCGCCCTTCTGCGGCGGAGATCGCGATCCTGATCTGCAGCGCGTGGCCGCCCTCACCAGGGACCTGCAGGCCTGCATGTGGGCGGAGGTGGGCATCGTCCGCAACGACGCCGGCCTTAGCCGCGCTCTGGATCAGATAGCCGCCATACGGGAGGAGGCGGAGCGAATGTACCTGGAGTCCAAACTCTCCGGCGCCGTGCTCGAACTACGAAGCATGGCCACCGCCGCGTACCTGGTGGTGCAGTGCGCCCTCATGCGCCACGAAAGCCGCGGCCTGCACTACAACCTGGATCACCCGGGTCTGGACCCCACCGGCGCCCATGACACCATCATCTGAGAACAGCGGCGGGATGCCGATCGGGAAGGTGTTCCTCGTGGGCGCGGGGCCTGGCGACCCCGGCCTCCTCACGCTGCGCGGCGTTGAGGCGCTTGCCGCTGCAGACTGCGTGGTGTACGATCGGCTGGCCAACCCACAGCTTCTGAAGCACACCAAGCCAGGTGCCGAGCTCATCTATGCCGGCAAGCAGTCATCTCGCCACGCGCTTAGGCAGGAAGAGATCAACGCTATCCTGGTGGCCCGTGCCTCCGAGGGCAAGGTGGTGTGTCGCCTAAAGGGGGGAGATCCGTTCGTCTTCGGGCGCGGCGGCGAAGAGGCTGAAGCGCTTGTTGACGCCGGCATCCCGTTCGAGGTGGTGCCGGGTGTGACGTCCGCTGTTGCCGTTCCCGCGTACGCCGGCATCCCCGTTACCCACCGCGACTTCTGCTCCGCGCTGGGCATTGTGACGGGCCACGAGGACCCAAGCAAGGAGCAATCGGCGTTGAACTGGCCGGCCCTTGCCGCGGGCTTGGATACGCTGGTGTTCCTGATGGGCGTTGAAAACCTGCCCAATATCGTGCAGCGGCTACTGGATGCCGGGAGATCGCCCACCACGCCCGTGGCTCTGATACGTTGGGGCACGCGGCTTAACCAGCAGACGCTCGTCGGTACGCTGGGGGACATCGTGGAGCGCGTGCGACAGACCGGCTTCGAATCCCCGGCGGTCACCGTTGTGGGGCGCGTGGTGGCCCTCCGAGATAGGCTTCGCTGGTTTGACGCGCGGCCTCTCTTCGGCAAGCGCATTCTGGTTACGCGCACCCGCGAACAGGCAAGCGACCTCGTACGCAGGTTGGAGGCCCTTGGCGCAGACGTTGTTGAGCTGCCCACCATCAGGATTGAGCCACTGCCGGTTGGCTTGGCCTCGGTGGATCTGCGGCGGTACCATTGGATTGCGTTCACGTCCGCCAACGCCGTGCACACGTTCCTGCAGGCGGTGCTGGCCCAAAAGGGCGACATCCGCGAACTGGGTCCCGCCAAGCTGGCTGCCATTGGTTCAGCCACTGTGGATGCGCTGCGCGGCTATGGTCTTGGCGTTAGCTTTGTGCCGGAGCGCGCGGTTGCGGAGGCGCTTGCCGAAGGCTTCCCGGGGCCGTTGGATGGCATGGCCATATTGATTCCGCAGGCCCAAGACGCGAGAGACGTGCTCTCCCGCGTGCTGAGAGAGCGGGGCGCGGCGGTGGACGTGCTGCCGGTGTACCAGACGGTGCCCAACGACCCGCCCGCCGCTGCGGAGGTGGCCGAGGCTCTGTCTAGAGGGGAATTGGACGTTCTCACCTTCACGTCTTCATCCACCGTCACGAACTTCGTTAGGCTGTTCGGTGTGGAGTGGCTTCGCGCGTGCCGTGAGCGCCGCCCGGTTATCGCCTGCATTGGGCCCATCACGGCTGGCACCGCCGCGCAGCTCGGATTGCCAGTAGACATCGCCCCCGAGCAGGACTACACCGTGCCGGGGCTGGTGAAGGCGATCGAGTCCCATGTCTGCACTGGTGAGGCCTGACCTAGCGCACGAATGGCATCTCTCCCCGCAACAGGCCATGGAGGTTCAGCGCTCCCTTCGGTCGTGCGTGGAGGTTGAGGACCGCCTGCCAGCCCATATCCAGACGGTGTGCGGCGTGGATACGTCGAGCAACCGCTTCAGCAGCAACCTCTTTGCCGCAGCGGTGCTGCTCCGCTTCGAGGATATGAGCTCCATCGGAGTGGGGCAGGCGATGGTGGCGGCCACGTTCCCATACGTGCCCGGGTTGTTGGCGTTCAGAGAGATGCCGGCCATACTCCAGGCCATGGAGCAGCTGCCAGCCAAGCCAGACCTCATCATCGCCGATGGCCACGGGCTTGCGCACCAACGCCGCTTCGGGATTGCATGCCACTTGGGCGTCCTTCTAGACATCCCGTCGATAGGCTGCGCCAAGTCGGTGCTGACCGGTGTAGCCAGCGCGCCCGGCCCGAACTACGGCGATGTGGCTCCCATGCTGGCCAACGGTGAGCTTTTGGGCTACGCGGTGCGAACCCGCCAGCGGGCTAATCCCGTGTACGTGTCGGTTGGCAACAGAGTGTCGGCGGGGACCGCGGTGCGGCTGGTGTTGGAGTGCACGCGGGAGCACAGGCTTCCGGAGCCCACTCGCCTGGCGCACCAGGCGGCGAACCAGCTGCGGCGTGGCGAGCCGCCGCAGATGTAGAGACAAGGGCAGGCATCCCGCAGGAGGAACGGAATGAGCTTTCCCACGACGCGAATGAGGCGGCTTCGCCTATCGCCCGCGCTGCGAGCCATGGTGCGCGAGACCAGGCTGAGCGCGGACCGCCTCGTGTACCCCCTGTTCGTGACGGCCGAGCCGAACACAAGGCGAGAGGTGCCGTCGATGCCGGGCGTGTATCAGCTCTCCGTGGAGCATCTGGCGGCGGAGGTGGAGGACGTCGCCGAGCTCGGCATCCCTGCAGTGCTCCTCTTCGGGCTGCCGGACAGCAAGGACCCGGATGGTTCCGGCGCGTACGCGGAGGACGGGATTGTCCAGCGGGCCACCAGAGCCATCAAGCGGGCCGTGCCACAGCTGCTGGTCATAACGGACACTTGCCTCTGCGAATACACCTCGCACGGTCATTGTGGTCCCGTAGACTCCAACGGTTACGTGGTGAACGACAGGGCTGTGGAGCTGCTGGCAAAGACGGCCGTTAGCCAGGCGGCCGCCGGCGCCGACGTCGTGGCGCCCTCGGATATGATGGACGGCCGCGTCGGCGCCATCCGGCAGGCTCTGGATGCCGCCGGTATGGTGAATGTGCCGATCCTGGCCTACTCTGCCAAGTACGCGTCCGCCTTCTACGGCCCCTTCAGGGAGGCCGCGGACAGTGCACCTCAGTTCGGCGACCGCAGGCAGTACCAGATGGACCCACCCAACCGACGTGAGGCGCTGCGAGAGATGGCCCTCGATGTTGAGGAGGGCGCCGATATGCTGATGGTGAAGCCCGCGTTGGCGTACCTGGACATCATCCGAGAAGCCCGCGATGCCTTCGACCTGCCGGTTGCTGCATACAACGTGAGCGGCGAGTACTCCATGGTGAAGGCAGCCGCACGCGCTGGCTGGATCGATGAGCGGCGCATTGTGGAGGAGATACTCACAGCCATTGCAAGAGCCGGCGCGGACGTGGTGATAACGTATCATGCCAAGGAAATGGCCCGGTGGCTGAGGGGCTAGATCGGTAGGCGTATCAGCGCCATCCCCAAATGCCAGGGCGGGGGCCTGCCTCTCCTCGTGCTCCCAATCGCTCATACACACCAATGGAGTGGGGATGGGGTGCCTGGCGCAGCCCCGTCCCGGAACGCACCATCCTCGCACGGGATTTCCTACCGGCCTTGTCCGTTGTGGCAGGTTATGTTATAAGGGAGACGCAGGGAGGGCTACGTGCGAAAGGAAGCGGAGTACAACTGGGCTCAGGCGCGTGCCGACCTGGCGACGGCCGTAACGCTCAGGGACGCGGGCGTGTATTACGCCAGCGCGTTTTTCGCTCAGCAGGCCGCGGAGAAGGCCCTTCGCAGCGCGAGCCTCGATAGCCTCCACAGGAACCCAAAGGGCCACAACCTCGTTCACATAGCGGATAGCCTCAACGCTCCGCTGGAGGTGATGAACGCCTCCGCCGAGCTCAACCCAGCGTTCCTCAACACAAGAAGCCCAGAGGCCGCCAACGCCATCCCGTTCCAGCTGTATGACCACGCCGCCGCTGCAAGGCACCTTCGCGCGGCCCAGATCATCGTCGATTGGGTGAAGGAGACTTACGTGACCATGCTGTGAGGCAGCTGGTTGCAGGAGGGGGTTCCACGAATGAGCTATCTCTTGGGCATGGACGTCGGCACGTCCAGCACCCGCGCCATCATCGTCTCGGAAGACGGAAGGCTGGTGGCGTCCGCCGCAACCGAGTACCCGCTCAGTACGCCCCATCCCGGTTGGGCGGAGCAGAGCCCGGAGGATTGGTGGCGCGCAACCGTCACGTCCGTTCGGCAGGCCATCTCACAGTCCGGGGTTCAGCCTGCGCAGATCGCTGGCGTTGGCCTGTCGGGCCAGATGCACGGCTCGGTCTTCCTGGACGCCAGCAACCAGGTTATACGCCCGGCAATCCTCTGGTGCGACCAGCGCACCGCAGCCCAGTGCGAGTGGATCACCCGAACGGTGGGCCGCGATAACCTGGTGCGGATCACGGCCAACCCCGTGCTTACCGGCTTCACAGCCCCCAAGATAATCTGGCTGCGCGACAACGAGCCGGATGCCTTCGCCAGGGTGCGCAAGGTCCTCCTGCCCAAGGATTACATCCGCTTCCGACTTACGGGCGCCTTCGCGACGGAGGTCTCCGATGCCTCCGGAACCTCGCTGCTGGACGTGCCCGCCCGCAAGTGGTCGCAGGAGATCATGGACGCCATTGGGCTGCCCATGAGCTGGCTGCCGGACGTGTACGAATCCCCGGTGGTGAGCGCGAAGATCAGCGCGGAGGCCGCCGCTGCCACCGGCCTGCTGGAGGGCACGCCCGTGGTAGGTGGCGGCGGCGACCAGGCAGCTGGCGCAGTGGGCAACGGCATCGTAGAGCCCGGCATCGTCTCCTCCACCATCGGAACTTCGGGTGTCGTGTTCGCCTTTGCTGAGCGCCCCAGCACCGACCCACTGCTCCGAACCCATACCTTCTGCCATGCGGTCCCCGGCAAGTGGCACGTGATGGGCGTGGTGCTCTCCGCTGGAGGCTCCCTACGGTGGCTCAGGGATACGCTGGGCTACACTGGCTACGACCAGATCAACGCAAAGGCCGCCGAGGCGCCGGTGGGCTGCGAGGGCCTAGTGTTCCTGCCGTACCTCACCGGCGAGCGCACCCCATACCCCGATCCGTACGCCCGCGGCGTCTTCTTCGGCCTAAGCCTCCGCCATGACCTGCGCCACATGATCCGCGCGGTTATGGAGGGCGTGGCCTACGCACACCGTGACTCGTTCGAGATCCTTGATGCCATGGGCGTGGAAACGTCCACCGTGCGCGCATCCGGCGGCGGCGCCCGCAGCCCCCTGTGGCGCAAGATAATGGCGGACGTAACCGGCAAGGAGCACGTCACCATCAACGTGGACGAAGGCCCCGCGTACGGCGCCGCATTGCTAGCCGGCGTGGGCACGGGCATCTACCCAGACGTTCCCGCCGCCTGCCACGCCGCCATCACAGTGGAGAGCCGCGTCGTCCCTGACCCGGATGCCCATGCCACCTACTCGGACTTCTACAAGGTGTACCAGGCGCTGTACCCGGCGGTAAAGGATGTGTATGCCCTGGACGCCACCATGGTTGAGCGACACATCAAGACGTAGCTGTGCCAGGAGAACGCCGGCGTTTTGTGGAGCTGGTTGCGCACCAGCTCCACACCCGGTTTGGCGCGTCTCCTGCCTTCCGCCGCAGTTCGGTTTGGCAGACAGGCCCAGGTGACCGCGAGGAGAGCACATGAAAGCAGCCGTTTACGAAGGCATAGAGCAGATCGTCGTCAGGGAGGTGCCGGAGCCCGGCGTTACCCCCGAGTATCCGGTGAAGATCCGCGTGGACGCCTGCGCCATCTGCGGCACCGACGTGCGGACGTACCACCACGGGAAGGCGAACGTGGTTCCACCACAGATCATCGGGCATGAGCTGGCAGGCACCGTGGTGGAGACGCTGCCCGGCGAGGCGGGCGAGTGGCAGCCCGGCGATCGCGTTACCGTGGCTGCGGTCGTCTCCTGTGGTGAGTGCTACTACTGCACGCGCGGCATCCAAAACCGATGCGACCGCTTCACGGCCATTGGGTATGAGCACCCCGGCGCCTTCGCGCAGTTCATGGGCGTACCGGCAAAGATGGTGAAGGACGGCAGCATCAACCGAATTCCGGGAGACACGCCCGCCAAGTACGCGTGCATCGCCGAGCCGCTGGCGTGCGTGCTGAACGGTCAGGAGCTTTCCGGCGTTGGCATGGGCCAGTCCGTGGTGGTGATAGGGGCGGGGCCAATAGGCTGCATGCACGTGGCCGTGGCTAGGCTGCTCGGCGCCACCAAGGTGATTCTGTGCGAGATATCCCCCAGCCGGTTGCGGATGGCGAAGGCGTTCTCCCCGGATGTTGAGATCAACCCGGGGGAGGAGAACGCCGTGACCCGCGTGATGGATGAGACGGAGGGGCGAGGCGCCGACGTGGTGATCGTGGCGGCGCCCTCAGGCGCGGCCCAAGAGCAGGCCCTGAAGATGGCTGCCAAGCGGGGACGCGTGAGTTTCTTCGGCGGGCTGCCCAAGGACAAGCCAACCATCACGCTCGATTCCAACCTGGTGCACTACCGCGAGCTGTTCGTGCACGGCTCCGCCGACTCGACGCCGCGCCACAACCGCATCGCCGTGGAGATGATAGGAAGCGGGCGCGTGAACGCAGCGTCCCTGGTGACGCACACGCTGCCACTTGGAGGCGTGGTGGAGGGCATAGGCCTTGTTGAGCGCGGGGAGAGCCTCAAGGTCGTGATAGAACCGTGGGCATAGTGCTCACGGGGCTTGGCTCGGCTGTGGGCCCTCGCCTGTGGACGCCTGCTCCTTCAGCTCGACGTAGGTGGTTCGTATCGCCTCTTGCTCTTCGGCGGCGCGCTCTTCAACGTCCAGCAGCTTGCTGTCCGCCTCCTCCAGCACCCGAATCAGCTCGTCCAGCTTGATGTGGATCGCCTTGGCGTCCCGATTCTGGGCGTTTTGGATCAGGAACACCATGAGGAAGGTAACTACTGTGGTGCCGGTGTTGATGACCAGCTGCCACGTGTCCGAGTAGCGGAACAGCGGGCCCGTGGCGGCCCACGCCAGCACGATCAGCATGGCCCCCAGGAACGCCCAGGGCGTGCCCATGGCGCAAGAGGTCCGGTTTGCCAACTGAGTGAACCATCTGCCCAACTGCATCTCCCTGCCTATACCCGCCCCACCGCCGCCTTACGCACTTGAAGGCAAACGGACAGAAGGAGAGGAGGGCCGCTCCGCGAACTCTCTGCGTGGCAGCGCTGGCAGCGAGGGCAGTGCGCAGACGTTTGGGTCAGGGAGGTGCCTGGGATGCTGGTTGAGGTGTACGGGCCTGCTGGCGACACCAGAATCTACGAGCTAGATGCTGGGGACGTATGCCCAGTGTGCAGGGAGGGCGAGCTTGTGCCGGAGCCCGTTGGGGATGGATCCGACGACGTGTACCTCATCTGCGACTATTGCCAGCTGGAGTTCTGGCCAACGGCGTAACGCCTCGTCGGCGGCGCGGCAGGCGCCGAGCACGGCCGCTGTCACTCGCTGGGCAGCAGGTGGCGCTTCATGGCCTTAACCCCCGCCACCACAAGCCTGCGCGCCTTGCTGCAAGAGACGTTCAGGGCGCGGGCGATATCGTTGTAGCTAAGGCCCTCGAAATAGAAGAGGCGCACCGCATCTCTGTGAAGCGCAGGCAGGCCTTCCAGGGCATAGCTCAACGCCACGTGTTCCTCAACCGACTGCAGGCCTTGGGCACCCACCACCATATCTAGGCGGATGAGCCACCCACCAGTGCCGTCCGCGTGTACGAGATCCTCCAGAGACTCCACCACGCTGGAGAAGGCCGATGCCGCCGCCACCAACACATCGCATTCTGCCATGTGCAGGGCGGCTGCCAGCTCGGCTGGGGTGGGATCCCGGCCCAGTCGGACCGATAGGTTGGCCGTTTCACGCAGAATCTTCCGCCTTAGCTCCAACACCCACGCCGGTTGGCGAATCATCCGCGCCTTGTCTCTGAGGTAATGCTGAATCGCGCCTGTGATCTTGTGCGCGGCATAGGTCGAGAACCGCACGCCGCGGCCAGCGTCGAACAGCTCAATGGCCCTCAGCAGCCCGATGAAGCCCTCCTGCACCAGATCCTCGATCGGTTCTCCCGAACTGGCGAACCTCCTCGCTATGCTGTACACGAGCCTCTTGTGCATCAGCACAAGCTGCTCCCTGAGCTCTGGATCTCCGGTCTGGCGCAGGCGCAGGATCAGCTCTGTGGAGTTGACTTGCTGCTTGTGCCGTGCACCGCTGACGCCCATACCGCAGCTCCCTAATCGCTACTCCTAGACAGCAACGGGCGTACATTCGCCGCCAAGTCGATATAACGAGCAAGCGTCGCCCGGAAGTGACAATGCGCTGCAGCCTACGAACGGGGGATCCATCAGTAAGTTTCGTCACAATCGTCCGATATCTGGATACCTTCTGGCGCCCTCTGCCAAGGTAATGTAGCCGAGCAGGCAAGACGCGCAGAGCGCGCATGAGTCATGGTAGTGGGGGCCTGCACACTCCGTGTTTGGTCCTGCCCTAGGCCATGTGTGGCGAGGCCACGTGGGCGTGAGTGCCACTAGCCGGAGCTGGCGGGCAGAGTGGGCGCGCTCACCAGCACCAAGGCAGGGGACGGCGCTGCGTCCGGCGACTCCGCGAAGTAGCCGTTCACCCACAGTGCACTGCCGTCCGGCGTGGGGCAGATGGGGACCAGAGCTCCTTGAGGGCCGGCAGGGCGCGTGGCTTTCTGCCCCCCCAGACCCCAGCTACGCACAGCAAGTGTGGAAAGCTGCGGGTCCTGGCCCGAGAGCGGCGCGCCCTTTCCAAAGGCATCAACCACGGTAGCGCTTGTGGGCCTGCCAGAGGAGTCAGCCGTTACCGATAGCCGCGCCACCGTCGGCCATGCCGCTCCAACGCCGAGGCACGATACGATCAGCGTGCGTCGCGGCCCGGCGCCCAGGCACCAGATGGACGTTGGTGCGGAGAGCGCCGCCGGGGCCACCACCGACGGGTTGGAGATCATCAGCGGGCGTGCCGCGCCTTTGGACGAGCCTCCCAGCGCGGTGTCATCGAAGCCTTGACCAGGCCCCGATAGGCCGGGGGGGAAGACCCACAGCCGCATGGGCCCGCTGCCGCGAACGCACCAGTAAGAGTATCCCTCGGGGTCGACGGCGACGGCGCATACGGCGGGGCTATCGGCCGGCAGAGGGGCGTTGGCGCGGTCGTCCGCGGGAAAGAGCGTGCTGGCCCACTCTCTGTGCCATCTCCCCCCACGGTTGCTCCACACGTCGGCGTGCTGCCCCATTGCCAGGTACACCCACGTGACGCCCTGCACCGTGGTCACCGCCAGGCCGCGGTTGGTGCCGCCCAGCGGGGCTCCGCCTGGCCCGGCGTCGTTGGTTACCATGAAGATGGGGGCTAGAGCGCTGCTTTCCGCGGATGTGTTGCCTCCGTTGGGCGACCCACCGGCGGAGCCGCCCGGCGCCCTGTATACCGTGGGCGTTGCGGAAACCGTGCCGCCGGGCGCACCGGCCAGGACGTACACCGCGTCGGAGCCTGGGTCGTACACAACGCCCTCAGCATAGCCCAACCCGCCGCTGCCGTCCGGGTTGCGCGGCGCCACAAGGAGGCCTGTGTCCGTGTAGGCAGATGCGGCTTGGGGCGCCGATGGGTTAGCGGACCTAGATAGCGGCTGCAGCTTCGCCACGGCGATGCCTCGGTGCCCAAAGTCCCTGCCGTCCTCCGTAAGCAGATTTCCGCGCGCCACGTACAACAGGCCCCTCGGTGCATCGTAGGCGATCCCTTTGCCCTCGCCAACGGTTCTGCCGCGCAGCCGGGCGTCCTGATCCGTTATGCGCCCCGTGTTGTCGTTGGCTGCATCCGTGATGACCAGTTTGCGCCCGACCTGGTAGCGCGTAACGGCCGCCTGCGTGGTGAACAGGAGGTCGGTGCTGGAGATGGAGCGACCATCGGCCGTGGAGGCTATCACGTTGGCGTGGTACGTCACCCCTGTGGTGAGGCCGGTGACCGTCACACGGTGGGATGTGGCGAAGGCCTGGTCGTTCACCGCCGACCCGTAAGCGGTGGTTGTCCCGTACTGGACCGTGGCGCTGGTTGGCTCGTTGGTGGAGAAGCTGATCACCGCGGAGTTGGGCTGTACGCTTTCCACAACCGGTGCCGACGCCCAAGCCAGCAGGGGCGGCGTGGCAAACTGGAGCGTACCCGAGGTGGCGGTAGGTAGGCCATCCGCGGAGGACTCCACGCGGGCGAGGTACGTGGTTGCAGGCGTCAGTCCGGTAAGCTCCACGGAGTGAAGGGTGCCAATGCCGGTGGCCGTCTGCTGCTGGCTGAGGTTAGCGTCCGTCCCGTAGTGCACCACGGACGTGGCGGGAACGTTGGTGGTCCACTTGGCCAGCGCTGTGGTTGGGCTGGTGGGAGAGACGGTTGCGCCCGTGATGGCGATGGATGCAGCGGCACGGGTGTCGGTTGCCTGGATCGACAGGGAGAAGACCTTGACGGCGCCGTCGGCGCGGGCGGCTACGGGGATGGACGGGCGCGCACGCATATCGTACTGGCGGACTCCGTCGCCGTCCACGTCGTCGGGGTCGCTCAGCGTCAGCTTGATGTAGGAGGGCAACGCATCTAGGCCGGACCAAGAGAGCGTAACGCGGGCTGGGGCGGCGGACGTGCCAAGATCTGTCACCAGTCTGATGGCGGGCCAGACGGTTGAGCCGCCGGGAGAGAGAGTGGCATGCAGATCCACCCCGTAGCTACCTGCGTGACGCTCCCAGCCGGGCTCAGATGCGGAGTGATACGAGACGAGGCGGATGTACTGCACGGTGGCGGTTGGGAGCCTGAGGAGATCCTCGCCTGCCTGCCATCCGTCGCTGGCGCCAACGGCAGTGCCGATGGTGAGGGGAGGGTCGACCGCTGCCCCCGGCACGTCGGTGGAGGCGGACAGGGAGACGGTCCATGCTGCCTGCAGGGGTGGGGACTGGGCGAGGGCCGGGGCGAAGGGCAGCAGTGCGAGGGCAAGCAACGGCAGCGCTCTGATCTCCAGACGACACACGGGCGATAACCTCCGTGGGCCACGAGGCGATAGCAGATCGGGCAGCAGCCCGCGCACCCGAGGCTCCGCCAACCATGCGCGCCAGAATCGTGCCATTTGGCGAGCGTGCAGGGCGGGTGGTTCGATGTCGCTACAGCGATCACATGTTCGGTACGCTGTAGGCCTGGCAGAAGGGCGTTGGAGATGCTACCGAAGTCCTTCTAAGCGATTTTGGAACTACGCGTGGCATCCGCTTGACTGTAGAAGGTGGTGGGCGTATGATGGGGACGTAGGGTAGGGCGGCTCCACACTTATGGGTAGCCAGGTGGGGGCCTAACGGGGAATTGTGGTGAACGCCGTTGTTCGAGGGCTGCTACGAGCACAAGCTTGACGAGAAGGACCGCCTGATAGTGCCCGGACGCTTTCGATCGGAGCTTGGCCGGCGGTTCTACGTCACCCGCGGCCACGAGGAGTGCCTGTACATCCTGCGTGAGGCAGACTACATGGCACTTGCGGAGATAGTGCGGGCCGTGGCGGCCGCTCCGGCTGGCCGGGAAGCCGACGCGCAGTTGGTGCCGACGCCCTCCGCGCAGCCGGGTGGCGTGTCGAACGAGGCGCTTCTAACGGCTCGCGCGATGTTCAGCCCCAGCGCACGTGCGCTTCAGCGCCACTTCTTCAGCGACAGCTACGAGGCATCGCCAGACGCACAGGGCAGGATTATACTGGCCGACTCGCTGAAGCGATATGCCGGCATCGATCGAACCGTCGTGGTGGTTGGCGTTGGCGACCGAATCGAGCTGTGGAGTCCAGAGCTATGGCAGGCGGAAATGACGGGCTCCCGCGAGAAGGCGCAGATGGCGGCGCGCGATTTGAGCCTGGCCTAACTGCCGAGGAGGGGCCTTTCCACACCCCCGTACTGGTTTGCGAGTTAGTGAGCCTTCTGTTGCCAGAGAGGGCGCGGGTGTGCGTGGACGCAACCGTGGGCGGCGGAGGGCACGCCGAGGCGCTCCTGCAACGGATGCCGCCCGGTGGTCTGCTGGTGGGCTTGGATAGGGACCCGGAGGCGCTTCAGTACGCCTCCAGACGGCTGTCCGGCTACGGGAATGCGTTCGTGCCGGTGAGGGGGAGCTTCGCGGAGCTGGATGCCGTGCTGGACCGCCTGGGCATAGGGGAGGTCGATGCGATTGCTGCGGATCTTGGCGTCTCATCGCGCCAGATCGATTCCCCCGGTCGTGGCTTCAGCTTTCGCGCGGACGCCCCACTTGACATGCGAATGGACCCATCGGCGCCTGTGTCCGCGGCGGAGATCGTGAACGGGGCCACGGAGGCGGAGTTGGCGCGGATAATCCGCGAGTACGGCGAGGAGCGCTTTGCCGGCAGAATCGCGATGGCCATCGTTAGGCGGAGGGCGAGGTCGCCGATCGCCAGCACGAGGGAGCTTGCGGAGCTAGTGGAGAGTGCCATACCGGCCGCTGCCAGGCGGCACAGCGGCATTCACCCAGCCACCCGCACGTTTCAGGCGCTGAGGATAGCAGTGAACGGAGAGCTGGACGCGCTGAGTGCTTTTCTTCCCGCAGCGATCCGGAGGCTACGTGCTGGTGGACGGATCTGCGTGATAAGCTACCATTCACTGGAGGACCGCAGGGTGAAAGCCGCCTTTGCGGAGGCCGCTAGGGGCTGCGTGTGTCCTCCGCGGCTGCCGGTATGCGTGTGTGGCCGAACGCCGCAGCTTGCGGTACTTACCAGGCGTCCGGTGAGGCCGAGCGCAGAGGAGGTGGCCAGGAACCCGCGCGCCCGCAGTGCCAGGGCCAGGGCGGCGGGGAAGCTGTGACAATCGGGCGAGTGTAGTTCGGCGGCGCGTTTCACAGAAAGGAGACCTGCGAAATGGTCGCGGAAAGAGCCCCATATTGGGCTCCGGAGGTGGTGCTGCAGCGGCAGCACAAGCGATCGGTTGCCCCAGCCCTCACGGTCGCTATGTGGGCGCTTGGGGCCACGGCAGCCGTCCTCTTCGCGTACATAGTGCTTTGCGCGTACAGCACAAAGCTCGGCTACTGCCAAGAGCGCAAGGCGGCGGAGTTGCGAGCCATTGAGGAAAGCAACGTTCAGAGCGCCGCCCTCTTGGCCAGCTTGCGCTCGTACGACAACGTGATTCGCTACGCTGCTGCCACCAAGATGGTGCAACGGGCCGACACGGATCAGATCGTCGCCGTCGCGCCTTCCGTACCTCAGTCGCCAAACCCGCATCCCAAGCGGTCTTTGGCTGCTTCGGTTCGCAACCTCCTCGCCAAGCCACCGCTGGGCGTCAGTCGGCTTGGGAGGTAGCGCATGGCTTTGGCCTTCCCCGTGAGGCTGAGGCGCCGCACGGACACGCTGTTCTGCGTGTTCGTAGTCGCCTTCGTCGCGCTTGCCCTTCGGCTGACGTACATTCAGGTGTACCATCACCGCTACTGGGCTGAGTGGGCGGCGAGGTTCCACACGCGCAACCTAAAGCTTCACGCTCGCAGAGGGCCTATTCTGGACCGCACGGGGCGCGAGCTTGCAATCAGCGTACCATGCACCACCGTGTCCGCCAACCCGAGGCTCATCGAGCCGCGGGAGCGGCCCGCCGTTGCAAAGGCGCTCTCCGCTGCTCTTGGCATCCCTGCCGCGGACCTGCTTGACATCATCTCACAGGATCGCGGCTACGTGTACATACGCCGACAGCTGCCGCTTGAGGTGGGTGCAAAGGTGGAAGCGTTGCACCTGCCCGGCGTGATGGTGGAGCGCGAACATCGCCGTTTCTACCCGGGTGGCTCTTTCTGCTCCCACGTCCTCGGGTTCACCGACATCGATGGAAATGGGCTTGGCGGAGTGGAGTTGGCCCTGAACAAGCATCTGGCCGGGGCGGACGGCGAGTACACCGCCGAGCTTGACGCAAGGCGGCACGTGATACCGGACACCGTGCGCAATGTAAGGCCCGCCCGAGACGGCCGCCCCGTGACATTGTCCATCGATTCCGCGTTGCAAAAGAGGGCGGAGTACGACCTGGATGCGGCTGTGTCCAAGTACCAGGCCAAGGGGGGCGTGTGCATTGTGATGGACGTGCACACCGGCGAGGTGCTCGCCATGGCGGTCTCCCCGCGCTTCGATCCAAACAAGCCAACGGAGTGCGCTTCGGGCGCCAAGGCGAACAGGGCCGTCCAGTTGGCCTACGAGCCTGGCTCCACCATGAAGGCGATCACGTGTGCCGTGGCTCTCGATTCCGGCGCTGTGAAGCCCACAGACACCTTCTACTGCGGGGGCAAGCTCAAGATCGGCAGGAGGACCGTGCACTGCGCTCTGCACGCTCCGTTCTCCGGCGGGCACGGGGTGGTGCGTATCGCGGAGATCCTCAAACACTCGTGCAACGTGGGGGCGGCCAGCGTGGCGATGAAGGTCGGCCAGCGGATACTACAACCTAGAGTCAGCCAGTTCGGTCTGGGCGCGCGCACGGGCATCGAGCTACCTGGCGAATCGCGCGGGCGGCTGCCAAGCGAGCCAGTGTGGACCCCGCTCACCGTTGCCACCGTCGGCTTTGGCCAAACGCTCATGGTAACGCCGATGCAGATCATAACGGCGTATGCGGCCCTCGCCAATGACGGCGTGCTGATGCCCCCCACAGTGCTCAAGCGCGACCCGCGGCACCTGCCACGCGGTCGGCGAGTGGTCTCCGCGCAGACTGCCGCGCTGATCAGGACCTACCTCCAGGCCGTGGTGGACGGTGGGACAGGCAAGGCGGCGAAGATCGCGGGGTACAAATGCGCCGGCAAGACCGGCACTGCCCAAAAAGCGCGCCCCTCCAAGCGAATTGTGGAGCCGCCAACGCAGCCCGGCGGCAAGCCCACCATCCGCTGGAAGGCGATGGGGTACGATCCAACCAAGTTCGTCGGCTCGTTTGTGGGGTTTGTGCCCGCCGCTCATCCGCGCGTGGCCATCCTCGCCGCCATCGATGAGCCCGTGGGGGCCCATTACGGCGCCGTCGTCGCAGCGCCGGTGTTCAGAGAGGTCGCTCGCGAGGCAATGGCGAGGCTTGGCGTGCCGCCCGATGACCCATCGGACAAGGCGGATGGGGCGGTTCCAGGCAGCTTCCCCCGCGCAGAGGTGGCGGAGTAGGCCCCTTTCGCTGCATAATAGAGGGGGCATGTATCTCCTCAAACGGCAGGTCGTTTGAGCCTCGTTTTTCCACAACCAGCTCGGTTGTGTCAATATACCAATAGGTACAAACGATTGGCTATACACAGCTATGCGGTTATCTGAGTTGTGCAGCGCGGTTCCAGGTGCGAGGGTGGTTGGCGACTCCGACCCGGATATCAGCGGCATTGCGTACCACTCCGGCGCCGTGCAGCCGGGTTTTCTGTTCGTGGCGGTGCGCGGCTTCTCTACGGACGGGCACCGCTTCCTCCGCGACGCTCATTCGCGGGGGGCCGCCGCCGCGGTGGTTGAGTCGCTTCACGGACACCAATGGCCGCCGGATGCCCCAGCGTTGGTGGTGCCCAACAGTCGCACGGCGCTTGCCCTGTTGGCCGCGCGCTTCTACAACCACCCATCACGCGAGCTGGACCTGTATGCGGTTACCGGCACCAACGGCAAAACCACAACCACGTACTTGGTTGAGCGCGTGCTGGCCTCGGCGGGCCTGCGCACCGGCATCATCGGCACGCTGGGCTGCCGCATACTTGACAGGCGCATCGACAGCGAGAGGACTACGCCAGAATCGTTGGACCTGCAACGGATCCTCCGCGAGATGGTGGATGCTGGCGTGCAGGCCGCAGCAATGGAGGCGTCCTCGCATGCCCTCGCCCTCGGCCGAACGCGCGCCACTCGCTTCGCTGGCGGCGTTTTCACGAACCTCACCCAAGATCACCTGGACTTTCACGCTACGCTTGAGGAGTATTTCGCGGCCAAGCGCAGGCTGTTCACGGAGTACGCCGCTGAGGCGGGTGATGCTTTCGTTGCCGCCGTCAACGTAGATTCG
>Ga0123519_10002164_pt1 | contig 33388 bp, 33 predicted proteins | sample YelNatPaOPRAMG02_FD_87396 | JGI IMG/M metagenome (GOLD analysis project Ga0123519, IMG submission 87396) | Hot spring microbial communities from Yellowstone National Park - Yellowstone National Park OP-RAMG-02 (version 2) | ecosystem: Environmental > Aquatic > Thermal springs > Hot (42-90C) ... | reverse complement strand
CGAATCAAAAGCCGAATTATCACGAATTGCCTACGGAAGATATTCGTGTGAATTCGATAAAAATTCGTGTAGATTCGTGTAAAAAAGAATTTTTTAATAGGTTTCATCTTTATAACTTAATAATTTTAGGATGAGTTAAATTTTTATAAACATTACGCGTATCAAAAATAAGCCGAGCATACTTTAAAATAAAATCATAATTTAACTTTGAATGATCAGTAGCAATTACTACACAATCAAATTTTTTTAAATTTTGCGCAATTAATGGGATAGATTTTAGATTAATGTGATCTAATTTTAAATAAGGAATTAATGGGTCATAATATGAAACAAAAACTTTTCTTTTTTGTAAAATATCAATTATATCTAAGGCGGGAGACTTTCTTAAGTCTTTAATATCTTTTTTGTAAGTAACCCCTAAAATTAAAATTTTTGCTTTTTTTAATTTTTTATTATGTTTTTCTAATAATTCTTCTAAGCGCTTCACAATATATTGCGGCATCTGATTAATTAAATCTGAAGCAAGTTTTATAAAACGCGATTTAAATCCATGATGTTTTCTGGCACGCCAGTATAAGTATAAAGGGTCTTTTGGGATACAGTGCCCTCCTACTCCGGGACCAGGATAAAAACTCATAAAACCAAAAGGTTTAGTTTTAGCCGCTGAAATCACCTCCCAGATATTAATCTTCATTTGATGCGCCATCATCGTTAACTCATCAATAAGGGCAATATTAACTAAACGAAAAGTATTCTCTAATAACTTCACCATCTCGGCAACTTTTGCTGAAGAAACTAAAACTATCTTATCAATTATTTCTTTATAAACTAAACTCGCCAATTGGCCTGCTTCTTTAGTTAATCCTCCGACTACTTTCGGGATTTTATTTAAAGGATAATTTTTATTACCCGGATCAATCCTTTCGGGTGAAAAACAGAGATAAAAATCGCGATTATTTTTTAAATGGTATTGTTCTAAAAGGCGTAGGATTATCTCTTCGGTAGTTCCCGGATAAGTGGTGCTTTCTAAAATAACTAAACTCGGTTTTTTAAGATTTTTGGCAATCTTCTTTACCGCTTTTTTTATATAAGAAATATCCGGATGATATTTTCGCTTTAAAGGAGTAGGTACACAGATAATTACTACATCTATTTCTTTTAAGCGTTTAAAATTATCCGAAGCAGAAAAATTTCTTTTTATAATAAAATTATTTAACTCTTCATCTTTTACATCCGTAATATAAGACTCCCCTTTTTTAAGTCTCTTTAATCTATCTTTATCTATCTCAAGGCCTAAAACAAAGAAACCTTTTTTAACAAATTCCAAGGCTAAAGGTAATCCCACATAACCTAATCCCACTACCGCAATTTTAATCTCTTTTTTCTTTAGACGACTCTTAAAATCTTTAATAAAATCATCCATTTGCGCTTCTGCCTATACCAATATATTTAAAACCCAATTTTTTCATTATTTTTGGTTCATATAAATTCCGTCCATCAATAATTAATGGTTGCTTCATTAATTTCTTAATCCTTAAAAAATCTAGTTCCTTAAATTCTTGCCATTCTGTAATTAATAAAAGACAATCTGAGCCTTCAGCTACTTGATAAGGGCTTTTACAAAATTGAATTTCATCAGTCAAAACTGCTTTTGCTTTCGGCATTGCCTGTGGGTCATAAACCTTTATTTTTGCTCCCTCCTTTTTTAAAGTCCGAATAATCTCTAAAGAAGGAGCATTACGAATGTCATCGGTATTTGGCTTAAAAGCTAAACCTAAAACCCCAATCGTTTTATCTTTAATTATCCATAAAGCATTTTTTATCTTATTTAAAAAGAATATTTTTTGTTGTTGATTTATCTCTTTAACTACTTGCAATAACTCAAAGTTATATCCTAATTCTTTAGCAATATTAATAAATGCATCTACATCTTTAGGAAAACAAGAACCTCCATAACCAATACCTGCTTCTAAGAAACTGGCTCCAATTCTTTTATCTAATCCCATACCTTTGGCAACTTCTTTTATATCCGCGCCGGTTTTTTCGCAAAGATAAGAAACTGCATTAATAAAAGAAATTTTTGTTGCCAAAAATGAATTAGAGGCATGCTTAATTAATTCCGCACTTTTTATATCGGTGATTAAAATTTCTGTCTTTAAGGGTTTATATAAATTTAATAAAAGTTCTTTGGCTTTTTTAGAATCAACTCCTAATACAATTCTATCTGGATGCATAAAATCATTTATTGCTTGGCCTTCTCTTAAAAATTCCGGATTAGAAGCTACATCAAATTTAATCTTTCCTTTAATATGAGCTAAAATTGTCTTTTTAACCCATTCACCCGTATTAACTGGAACAGTAGATTTTTCTATAATCAATCGATAACCTGGCATATTCTTAGCAATCTGTCGCGCTACATTTTCAATACCGGTAAGATCTGCTCTGCCGTCTTCTAAAGAAGGGGTGCCTACCGCAATAAAAATAATTTCACTTTCTTTTGTTGCTTCTTTAATACTTGAGGTAAATTTTAAATTTTTCTTTTTTAAATTTTTTCTGATTAATTCTTCCAGACCCGGCTCATAGATGGGAGAAATCCCTTTTTTTAACTGCTTAATCTTTTTTAAATCATTATCACAACAAACTACTTTATTACCCAATTCTGCTAAACAGCTTGCGGTAACTAAACCTACATAACCTGCGCCAATAACTGAAACTTTCATCATCTTATTTTAAGGATTAGTTTCTGAACCGGAACGCGGCTCATGATAACTCTGCTCAAAACCAAATTCTAACTCCGGAAATGCTTTTAATCTAAACACAAACCAAAGCGTATGCCCCCGCGACTTTTCTATATTATAACTAAAATCCATCTCCCAGCAGTGCAAATCGCGCGAAATCGTGTATTCCTGCTCTTTTAGGCCTTTGTCTCGGCTTTCGGCGAATTGATAGCGATGATACATTTTAAATTTCCACTTTGGATTAAACCGCCAAGTAAACTGAGAAGTCAATTCATTCCCGCCTTTGCGGTAATAACGTTGGCCAATACCAAAAGACCTTTCTTTTCCTAAATCCGCATAAAGACTTATATTTATTTCTCTAAATTTATCTATTTGATTATCATAGGTAGTATTTAAAGAAGCTCTTAACCAGGCATAAGGTCTTAAGTCTAAATCAAAAAGTAAATCCGAAAAATGCGAACCACTTCCATCTTTGGGATTTAGAATATAACTCGTGCGCGCCCGCGCATCCAATAAATCTACACTCTGATTATTTCTTTTAGTCTGTAATTTATTAGAAAGTTCAAGGTTAATTACTTCGCGGCGCGAAAGAGAGTCAATATCATCAATCTGTTTTAAAACCGAAGCGGGCTTTGTGGGTTCATGATTATAGCTATAGCCAACAATAGGAGTAATAATATGTCTTAAGCCATTTATCTTCATTCCTAAAAAATTAGAATTTACGTTAAAGATGCGGTAGAATTTAGTACTTAAATTAGCGCCGGTATAAAAGATAGTGCGCTTAGGCAAAGACTCGCCATTTAAACCTTTATCATAAATTGTTTCGCGACCTGCCACATAAGGGGTTATCTCTAAAAATAATGCCTTAAAAGGTAAAGAAATTCTATTGGTCATATCAAAACGACTTACCTTTACATCTTGCTCGGTAAGAGGGAAAGTGCTTGCCTTTTTATTAAAATTTGCAAAAGAACTGTTATGTTCAAAGTAAAACGGAGTATTTCCAATCTGACGACTCGGAAAAATATATTGTAGCTGAGGTAATTTTTCTATTTGGTCAAACCAGGGATTGGTGCGCGCCTGCATAAGTAAACTTAAACTCGAATAATTAAATTGATGATTTAAAAGAACATAACTCCTAGGTTGGGAATCTTTTTCATATTCGCGATAAAAATAGGTTTTTAAGAAATTGTGTTCATTGCCTAACTTTTTTCTTTTCTCATCTTCAATTTTATAATATTCCGAAATAAGATTTGTGCGCAAGCTTATTTCCCATTTATGACGCAGGCGGATAAAATATCTTTCAAAATCTTTTGGAGAATTCTCTGGACGATCTTCGGGTCTTTCTTCGGTATAATAAAACTTAAAATCTCCTTGGCCAAATCGCTGGGTATTATAATTAAGACCAATACCTTCGGCTAACCCTAATTTATTCCGATAATCAAGATAAATTCTTCCCCGGGAATTTTCGTTAAGATTATAACGCCAAGCAGTAAGGAGATAAGGACCCCATTCTTTACGGCTACCCGGCGAGATCTGTACATGCATTAATGGATCCTGAAAACTATGGGTATATTGGGGAATAAACAATAAAGGTAATTTACCTACCCAAAGCGAAAGTCCTTTTGCCTGCACTTTATCCTTAGGGAAAAAATCTATTTTTTTAGCAAGAAAATGATAATGGGGCTGGTCATAGTTACAGGTAGTCATATAACCCTGATAAGCAATAAATTCCTTATCACTTATTTTTTCTACCTTTTTTGCTCTTCCAAAGTAAGGGTTGGCGCGATAATTCGTCTCAACAATTAAACCTGATTTAGTATTAAAATTATAGACTATTTTTTGGCCTTCAATAAGACCTCTTTCATCTTCTAATTTAGCATTGCCTTCGGCAGTCGCCTCTTTGGTTTGCGTATTTACGGTAATTTTATCACAGGTTAATTTTGTCCCTTTATAAGTAATCGCGACATTGCCCGAAGCAACAACTTCATTTTTCTCTGTGAAGTATTCTACTGTATCGCCATTGACAATAATTGGCTCGGACTTTACTTGAGCATATAATATAGAATGACAAATGTCAAAATTCAAATAACAAAACAAAATCAAAAATCCAATAAGAAATTTTAAAACAAAGGTCTTAATATTTGTAATTTGAATTTTGTGCTTTGTCATTATTTTTGCGGAATCTTTTTGTAATCTTGGAGGAATCTTTGTATGCCAATATCTGTTAAAGGATGTTTAATTAACTGCTGAATAACGGAGAAAGGAACCGTCGCAATATCTGCGCCAATTTTGGCAGCATCTACTACATGTAAGGGATTACGGATTGAGGCAACAATAATTTGAGTCTTAAAATTATAATTAGCATAAATAGTCTTTATCTCTTTAATTAAATCCATTCCTTTTTGGCTAATATCATCTAATCGGCCAATAAAGGGTGAGATATAGTCTGCACCCGTTTTTGCTACCAAAAGCGCCTGAGAAGCAGAAAAACAAAGAGTTACATTAGTCTTGATATTTTCCTGTGCTAAAATCCTTACTGCACATAGCCCTTCTTTAGTTAAAGGAATTTTAATCACGATATTTTTAGCAATTTTTGCTAATTGATGGGCTTCTTTAACCATACCTTTAGTATCTAAACTAATCACTTCTGCACTTACGGGTCCAGAAATAAGGGCACAAATTTCTTTTAATAGCTCTTTTGCGGCTCGATTCTCTTTAGCGATTAAAGTAGGATTGGTAGTGACTCCATCAATTATTCCTAATTCTTTTGCCTCTCTTATTTCTTGAATATTTGCGGTATCAATAAAAATTTTCATCTACCTAATCCCTCCTTAACCATAATGGCTGCACCAATTAGTCCTGCATCAGAACCAAGCTTTGCTTTATAAATTTTAACTTGTCTGGCTTGATTTGGCATTGCCCGTTTGAGAATGGTTCTTTTTACTTGTTTAAATAAAACTTTGCCCGCATTGGCTACTCCTCCGCCGATTACAATACAATCCGGATTAAGCAAATTTATCACTCCACTTAAAGCTACCCCTAAATATTCTGCTACCTTCAACCAAATTTTTAATGCCTTTTTATTATTTTTTTTTGCTAATTCACTTAATTCTTCTAAAGAGATCTTACGCTTAAATGAATCTTTGGCTAATTCAAGAATACGTCGATTACCAATATAACTTTCTAAACAAGCCCTGCCTCCACAATTACAGAGAGGACCTTTTATATTTAAAGGAAGATGACCAAGTTCTCCGGCTAGATTTGCCATTCCGCGATAAATTTTTCCTCCAATTATTATCCCTGCGCCTACTCCTGTTCCTAAAGTAAGACAAACGGCATATTTATAACTCTTTGCGCTACCCATACGTGCTTCAGCTAAAGCCATAAGATTAGCATCGTTATCTAAAAATATCGGTAGTCTTAAACGTTTTTGTAAAATATTTTTTAGATTTACTTCTTTCCAACCAGGAATATTCGGAAAAAAATGCACAATTCCCTTTTGGGCATCTACTGGCCCGGGGACTCCTAAGCCAAGGCCCAATAAATTTTTATTTTTTAAAAGATGCTTCTTTGTAAACCCATTTACCGCATTAACTATTGCAGAAATAAGGGTTTCTTTTTTTTTATATAAAGCAGTGTTTAAGGCAATTTTGTCTTTAATTTTATATTTTAAATCAAAGAGTGCTAGCTTTAAGTTTGTTCCACCTAAATCTATGCCAATAATATATTTTTTCTCCATTGTGGTTTATTCTATATTAAACTCATCATAATTGCAATAATATTTTATTTAATTATCCATTCCCCAAACACAGATGCGGTTTCTTCCGTTTTGCTTTGCCCAATATAATGCCCGATCTGCTTTATCAATTAGTGAATATTCAGTTTTAGCATCAGTGGGAAATGTGGATACACCGATACTAATCGTAATTTTCAATTCTTCATCATAAACTTTTATCGGATTTTTGGCAATTTCTTGACGCAGACGTTCGGCGATTATCTTTGCTTGCTCTTTTGTGGTTTCGGCTAAAACAATACAAAATTCTTCTCCTCCATATCTACCGATTAAATCTATTTGGCGAAGATTCTTTTTAATCACCCTGGCTAGTTCTTTTAATATTGCATCTCCTACTAAATGCCCATAACGGTCATTATAACTTTTAAAATGGTCAATATCCGCCATCAATAAAGCAAAATTATATTTAAAGTTTTCTGAACGTACCAATTCCTCCTGCAGTCTCTCTAAAAAATACCGGCGACTGGATACCGCAGTAAGACCATCAGTAATTGCCATTGCCTCTACCTGACTATATAAAATTGCCCGCTTAATTGCTAAAATAAATTGTTGGGATAAAATATAGAATTTATCTTTCTCTGACTCAAGAACCCCCAAAGCAATAAGATACCTTAAGATTTTATTGTCTACCTTAATCGGCAAAACCAACGCCTCTATCTTTTTATCTAAAGAGGAGGGTTTTTGTTCTTTAACAAAATCGCAGTTTTCTATTTTTAAATATTTATTTATTTCTTCTTTAAAAAAATTAAATATTTTATCCTCATCTAAAAACTTACAGAGACTACGGGATAATTCATAAAGTGCAATTATATCTTCGGCTTTTTTTTCTAAAAGTAGAAGTTCGTGTTGATTTTTTTTATCATCTTCTAATAAACTCAGGTATATATTTTGAAATTCTTTATATTTATTTTTACTTTTTAAAAAATTCTTTTCTAAATAATTTTTTAAATAAAAATATAAACCCAAAATTAAAATAATTAATATAGCTAAATTACACATACACGATTTCTTCCTGCTTGTTTTGCTTTATACATTGCTTGATCAGCTTTTAAGACTAAATCTTCTTCTTCAGCTGCATCTTCGGGGAAACTGGCCAGGCCAATCGAAACGGTAATCTGAGTTTCTCTAAGTCTTAAAATTATGCTTGTATTTAAAATAGCCTGTCTTAATTTTTCGGCAATCTCTTTTGCTTCTGTTTTATTTATTCCCGGAAGAATAATACAAAATTCTTCTCCCCCAAATCTACTAATAATTGAATTTGTTTCTTTAAAAAACTCTAATAAAGTAGAGCTTAAGTTTTTAAGCACAATATCTCCTGCTATATGTCCAAATTTATCGTTATAATTTTTAAAATAATCGATATCAAACATTAATAAGGATAAAGGTATCTGCTTACGAAGAGAGTGTTTAAGTTCATCTTTAAGGCGCTGAAAAAAATAATTTTTGGTATAAAGACCGGTTAAACCATCGTGAATAGCCAAATCCTGGGTTTTTTGAAAAAGTTCGGCTGACTCCAAAGCAACTGCTCCTAAATCGCAAACCGTAGCTAAAAATCTTAAGTCGTCCTGATTATAAAATTTGGCTATAGGGTTATCCAATCTTATTATCCCCAAGAAGCGGTTTTCACTAATTAAAGGTGAAGCAATTAAAGAAGAAAAATTTCGTCTATCTTTTAATTTTTCTAAATCAAAACGAAAATCCTCCTTAATATCTTCGATAATCAAGGAACTCGTATGTTTTAATACCCATTGATCAAAAATATCTATTTCTTTTGCCTGAATGACAATTCTTTTGTCTTCCTTTTTAGATTTAAAAAGACTTAAAGTCTGTCTTTGGGGATCAACCAAATATAACAAGCAAATACCTTTATTTCGCCCAATAGTTGAAAAGACTATTTCTAAAAGATATTCCGCAATTTTTTCTGGTTGAAGATCTTGGTTTATCTTATCGATAATATCCTTAAGACTTAAATAACGCTTAATTTTTTCTTGTAAGGCGAATTCTTTCTTTAAATATTGAGCTTGCTTTATATTCAATAAGTTTATTTTTTCTTGCAGGTCATCAATTTTATGTTGTAGAGAAATCTTACGATAGGAATGCCGATTAAGTAAAAAAAATAAAATAAAAAATATACTAAGATAAAAGAAGAATAAAATAATGATTTTAAAATTTTTAAAGCGCAAAGAAAATGGCAGGATAAAATATAAAAAAAATATTAAGAGGCCGAAAATTAGCTTTAAGACAAATGGTTTCTTCAATAAGCGATAAAAAAGATTACGTTTACACAATCGCTTCTTCGGTATCCTTATCAAAAAAATGTGCTTTACTCATATTAAAAACTACATCCATATCCTGATTCATTGCCGGTCGATCGTACGATCCTACACGGGCAATAAAGGTATGTCTTCCCGTATTTAAATGAAGATAAGCTTCTGAACCCAAAGTTTCAGTTACTTCACAATTTACCCGCACAATATTTTCTGGGGCTACCTCGGAAACAAATAACTTATCATAAATGTCTTCCGCACGAATGCCAAAAATGATTTCTTTATCCAAGTAAGGATTTAACTTAGGGTACATATCATCAACTATTTTTACTTTAAATTTTCCCTCATCAAAATAGAGACGATTTTCTTTTTTAATAATTTTACCTTGCATAAAATTCATCGAAGGCGAGCCAATGAAACCAGCAACAAATTTATTTTTTGGATGTTCATAAAGATTAATTGGATCGGCAATCTGCTGTAAAATACCATCTTTTATTACCGCAATCCGATCTCCCATGGTCATTGCTTCAACCTGATCATGCGTAACATAAATAATCGTCGTCTGCAGACGCATATGTAGTTTACGAATCTCAGTACGCATCTGAACTCTTAATTTTGCATCAAGGTTGCTTAAAGGTTCATCAAATAAAAATGCTAAGGGTTTTCTCACAATGGCTCTGCCTAAGGCGACTCGTTGTCTTTCTCCTCCTGCCAGTTCAGAAGGCAAGCGGTCCAAAAGGTGTTTTATTCCCAAAATAGAAGCAGTTTCTTTTACTCGGTGCATAATTTCTGATTTAGGATAACGTCTTAATTTTAGACCAAAAGCCATATTTTCAAATACAGTCATATGAGGATAAAGAGCGTAATTTTGAAAAACCATCGCTACATTACGGTCTTTAGGGGCAAGAGTATTTACCATTCTATCATCAATATAAATTTCTCCTTCAGTAACTTCCTCAAGACCAGCGATCATTCTTAAAGTAGTGGTTTTGCCACAACCCGAAGGACCTACCAAAACCATAAACTCTCGGTCTTCTACCTCAAGATTTAAATTACTTACTGCTTTTATACCATTGGGAAAAACCTTAGAGACTTTTTTAAGGATTACCTTAGCCATTTATCTTTTTATCTTTATTAAAGCGCATTAACTAAGATAATCAATTAATTGACTTAAAGTTGATTTTAGATTTTTACGATGCACAATCATATCGATTAAACCGTGCTCTAAAAGAAATTCTGAACGTTGAAAACCCGCGGGTAATTTCTGGCGGATTGTCTGTTCAATTACTCTTGGTCCGGTAAAGCCAATCAAGGCTTTAGGTTCAGCAATAATGATATCTCCTAATCCCGCAAAGGAAGCCATTACTCCTGCCATCGTAGGATTGGTCAATACAGAAATATAAGGAAGTTTTTGCTGGTGATGATATGCTAAAGCCGCAGAAGTCTTGGACATCTGCATTAAACTGAGCATTCCTTCATACATCCGTGCGCCTCCGCCTGAACCGGAAACAATAATTAAAGGAAGTTTATTTTTTGTAGCAAACTCAATAATTCGGGTAATTTTTTCTCCTACTACTGAACCCATTGAACCCATAATAAAGCGTGAATCAGTTACTGCAAAAGCTATTTTTTTACCGTCGAGCAAACCTTCTCCGGTCACGGCCGCTTCCTTAAGGCCGGTAGCTAACTGGTCTTGGGCAATCTTTTCCAAATAAGTTTTTGTTCCTTTAAAGTCTAAAGGATCAGCCGGTAACATATCTTTATCATGTTCCTGAAAGGCCTGTTTATCTAAAAGCATATCTATTCTTTCATAAGCTCCTAAGGTAAAATGATAATTACATTTAGGACAAACCTTTAAATTTTCTTCTAATGTTTTATTGTAAAGTACCTGAGCGCAATCTTCACATTTAGTCCAAAGCCCATCCGGGATTTCTTTCTTCTTTAATCTAACAATTGTATACTTTGGTTTACCAAATAGAGCCATTTTTGCGTGGTTGCGTATTGCGTTATACGCGATACGTCATCCGTGTTTATTAATCACTAGGCCAGAAAGCAGTTTAGGATAAAAATAAGTAGATTTTGCCGGCATCTTCTGGCCTTTTAAAGCAAGACTAATAATCTGTTCTATTTTTACCGGATTCAAAAAAAAGACTAAACTTAAATTATCATTATCTGCTTGGCCAATTAGCTCATCAATATTCTGACTAAAAATAATGTGATCTTTATCCTCAGGGTCAAGACCTAAAATTTTTTTAAAAATTATCGAATTTAAAATCGCTAAATCCAAAATCCGGTATTCCTTAGGTTTATCAGGCATAATCTTATCTAAAATCTTTATATTTTTTAAACGTAAGAGCCAATAATGTTTATTTTTATACATCCCTAAGAGACGTTCATTAGCTGAAGCTTTCTCCATTAAAAAGAAAAAACGTGCTTTATCTTTAATCTCTTCTACAAAAAAATATTCCTGCAGAGATAAAAATAAATCATCTAAATTTATCGGGGGATTTAATTTTACCAAGCGATGCACTGCCAAAATAGTTAAATCGCGACTAGAAGAAGGCGTAAAGTAAGCCATTATATAATTAAAACCCTCTTCGCCGGTTATTCTTTTGCGTCTTTTTAACATCATCTCTCGATAATTACAGGCAACCTCATAGCGATGATGTCCGTCAGCAATAAAGATCTCTTCATCTTGAAGGGCAGTCTGAATTCTGTTTAGAAGTGGAGGTGATTCTATTCTCCAAAGTTTATGGACTACTCCTTCATTATCAAGAACTTGAATAAATGGCTGATTAGACATTATATAAGATTGGTAAATTAAGGGTGTAATTTTTCTTTTATCCCTAAAAACCACAAATATTGGACTAAGGTTTGCTTTGGTTGCTTTAAGGAGTTTTAAGCGGTCCGCTTTAGGTTCTAAGCGGGTATGCTCATGTCCAAAAATAGAAGCATTAGCTTCCTTTAAACTTAAATTAGCAATAAATCCCAAACGCAAGTGTTTTTCTCCTTTAAACTTATATTCTTGAGTATAAAAATAGATTGCCGGCTGATTATCTTTAATTAAAATTTTATTTTTTAACCAATCCTTTAAAATGGTAGCGGCACGCCGATATTTATCTTCACCAGGAATATCCTTGCCTAGAAGTATGTGAATAAAATTATAGGGATTTAATTGATGATAATATTGTTGCTGGGAGGCTGTAATTATATCATAAGGAGGACAGACTACTCTAGATAAGTCTTTAATTTTTTCTTGATTATAAGTAATTGCCGAAAATGGTTTTATGGTTGCCATAGAGAAAGATAAATTAAACTTCCTATAACTATTCCTATTGTATTAATAAATATATCGAATATATCAAAAAATCGCTGGGGAACAAAAATTTGATGGAATTCATCCAATATACCATAAAAAAAAGAAAATATTACCGTAAACCAAAAATTTTTGTCTTTGCTTAATTTTATATACGTATTTTTTAAGGCACGGCTAAAAAAATAAGCCAGAGTAAAATAAATAGATAAATGTAAGAGGATATCTTGATACTTAAATAAAGACGGGATAAGCGACCCCGGAATTGAAGAAAAATAAAAAATAATCCCCATACATATTAATACCGGCAACCAATATTTTATAAACTTTATCATTATAAATTATTTTTTAAAATTACAAGCGGAGCAGTCTTTTGGGTTTTGGGGACAAGTTATAGGCTTAACTGAATTTTCTTTTTTAGAATTATCATTTTTTCGATAATCCGTGGCATAAAAACCTGTCCCTTTAAAAATTATTCCCGAACCACTACCAATAAGACGTTTAAGCGGTTTCTGACAATGCGGGCAAGTCTTGAGGGGCTCATCAGTAATCTTCTGAAAAACTTCAAAGCGCTTACCACAACTTAAACATTCATATTCATAAGTAGGCATTTTTCTCCTCTCTTGCTACTGGAATGCTCTCTTTATTCTATCAGTAAAACTCTCTTTTGTATCTAATTTTTCACCTGATAAACGCGCAAATTCCTCCATAAGCTTACGTTGCTCAGGACTTAAGTGGCTGGGAATCGCGACGTTTACTTTTACTAATTCATCACCTTTGCCTCTACCATGTAAATCAGGAATACCTTTTTCTTTAAGTCGAAAGATTTTTCCACTTTGCGTTCCGGGAGGAATCTTCATTGTTACTTTACCATTAAGCGTAGGAACCTCAACTTGACCGCCTAATACTGCCTTACTTAAACTAATCGTAATTTCAGTAATAATATCATTATTATTTCTTTGAAAAATAGGATGGGGCTTAACTTCAATGATTACATAAAGATCGCCTCTTCCTGCTTGTCCTGCTTCTCCCTCGCCCCGTATTCTTAAATGCGACCCTGTATCTACACCCGCGGGTATTTTTACTTTAATCTTACGTGTTACTTTAATTCTTCCCTCTCCTTTACAATCCCCACAGGGTTGAGTAATAATTGAACCTTCGCCTTGACAGCGATTACAAGTTTGGGTTAAATGAAAAAAACCACTTGAGATAGTAGTCCGACCACTACCCTTACATTGAGGACAGATACTTTTTTTTGTACCTGGCTTTGCTCCACTACCAGAACAGGTAGAGCATATTTCATAACGTGGCACAGTGATTGTCTTTTCGGTTCCAGTGGCTACTTCTTCTAAAGTAATATCAACACTAACTTCTAAATCTCTACCTCGGCGTAAACGGCTTGAACGTCGGCTACCCCTACCAAATAAATCAAAACCTAAATCCGAAAATATTTCATCAAAAAGACTACCTCCAAAACCAAAATCTGCTAAATCCTCAAAAACACTGGAAAAATCTGCTCCCTTAAAGATATCCTCATAAGCATATCTTTGGTCTATTCCTGAATGACCATACTGATCATAAAGTGCGCGTTTCTCAGGATCAGATAGTACTGCATAGGCTTCCGAAATCTCTTTAAACTTTTCCTCCGCCTCTTTTTTCTGCTCTGCGGGTACACGATCAGGATGATAGCGTAAGGCGAGTTCCCGATACGCCCGCTTTATCTCATCAAGCGAAGCATTCTTTTTTACACCTAAAATTTCGTAATAATCGCGTTTAGTAGTCATTGTCTCTTAATGACAAATGACAAAATTCAAATGACAAATACCAAAACAAAAAGTTTTGTCATTTGATATTTGACATTTAGATTTTATTTTGAATTTTGTGCTTTGACATTATCCAATTTTATTTTTTATCTCCGTCTTCTTCTTTATATTCCGCATCAATGATATCTTCTTCCTTCTTCTTTGGCTCTTCCTGCGGTCCTTCTTCTGTTGTCTGTTGTCTATTGTCTGCTGTCTGTTGTTGTCTTTGTTGTTTTTTGGCTGCCTGTTTATAAATTTCTTCTGCCAATTTATGGGAAGCACGCGTTAAATCTTCCATTGCCCGCTTAATCCGCTCAACATTTTTATCTTTTATCGCGGTCTTTAAATCATTTAATCGCGCCTCAATTTCTGCACGTTCTGCTTGACTGACTTTATCACCAAATTCTTTGAGCGATTTTTCCGTAGTATAAATTAGAGTATCTGCCTGATTTATAAGTTCTGCCTCTTCTTTGCGCTTGGCATCTTCGGCAGCAAAACGCTCGGCATCCTTAATCATTTTCTCAATTTCTTCTTTGGAGAGTTTCTTCGGAGCAGTAATGCGAATGGATTGCTCCTTACCCGTACCCAAATCTTTAGCCGAAACATGGACAATCCCATTGGCATCGATATCAAAAGTAACTTCAATCTGCGGTACTCCGCGTGGTGCAGGAGGGATTCCTACTAAATCAAATCTACCTAACTCTACATTATCATCTGCCATCGGACGTTCTCCTTGTAATACCCGAATAGTAACTGCCGTCTGATTATCGCTGGCAGTAGAGAAAATCTGGGATTTACGCGTCGGAATAGTAGTATTTCGCTCAATAAGCTTAGTATTTACTCCACCTAAAGTCTCAATCCCTAAAGAAAGCGGGGTCACATCTAAAAGTAATACATCCTTCATTTCACCCTTAATAATTGCTGCCTGAATTGCTGCTCCCATCGCCACGCATTCCATCGGGTCAATTCCCCGCTCAATTTTTTTTCCGACATAATCTTCCACAAATTTCTGGACGCAAGGCATACGTGTCGGACCGCCGACCATAATAATGCGGTCAATATCCTGAGGGCTTAATTTTGCATCACTAAGCGCCTGTTCCATCGGATGCCGACAGCGTTCAATTATCGGCAGAACTAATTCCTCAAGTTTTGCGCGCGTAATAGACATGGTAAGATGTTTAGGGCCTGTACTATCTGCAGTAATAAAAGGAAGATTAATATCCGTGGTAAGCGTAGAGGATAATTCAATTTTAGCTTTCTCCGCTGCTTCCCGCACACGCTGCATCGCCATTTTATCATTACGTAGGTCAATTCCTGTTTCACGCTTAAATTGTCCAATAATATATTCAATTAGCGCATTATCCATATCCGTTCCACCTAACTGCGTATCGCCTGAGGTAGCTTTTACTTCAAAGACGCCTTGGGCCATCTCCATAATCGTAACATCCAAAGTTCCGCCTCCAAAATCAAAAACCATAATTTTTTGTTCCTTTTGCGTCTTTTCTAAGCCATAAGCTAAACAAGCAGCAGTAGGTTCATTAATAATCCTTAATACTTTTAATCCGGCAATTTCACCTGCATCTTTGGTAGCGGTTCTTTGGTTATCATCAAAATAAGCCGGACAGGTAATTACTGCCTCTTCAACTTTATCTCCCAAATATGCTTCTGCATCCTGTTTTATTTTTTGTAAAATAAAAGCTGAAATCTGCTGGGGAGTATATTCTTTGCCAAAAATTTTATATTTATAGTCAGTCCCCATCTTGCGTTTGACGGCTTGGATGGTTCCTTCGGGGTTTATCGCTGCCTGTCGACGGGCAGGTTCACCTACTAAGCGCTGACCATCTTTAGTAAAAGCCACATAGGAAGGGAAAGCTTTGCCGGAAGCAACCCCTGCACCTTCTGCGGAAGGAATAATCACTGGTCGTCCGCCTTCCATTACGGCAGCAGCCGAATTAGAAGTTCCTAAATCAATACCGATTACTCTTGCCATTTTGCACCTCCTGATAATTATGTTGTGTTTACCGCTTACCGTTTACGGTTTAGCGTAACGATAAAATAAACTATTATTCAATCTTCTTTTTTGAAACTTTGACCTTTGCGGTTCTAATTACTTTATTATTTAATAAATAACCTTTCTGCAATTCCTCCACAATCGTATGCTCTGGCACATCTTTATTTTCTACCTGCATGAGGGCTTCATGATACATTGGATCAAAGATTTTTCCCTCTGCTTCAATCGGTTTTACTCCATAATTTTTAAGCAAATCATAAAGATGGGCTAAAATCATCTCTATCCCTTTTAAGAAAGTAGATAAATCCTGAGATTTTGTCTCTGCCAATTCCAAAGTCCTTTCTAAATCATCTAAAATATTTAATAATTCTAAAATAAGCCCTTCATTAGCAAATTTTATAAATTCTTGTTTCTCCTTTTCCAGACGCTTATAAGTATTCTCAAAATCTGCCTGTAAGCGTAAGAGTCTCTCCCAATATTCTTGGGCTTTCTTTTCTTGCTCTTTTAACTTTAGGTATTCTGATTCCTTTATTGTAATGGTCTTCTCTTCTTTTTCTTGATTTTCTTTTGGTTCTAACTGGTCTTTTTGATTGATCTTCTCTTCTGACATAGCTAAATATTCTGTAAAACTTCAGTTAAAATCTCTGAAATATATTCTAATGTGGGTATGGTATGACTATATTCCATCCGCACTGGACCCAAAACTGCAATCTTTCCTGAAGGCCTGTTTTTTAAATGATAACGACAAATTACTAATGAAAAATTTTCTATGCCTTCACATTCTAATTCTTCGCCAATATAAACCTTGGTTTTTTGCGCAAATTCACGATTAATTATTTTTAATAAATTTTGCTTATCTTCTAAAAGCTTAAGTAAAGCACGCATAGTTTCTAAATTTTGAAATTCGGGTTCTTCTAATATATAACTTATTCCTTTATAGATAAATTTATTCTGCCAATCAGGAAAAAAAGTAATCCCGGTATAATGAGTGATTAAGGAGATAATTCCAGATGTTCTATCTAAAACATCCTCAAGATGCAAAATCTCCTTCTTATATTCCTGAATAATCCTCTGCTTCTCTTCTTCTAAAAGCTGCATCTGTGAAATTAAAAAATCCACATAATAACGATAACCCCGAGTAGTAGGAACTCTGCCTCCCGAAGTATAAGGATGAGTCAAATATCCTTCTTCTTCTAATTCAGAAAGAATATTGCGTAAGGTAGCCGAACTTAAACCAAATTCATCCGCTAAATCTTCCGAAGATACCGGATGTGCTTCTTTAATATATCGATTAATCACAGCGGCCAATACGTTTCTTCTCCGTAAGTCATAATCCACTACCCTTACCATAACCACCCCTTTTTTTAGCACTCTTTTCTAAAGAATGCTAAAATTTAATTTTAACATAAATTAAGACTTTGTCAATCATTCCTGCCCCATTCCGACCGCGGAGGTTTAAGTTATCTTAAAAGTTAATTTATCCGCCTTATCTAAATCCACAATTATATGACTATTTTCTTTTAATGAACCATCAAGGATTTTTAATGATAAAGGATCCTGAATATACTTTTGGATAGTGCGTTTTAGTGGTCGCGCGCCAAAATGTAAGTCAAAGCCATTTTTAACCAAGAAATCCTTTGCTGATTTTGTAAGTTCAAGAGAGATTCCTTGTGAGGATATTTTTTGCTGAATTGAGTTTAACTCAATCTCCAAAATTTTATAAATATCTTCTTTAGTGAGCGGATTAAAGATAATAATCTCGTCTATGCGGTTTAAGAACTCCGGACGAAAGACCTTCTTTACTTCCTCAAGTAGTTTTTCTTTTATACTCTTAAACTCAATTTCTTCTTTTTGCGTCTTAAATCCAATTGAACCATGTTGTTGAATTAATTCTGCGCCAATATTAGAAGTCATAATAATTAAGGTATTTTTAAAATTAACGGTTCTGCCTTGACCATCCGTAAGCCGTCCTTCATCTAAAATCTGTAAGAGAAGATTAAACACATCCGGGTGTGCTTTTTCTATTTCATCTAAAAGGATTACCGCATAAGGCCGACGTCTTATTTTCTCTGTAAGTTGCCCGCCTTCTTCATAACCTACATATCCCGGAGGAGCGCCGATTAGCCGAGAAACACTAAATTTTTCCATATATTCTGACATATCGATTCTTACGAGCGCATCTTCATCATCAAATAAAAACCAAGCTAAAGTTTTAGCCAATTTAGTTTTTCCTACACCCGTCGGTCCCATAAAGATAAAAGAACCTAAGGGTCTTTTCTCATCGCCTAAACCAGAACGCGCTCTTCTTACGCAAGATGAGATTGCTTCAATTGCTGCATCTTGACCAATTACTTTTGCTTTAAGAATCTCTTCCATCTTAAGGAGTTTTTCTGTTTCTGATTGCATTAACTTATTTAAAGGAATACCCGTCCATTCACTCACCACTTGGGCAATCTCTTCTTCAGTTACCTCCTCTCTTAGTAAACCTGAATCCTTCTGGACTTTCTTTAATTCTTCATTATATTTATTCAGTTCCAAATTTAATTCTCGCAAACTTCCATATTTTATTTGCGCTAATTTATCTAAATCTCCCATTTTTTCGGCTAAAATTTCTTCATTTTTAAGTTCTTCTATCTTCTTTTTTATCGCTTTAATTTTTAAAATAATTGCTTTTTCCGTCTCCCATTGTTTTGTTTTGGCCTCTAAATCCTTTTTTAATAAACTTAATTCTTCCTCTATTTTTTGAAGTCTCTGTTGAGATAAATGATCTTTCTCTTTCTTATTTGGGGAAACTTCTTTTTTGGGAATCAAGGCTTGCTTTTCTATCTCAAGTTGCATAATTTTTCTTTTTATTATATCTATTTCTTGGGGCATACTATCTATTTCAAGCCTTAAACGGCTGGCTGCTTCATCTATTAAATCTACTGCCTTATCAGGAAGACGTCGGTCAGTAATATAACGTATAGAAAGATTCACGGCGGAAATAAGTGCCGCATCATTAATTCTTACTCCATGATGAACCTCATATTTTTCTTTTAATCCCCTCAGAATCGCCAGCGTATCTTCGGCAGTTGGTTCGTCGACAAAAACTGTCTGGAATCTTCTTTCTAAGGCACCATCCTTTTCAATATGTTGGCGATATTCATCTAAAGTGGTTGCACCAATACAACGGAGAATCCCCCGCGCAAGCATCGGCTTTAACATATTTGCCGCATCAATCGCACCTTCGGCCTGACCTGCGCCTACTAAGGTATGTAGTTCATCAATAAAAAGAATAATTTGACCGTTTCTTGCCTGAATCTCCTTTAAGAGTGCTTTTAATCTATCTTCGAATTCGCCGCGAAATTTTGTTCCCGCGACTAAACTTCCTAAATCTAAAGCAATGATTCTTTTATTTTTTAAGCCCTCCGGAACATCACCCGAAACAATCCTTTGAGCTAAACCTTCTACAATGGCAGTTTTACCTACTCCTGGCTCGCCAATCAATACAGGATTATTTTTAGTCCGGCGCGATAAAATCTGCATCAGACGCCTAATTTCTTTATCGCGTCCAATAACCGGATCAAGTTTCATCTCTTCTGCCAAAGCGGTAAGATCCTGACCATATTTTTCTAAGGCATTAAATTTTTCTTCCGGATTTTCATCGGTAATCCGTTGATTACCGCGAATCTGTGAAAGGATAAATAAAATCTTTTCTTTATCAATATTTTGCTTTTTTAGTTCTTGAGTAACCAGAGAATCTAAATCTGAAAATGAAGCCAAAAGTATATGTTCTACGGATATAAATTCATCTTTTAAAAACTCTGCTTCTTTTTGTGCCTGAATTAACAATTTGTTAAACCGATCTGAAAAATATATTGATAAATCTTTACCGCTCACTGAAGGAAAGCTATTTATCTTATCTTCAAATAATTTAATAAAAGAAGTCACAGAAACCCCTAATTTGTTAAAAATTAAAGGTAAGATTCCTTCTTTCTGTTTTAATAAAACATAAAAAAGATGTTCGGGTTCTAATCTTTGTTGCCCGCGTTCCGCAGCTAAAGCGTATGCTTCCTGAATCCCTTCTTGTAATTTTAAAGTCATTTTATCCAAGTGCATATTCACTCCTTTTTATATAAAATTGCCGGGGAGGATTAATTTTATTATTTTACTTCTACTTTTATCTGCTTTGGTTTTGCCTCCTCGGTTTTAGGAATAGTTATTTCTAAAACCCCATCTTTGTAGCTTGCCTTTACCTTAGAAGTATCTGCATAAGGAGGCAAACTAAAAGATCTTTGAAAAGCACCGTAGAAGCGCTCAACCCGATGATAGTTTTTATCTTTATATTCCTCCTCACGCTTCCTTTCTCCTTTTAAGGTGAGTACATTGCCGCTGATTGAGATATCGATATCTTGCTGTTTGACTCCCGGAAGGTCAACTTTAATCGTGAGGTTATCCTTGTCTTCGATGATATCCAAAGAAGGAGACCAGATTCCCTCTTTGGCTATCTTATCAGGAAGAATTTCAAAAGAAGTATCAAAGAAACGATTCATTTCCCTTTCTAAATCCAATAATTCCCGAAAAGGATCCCATTCTTTACCTCTCCATTTAATTAATGCCATCGCAATCACCTCCTTTTTTATTTTTATACCTCCCCGGCATAATTAGCACTCTTATTAAAAAAGTGCTAATATAAAGCCAAAAAAATTATTCTTTTGAACTCATCTCTATAATTACCTTTATACCGGAAAGGTTTACATTTTTCTCTTCCATCAGATACTGAACATATTCTATTTTCTTAATATCATTTAAAGAATAAAGCCGACTCTTTTTGCCCACACGTTTAGGACAAACAATGCCTGCTTTATCTAATTGACGCAAGGTCCAGACCGGAATATTTAATAATTTACTTACGACGCTGATGACATAAACCGGCTCATCTGGACTAATCTTTAAATCAAAGAGAGGCATCCTTTCCCTCCTTTAATTTCACAAAAAGTATAACATAAAATCATAAATTTGTCAAGATAAGCTAATAAAATTTTTTTGATATTCTAATAAATATTTTCTATCTCTTTGTTTTGCAATAACTTATAATAAAGGACTTTAGGCAGGCTTAATTTGATTTCTATGCTCTTTTGGCCATATTGAATCTCTTTCACCTTACCTTCCCGGTAAAACAAATCTACTAAATCCATGCGAGAAAAAGGAAGCAAAAGCTTAAGGTTAATCATCTGGGAATTAAAATGAAGGATAATTTTTTTAAGTAATGCTTCTAAATTCTTTTTTAGCCGGGCAGAAATCTCTACTGCTTGGGGAAAATCCTTCTTTAATTGATTTAACCAGATAGGATCTTCTAAGAGATCAATCTTATTTAAAGCGGTAATCATCGGGATTTCATCAGCTCCTAAATCTTTTAATACTTCTTTTACTGCTTGCGCATGTTCATAAACGCGGGGATGACTGGCATCTAAAACATGAATTAATAAATCCGCCTCTTTTACTTCTTCCAAGGTTGCCTTAAATGCTTCGATAAGATAATGGGGAAGATTATGCAAAAAACCCACGGTATCAGAAAGAATAATCTTTTGACCATTAGGTAAAGTTAAACTGCGGGCAATGGGATCTAAAGTAGTAAAAAGTTGATCTGAAACTACCTGACCAGCATCAGTTAAAGCATTTAATAATGTAGATTTTCCCGCATTAGTATAACCGATTAAAGCGACAGTCGGGAGTAAATTTTCTTTTCTTTTTTTTCTTAAAAGTTGACGATGCAGACGTAAATGCTTTAAATCTTTTTTTAAACTCTCAATTCTTTTGCGAATTCGGCGGCGGTCAACTTCTAATTTCTGCTCACCAGGTCCACGCGTTCCAATTCCACCTCCTAAACGGGAAAGCATAATTCCTTTACCTACTAACCGCGGCATTAAATATTCTAATTGGGCTAATTCTACCTGCATTTTACCTTCAGGACTTTTGGCGTGCCGGGCAAAGATGTCTAAAATAAGTTGCGTGCGATCGATGGTTTTTTTACCAATAATTTCTTCTAAATTACGCTGTTGAGTACCGGATAAATTGTGGCTAAAAATTACTGTATCAATATCATGAAAACGGCAAATCTGCGCAATCTCCTCGGTTTTACCCCTACCGATAAAAAAATTAGGCGTGGGTTTATCGGGTTTACAGTAAATATTATCGATAATCATTACTCCCGCAGTGCGTACAAGTTCTCCTAATTCATGGGCAATATCTTGAATCTGCCAGTTATCCTTTTCCGAATCTAATTTTATAGATACTAATAAAGCTTTCTCCATATTCTCTGTACTATATCTTTGGTAGTTTCTTTACCATTAAGATTAATCCAATTTATCCGCTTATCTTTTTTAAACCAAGTAAGTTGACGCCGGGTGTATAAATAAGTATTACGCTGGATTAAACGTTTTGCCTCTTCTAAGTCATAAAGACCTAAAAAATAACCCTTTAATTCGGTTAAACCAATCGCAAAAGAGGCGGTTTTACTTAATTTTAATTTAAGTAATTTTTCTGCCTCTTCTACAAGCCCCTGCTTAAACATCTTCTCGGTACGTTTTCTAATCCTTTCATAAAGTCTATCTTTTAGCATATTTAAACCAAAAATTATCACCTCATAATCACCCGTTAAGCCTCTTCTCTGTTTCTGTAAAATTGAAATGGGTTTTCCTGTAGTTTTAAAGACTTCTAATGCCCGCACAATTCGCCTTAAATCATGCGGATGTATCCGAGATGCTGCTTCTAGGTCAACTTTTTTTAGTTTATTATAAAGAAATTGACTACCAAATTTTTCTGCCTGCTGATATAATTTTTCCCGCAAAGATTTATCTTCTGAGCCATCCTTAAATATTCCATCAATAAGTGTAGATACATAAAGACCACTTCCTCCCACAAAAAGGGGAGTTTTTCCTTTTTTTATTATTTCTTTTATCTTTTTTATTGCCGCTTTTCGATAACGAAAAACATTATATTCTTTAGTCGGAGAAATTATACTGATAAGATGATAAGGAACCTTTTTTGTTAATTTACTATTTGGTTTGGCAGTAATGATATCCATTCCTTTATAAATCTGCATTGAATCACAAGAAATAATTTCCGCATTAATTTTCTTGGCTAATTTTATGGCAACTTCGGTTTTACCGACTGCAGTAGGGCCAACCAAAAAAATTATGCGTGATTGCATATTAATATTAAAATTAGGGGAAAATTTTTGTCGGATAACCTGCTTGGTCCAATTTATCTTTTAGCATTTCGGCATCTTTACGTAAAAGAAATTTGCCTACTCTTACGCGATAATTCTTTTTATCCTCTAATTCTATTTCTTCTATGTATGCCGCAAAACCCTCTTTGATTAATTTCTCCATAAGATTTTTTGCCCGGCTTAATTCTAAAAATGCTCCTACCTGAACCGTATAATATAAATGAGAAATCTCCCATAAATGAGAATTAAGTTTTGTCTCTAAATTAAGCGGAAACTCTTGACTTAATTTAAGCAAATAATCCTGCGCTTCTTTAAGGTCTCCGAGTTTACTGGCACATTGACTTAAACGATAATAAATAATTGCCTTTAATTTTGTCTTGGGATATTCTTTAATTAAATCTTTATAATATTTCTGGGCAGTTAAATAATCCTGAAGTAAAAAATAAGTATCCGCCAGTCCCAATTTTGCTTCTTCTTTAAATTTAGTTTTTTCGAATTCATTTAAAATTATCTCAAATATATCTTGGGCGCGTAAATAATTCTGATCCTTTAAATAACTTAAACCCAAAAGATAATATAATTCATCTAATTGGGCGGTATTCTCATTAACCTCAGGCATTAATTTTTCACCTTCTAAAATTGCACGTTTATAATCACCCTCTAAAAAATAGGTCTTAAGATTAGTTAAATCAAGGCCAAAGCAAGAAAGTGGAAAACTTAAAGCGCAAAGCGTAAAACTTAAGATTAAAAATCTTTTTGGCATTTTACAAGATTATATTCATTGGAGATTTTTTTCTGTAATTCTAAAATAATTCGATGTCTTCTTTGTTTTTCTTCTTTAGGAATATCGTCAGTTAATTTTTCAGCAGGGGTATGCGGCCGGACAGAATATTTAAAAATATAGCCAGCATTAAATCTTATATTTTTTACTAAATTATAGGTTGCTTCAAAATCCTCTTCGGTTTCAGTCGGAAAACCTACCATAATATCGGTAGTAAGTACACCATTTTTTACAATCTTACGATAATTATCTACTAAATCTAAATAGTATTTTGCGGTATAACCCCGCTGCATTAATTTTAAGATTCTATCCGAACCTGATTGTAAAGGTAAATGTAAATATTTCTTTAATTTTTCTAAATCCGCCATTACTTTAAATAAATCTTTAGTAGTATCTTTAGGATGAGAAGTAATAAAACTAAATTCTTCTAATCCCTTAACGAAATTAACAAGCTTAATAAGCTTAACGAAATTAACTTCTTCATATTGATAGGCATTAACATTTTGGCCTAAAAGAGTGATTTTGGTAATCCCTAAATTAATTGCCTCTTCTATCTCTTTTAAAATATCTTTATAATTTCGATTCCGTAATTTTCCTCTTACATAAGGTACTATACAATAACTACAAAAATTAGAACAACCTTCAGAAATTATCACATAAGCATGATTTTTATCCTGATAAAAACCAGTATGGTAAATCTCTTCCGGACGGATTGAGCCATCCGTCTCCCAGATTTTTGTTACAAACATTTTTTCCACTGACAACTTTTTTAGAATCTCGGGTATCTTATGTATATCTGAAGGACCAACCACAAAATCAACTTGTGGCAGGATTTCAAATATCTTTTCTTTATAATTCTTGGCCATACAACCGACAAGCCCAATAATCGGTTTAGTTCGGATTGCGTATGGCGTATTGCGTATTGCGTTTTTTTTAAACTTACCAATTTCTGAGCAAACCTTATCTTCGGCATGCTTACGCACAGAACAGGTGTTAAAAATAATTACGTCTGCCTCTTTGGGATTAGTGGTTAGTTCGTAGTTCATCGTTCTTAGCAGCCCGCAAATCACTTCCGAATCCCTTACATTCATCTGACAGCCGAAAGTTTTTAGGTAAAATTTAAGCGACATAAAAATTTATTCTAAAATTGTTTTAAATAATTTTTGGGTTAGTTACGAATTATATTTTATCCAATAAGAATTTTTATCTTTTTCTTTTTTAAATAAACTAAATAATTTTAGCATTAATCCTAAGGGGATAAAGATAAAAGAGAAAATAATAAATAAAAATCCCTGATAAAGATAGATTATTTTTTCCCTCATTAACCTAAATTAAAAACTTCTTCTTTAATATATTCTTTAAATAAATTCTTTTCTTTACTTAATAAAAAAGAGCCCAAAAGTAGATAATCCATTTCAGTTTTGCGAAAACAATCAATCGCATCAGAAGGACTACAAACTAAAGGCTCGCCTTTGGTATTAAAAGAGGTATTTATTACTAAAGGAATCTCGGTTTTTTTATAGAATGCTTCAATTGTATCATAAAAAAGAGGGTTATCTTCTCTTTTAAGCGTCTGTATCCGGCAGGAATAATCAACATGGGTTACTGCGGGAATAAGCGAGCGTTTTATTTTAATTTTTGCTAAACCTTCTAAATCTTCTTTGCTTATCTCTAATTTAAGGCGTTTATCTTCTCTTACAAAAGCAACGAAAAGCATATAGGGACTAGATATATTTAAATCAAACCAATCTCTAAAATATTCCTCTAAAATAGTCGCGGCAAAAGGTCTAAATAACTGCCGATATTTAACCTTTAAATTTAAGCGCGCCCACATTTCTAAATTGCGCGCATCCGCAATAATACTCCTTGAGCCTAAAGCGCGCGGTCCAAATTCTAAACGCCCCTGAAACCAACCAATGATCTTATCTTGAATAATTAAATCTGAGATGATTAAAGGTATATCTAAAGCATCTAATTTCTGATAAGTAATATTTTCTTTTTTTAAACATTCCTCAATCTCTAAATCACTAAAACAAGGTCCTAAAAAAGAGCCTTGCTGCTTATCATTTTTTTCATCTGCTTGCCGGGGCTTATTTAAATATTTATACCAAACTAAATAAGCTGCGCCTAAAGCCGAACCTGCATCAGTACTTGCAGGCTGAATCCAGATATCCTTAAAAGGCCCTTCTTTTAAAATGCAGGTATTTGCTACACAATTTAAGGCTAATTCTCCACTTAAACAAAGTTTATCTTTTTTTGTAGTTTTATATACATACTTAACTATTCTTAATATTATCTCTTCGGTTGCCTTTTGAAGAGAACTAGCAATATCCATATGTTTTTGCGTAATCTCTGAATCAGGTCTTCTCGAAGGAATGCCAAATAATTTCTCAAATTTAGAGTTAGTCATCTTTAAAGAATATCCATAACTAAAATATTTTAAATTTAACCTAAAAGAGCCGTCTTCTTTTAAATCAATTAATTTATTAAGTATTAAATCTAGATATTTTGGCTTGCCATAAGGTGCCAGACCCATTAGATTGTATTCATCAAAGCCTGCTTTAAAACCAAGATACTCCGTAAAGCAAGAATATAAAAGCCCTAAAGAATGAGGAAAATCTAAGTGATAAAGACCTTCTAGCTTATTTCCTCTACCTACACCAAAACTTATAGTCTCCTCTTCTCCTATTGCGTCTATTATCAAGAATGCGGCTTCATTAAAAGGCGAAGGATAGAAACTTGCTGCTGCATGTGATAAATGATGTGGAACAAAAATAATCTTACCTTTATATCCCAATTTATTCTTAATTAATTGCTTAAGAAAAAGTTCTTGTTTTAAAAATAGAGGAATCTCATTTATAAATTTTTTTATGCCTAAAGGAGCATAATCAAGATGGGTTTTTAAAATTCTTTTAAATTTAATTAAGGGCCTCTCATAAAAGACGACAAAATCTAAATCCTTAGGAGTAATTTTAGCTATCTTAAGACAAGCATTTATGGCATTAAAGGGAAAATTAAAATCGTGTTTTTTCCGACTAAAACGCTCTTGTTGGATAGCCGCGATAATTTGATTATCCTTTAAAAGACAGGCAGCGCTATCTTGATAAAAACAAGAAATGCCTAAAATATACATCTTAAAAATTTTATCTTAAGGGAAAGGTTAAAAGAAAAATTCTTTAGCGGCGCGGTTTTAGCTTTAATTTCAAAGCCAGAATTTTAGTTAATTCATCATTGATAAGTTTGTCTAACTCAGTAAAATAATTACTTAACAATAAAAGGTGAGTTTTTGTGCTTGGTTCTGTAACCGGCTTCATTAATTTTATATTTTTGATATTTAAATTATTGCTGTTCTTTATCTCGCGAAGCCAGTTTTCTATAAAATTAAGCGCTTCTTCTGTAAGGCTATCTTTTTTTATCGATTCAATCATCCCCAGCATCGCAAAATAGGCATCAATCTGGCTAATCGTCATTAAACAAGAATCAAACATGGTAGTAAGTAAAAGTGAATCTTTTGATTTTGCTAACAAAGCCTTAATAAGGTTTGATTCAGTAAAGATTTTATTACGTAGATTTAAAAGAGGAAAATCCTCTGCATAAAGAGAAAAATTTAAGACCAAAAATATTAATAATAAAAAGATAGATATCTTTTTCATCATCCTGCCTCCTTTTTAATCTTATCACTGAATTACAATTTTTGCAATGGTCATAATACATTGAGCAATCGCTGATTCCTTTGGTTTAGGGCTAATCTGATACTTCTCAATAGATAAAAGCGAAGGAGCATTTTCTACGCTATACATAAAAGCCATAATTTGCTCCATTTCTGCTTCACAGTTAAGATTAATAAAATATTTCTTTATCTTTGACCTCTCTTCCTTTATGCCAGAGGGTTTCATATCTATAATATAAATTGAACTTTTATTAGCTAATTCTTCTATCTCTTTTAAAAAAGAAGTAGTAATTTCCTCATCCGAAGCCTCTTTACTTAAAAAAGATTTATAGTTTTGGACCTCAGTTAGTATTCTTTCTTTCTGTGCCAAAATCCGTAAATTTCTTTTTATTCCCGTTTCCATAGTCTGAGTATCTTTATTTAAGGAGCTGATTTTATTATAAATAGGACTGATGATTAAGCGGTCCAGAAGAAACAAACCTACTACTATTATAGCTACATAAAGAAGACGTTTCTCATTTATAGATAAAGTGGAAAGAAGTTTATGAAACTTTTGGATATCGGGAAATTTTATCATTATTATTTAACCAAAAGAGTATTTATCTCAAAATCGGTAAAATCCTTAAGTTCTTCTTTTCTTTTTGTAGTGTATTTAATCTTTACGTCTTTAAAATATTTTGACTTCTCCATATTTTCTACAAAAGAAAATATAGAAGACATAGACTCAGAAGTTCCCTGAATAACAAATTTTCCCTGCGCATCAAACCGAATATCGCTTAATTTAATATCTAAGGGCAGAAGATTATATAATTCATTTAATACCTCTAAAGAGAATCCTCGGCTAGAAAGATAATTTTTTATTATGCTTATTTTAGCAATATTATCCTGAAGTAATTCTGCCTCTTGGTTAGTAGCCCGATATTTATCAGAAAGCTTCTTTAAATAAAGACTTTTAAAATAAATTTTACTGATAAGAATAGAAAAAATCAAAATAAAAATCGCCAGAACCAAAATGCCTGTTTTAACTAATTCCTTTGCTTTTTCTTCTAATGTACGCTTTAGTTTTATTTCATCTAAGGTAAGATCGACGCACATTTTTTCTTGGGAAAATAAAGAAGCAATTAAATCAAAAAATGATAAACGTCTAAAAAGTTCATCTTGTCTTAAAATTTCTTGACGTACTAATATAGACTTAAGATATGAAAGTGTCTTTATGGGAATATATATAGAATTAAAAAGCACCTTTCTTAATTTTTCTACCCCTTCCTCTACGCCCGTAAGGATAAGATTTTGGGGAATCCTCTCTATCTCCTCACTTTGATAAGCTTCCAGCGACCTTTTTATCTCCTCAATAAATCTCAATTCATAACCTTCAGGTGAACTTAAAATCTGTTGTGCCCCTAAGGAAATACTGCGGATAAATATCGGTTTATTTTTAAAGATAACTATAAAATCACTAAAATTTTCATCAAGATGAACAACGCCTACTGGATTTAATTCCGTATCAATTTTAAAAATTTTCCCTAATGCAAAACCCATTCCTTCGGCGGACAAAAATACCTTCTGCGGTTTAAGGCCAGCCCGTTCAATTATTTCTATTTGCCTCTTAATTGCCGAACGCGAAACAATCACTAAGACTACGCGCGTATAATTATTCTTATAAGTGCCGATATTAATGTAATCTACAATAATTTCCTCTCGGCTATAGGGAGTGTGTCGGCTCGCTTGGAGATTAATAATCTGTTTTATCTCTTCTGGAATGATCGAAGGAATCTCGATATTTTTAGTAATCACTAAATGTGCAGGGATAATATTTATTACATAGGGTTCTTTTAAATTTAACTTCTCTTGCGCATTTTTAATAAGTTTGATAATCCCTTCATCTTGAACATTAGTAATATCGTAGCTTAAAATACAGGTTACTTCTGTCTTATTTAAAGAAACCTCTACACAAACTATCTTTAAATTATTTCCACTTAAATCTATCCCTAATAACTGCTGATTAGAAAGATTTCTTAAATAAGGAAAATTTCTAAATTTTATTTTGAATAGTTTCATTCCTCTTGCCAATAAAATATATGGCCATTTCTATCTACTACACAAGTAACCAGATAAGTATATTTTTTATTTTTTAGCCGTGCATTAACTTTAATCATAAAATAATTTGCCTGGACAGTAAGATAACGCTCGGCTACATAATCAAGTTGCTTTTTTTCTGCTTCGTTTAGAAAATAAATTTTATCTAAATAATTACTAATTTTTGTAGGATCATCAAAAATACCATCATCAAAAGTTAATGCTTTACCATCAGGACCGAGACGAAAAGAAATTATTTTATCTACCGTCTCTTGCTTTAAACCTAAACTAAGTAAAACTTCTCGGGAAGCAGTATTAATATTTATCCTTCCGTCACTATAAATAGTAAAATAATCTTTTATTTTATTAAAAATATCTTGATTCATTCCTTTAACCAATAAAAGTTCATCTAAAACCTGAAAAGGCGCATCCTTTGCTTCATAACTATATTTTTCCCAACGATAATAGGCATCCTCCGCACTCCCTAAAGGTACGGATAACATATTATCTTCATCTCGCCAATCAATGATGGAAGCGGCTAAATCTTGCGCCAGCATTCCATCAAAACCTAAAACTACTTGGAAAAAATTTTTTAAAAGTCTTAAATCCGCGGTATTTATATTTATTTTTCTCTCCTCATCAATTAATCCATAATAAAAATTTTTTTCCATTTCATAACCAATATTACAAATACCTTCGCCTATAGCCATATTTTTAAAAAAAGCAGGATTCTCGCCCCAAATCCCCCGTGCATTAGAAGGAGTTTCTTCGGGCAATGTCTTAAGCAAATAAAAAATTGTTTTTTTTATCCCTGCTTCCGCAATCAAACTTAATTCCTCTAGCTCCTTAAGGCGTTCTACTAAAGAAATTCTCTGTCTAATCGTATAACTTAAAATTACTGCAAAAACAGATAATAAACAAATTGACCAGAGTGCTAAAATTAAAACACTTGCTTTTCTATCCACCAATGGGAATACTTATAGTTTGATTATATTTAAATACCTCTGAATCAGTAGTTACTTCTAACTCTAATTCTACAGCTAAAGGGAGTTTTTCTTTTTCATTCCATTCAGAAGACCAAAGATATTGTTTTTTTGCTTTATCAAAAAAATTATATTTAAAATTAGCCTGAGTAATATTTTTAATTACCAGTTCACGCAAGGTTTGTGCCTGATTATATATTCCGGAATAATCCCATTCCATCCGTTTAAGAACTTTATTATTAGAATCGTATAAATAAATTACTTTTCCGGGTGTTTTTGCTTTTAAATTTGGACTATTTACTAAAACAGCAAATGAAACTGAATCTTCTTTACCCATAAAATCGATTCCCTTAAATAAGAAACAATTTTTTAAATCTCTTTTTAATTTTTCTAAAAAAATATTTAAATCTTCGTTTAAGGCGCTACGCTTTATCCTCTGCCAGATTCTTAAACCTGAGGAAAAATTAGTATATATGGCTAATGAAATAAAAGAAACTAAAAGCATTACCATAATGATTTCAATAAAGGTAAAACCCTTTTTATTTATAAAAACAGATTGCATAAGCCTGACGCGATATAGATAAACCTCTTTTAGTTTTTTTCTGATTAAGGCTAAATTCTATCTTAAATAATTTAGCCGTATCTTTTATTTCATCAATAGGAATACTTTCTATATGCCAGAAAAAAGTATGTTGACCCACTCTAAATTCACCTTCAGTGGGGATATTTAAAGAACCTTCGCGGCTTAGAATCACTTCTGCGGCTTGGATTTTCTCATCTATCCAGTTAGCAACATTTAAATAATTTAAAGCATAATTAAAGGCATCCCAAGAAATAAAGAATGCCTCATAAATTAAAACTGTGCCTAAAGCGAGAATACAAGTAGCAACCATTACCTCAATAAGCGTAAAACCTCTAGTCCCAATTTTTAACATCATCCGCGGTTCCTTCCTGACCATCTTTACCTACGGAAAATAAATCATAATCCGCTGGCCGATGTTCTCCTGGACAGCGATAACGGTATTCTCTTCCCCAGGGATCAATGGGTTTTTTCTCTAAATAAGGTCCGCGCCAATTTGGGGAAGAAGCAGGTTTGACTAAAAGTGCATTTAGACCTTCTTCGGTACTTGGAAAATTACCATTATCCAGCTCATAAAGTTTTAAAGCAGTAGCGATATTAGCCCGGATATCTGCTTCTGCTGCCACAATTCTGGCTTGCTCGCTTCTTCCGGTAAGGCGGGGAAGCACCATGGCAACAAGCGCTCCAATAATAATCACTACTAACATTAATTCAATTAAGGTAAATGCTGCTTGCTTTCTTTTTAAAATTTTCATTATCTCTACCTCCCTCTTAGTAAGTTTTATGTTAAAGAAATTTATTCAGACTTTTCTAAATACTCTCTTAATTTATTCTCTAAATCTTCAAGATTGTTAATATAACCAGTATAAACCAAACGTAAAGCATCTTCTACGCTTCTTCCATCACGCAGTTGCCGACAGAATTCGGTAAAACGGCTGGTGCCATATTTTTCAATCAAAAAACCCACTATTGCTACTGATTCCAGATAATAAATATCGATTAAGTTGCTAGCGCTTAAAAATAAAACTCCCATCTGGCTATCTTTAGTACGACTGGAGCGAATATATACACGCTCTTTCTCATCTTTAATTTTACGGATATCTAAATTCATCATATCAGTAATAGAAAGCAAAGTGTTATTGCGGAATGCCTCCTGTGCCATCCTTTTTAAATGGGCTCTTTTTACCTGCTCTGACCACTGCGCTACCCCTTCATCTAACCAAAGCGGAATTTTACCTTTAAAACCGATAAAATCTCTAAAAATAAGATGAGCCATTTCATGAGGCAGAAGTGACTCAACAAAACCTCTATTCCAGGCATAACTGATGATTCTTTTATTCTGATAATCCGCCATTCCATCTGACCAATCTGGCTGAGCAGTGGCTTTTAGATAGGTCTCTTTATTCGGATAGATATAAATCTTTACTCTCTTTTCCCAAAGCCAAAATTCAGAATAACGCGGGTAGCCTAAATCGGAAGCAATACTCTGATAATAATTTTCTGCTTTATGTAAAACCTCTTTAGCAAATTTCTCATCCTGTTGAAAATAAATAATAAAATGTTCACCATTTAGTTCTTTCCATTCCTGAGCAGAAATAGTTAAAGAAAAAATTAAAAAAAATAAAAAAAATAAAATTAATCTCCGTGGCATAAATTATAGGGACTCAGTCATCTTTAAGGCAGTAATATCCAGAGCATAAATTCTTAAATGCCCGGTAGCTGAAATATAGGAAAGCATCTGATAATAATGGTGACTACCTATTTTTATTTCTCTTTCTAATGAAAACCTGCCTTCTTTCTTAAAAACCTCAAATTTTTCTTCAAGGCCAGCTAAAAAAGGATGCTGAAAACCTGTGGTTTCTATTTCAGGAAACAATTGTTTTGCAGCGGCATTAAGATAATAGATATGACCAAGATTATCTATCTCTACCATTGCTACTTGATTCTGTTCAGGAGAAGAAATAAGTTTCACCATCAGTTCTTCCGTATATTTGCGTTCATCAGTTTCTTTTTTTAATTTTTGATTTAAGGATTGTATCTGTTGACTACGTTCCTCCAGTTGATTAAGGAGTGCCTGGCGCTGCTGGGTCAAATCCTCTTCTAATTTCTGGCGCTCTTTAATTTCATTTTGTAAGGAAAAGATGGTATTTTCTTTTTCCTGAAT
>Ga0123519_10002145_pt1 | contig 33587 bp, 37 predicted proteins | sample YelNatPaOPRAMG02_FD_87396 | JGI IMG/M metagenome (GOLD analysis project Ga0123519, IMG submission 87396) | Hot spring microbial communities from Yellowstone National Park - Yellowstone National Park OP-RAMG-02 (version 2) | ecosystem: Environmental > Aquatic > Thermal springs > Hot (42-90C) ... | reverse complement strand
GGGCGTTGGAGCCCTTCCCCTGTACCTCACCCTCACTGGATAACGGCTCTGTGGCTTAAGGGTAAGGCCGTTAACCCTGAAGAATGATACTATATATCCCTGCCTCATCCTAAGGCTTATGGGTGCGTAGTCGCTCGCGTCTAGTTCACCCAGGTAATCGTCAAGCTTCTTGCTCAGTTCGAGGACCTTCTTCTCATCTTGAAGTCCTTCGGGATTAAGGCACTCACCAAGAATCTCATCAGGTCCTTTTCCAACATAATCACAGAAGGCTTTTATCGCGTAGGCGTAGGTCTTGACGCTTTCGATGCTCCTGCTTCTCGACCTGTAGAGGTACTCCATGAACTTGGTCGCGCTCTCGTTCTCAAGGACAAAGGGGATCAGATTCCTGCAATGCCTCAGACCCTCTATGATATACTCGATTAGCTTCCAACCTAGCTTCGTCCTAGGCCTCTTCAGTTTTATCGTGGTTATCTCTGGAGTGCTTTTCTTTGGATGGAGTTCGACCATGACGATGGCCTGCTCCCTCGATGCATCATCGTAGATTGCGTAGCATTTTCCGCGTGTAATCTCCCTCAGGCTTTCCGTAGGGTATAAGGTCCTATCCAGCTGCGTTATGTCTTTCTCAACTATCTCTCTCGCTTCCATTTATACCTTTGGAACCTAGGGAGAAACTATTTATGCCTTCCCTTGGAACCATTGGTAAGAGAAATATGGTAGGCAAGGGCAGGATCTTGAGGGTGACGAAGGTCAGCACGGACTTCCAAACGAGGATACCAGTTGAAGTTGCTAAGATCATAGGCATCCAAGTAGGAGACAGCGTGGTCTGGAGGCTCGAGGATAAAAGGATAATAGTTGAGAAGGCCTGAATGATCATCCTCTAGTCCCCTCGACCTCTGAGGTACTGCAAACCTCTCCGACCTCGAGCACAAGCTGCTTCACAAGCACTATGCCATTATTCCTCTCCTTCGTGGTGCTTGACAGTCTAGGCCTAGTTCCACGGTCCCAGACGATCTTGATGAAGTCATAGCCCTCCTCTACGAACCAACCTATCGTTTCCCTCACGGTCGGCTTGATCCCCTTCGATGCCACGTTGAGGGGGGATCAGAAGCCATCCCGCTATTCCTATGGAATTTGGACGGTTGGTTATAAAAGGACACGAAACTGGTTGGCCGCCTTGGTTGAGCCTAACTCACCCAGATCTTGAACCATATACTTACGAGGAGACAATAGAGTGTTGGCTCGTAGAAACTCGCTCTGGAGATACTGCGTACTCTGACTTTTGGCGCGCTCCACCTCAAGGCATGATGTTCATCTTACGGGGATATCAGGAGGATTGTGAACCTAATTGGCATGAAGTACTTAAGCCAGGAACCGTCTTTGATCTAACTCTTCCGGTATGGCACGTTGGAGAGTGTTTGCTACATGCTGAACGCATGGCTGTAGCATTGAATGCTCCATCTTCAAAGATTGTATTCAGCTTCACATTGGAAGGCCTCCATGATCGTACCCTGACATCCTGGGCGAATCCAGAGCGCATGCTTTTAGAATATAGAAAATCGCATCAGAACTCTGTTACCTCAAATATCGTTGTGCGTGCTGAAAGTATTAGACCAAATCTACCAGAATTTGTTGGAAATTATTTGACAAAGCCGCTATATGAAAATTCGATTTCTTTGTTGCACCTTCTGGGATGATAAGCGAGGAACTTGCGAAGATGAGAGGATCCAAGAGATAAACGCTAAGTTAAGCGATAACTGAGGCGAAGCTTCTCACAGAAGGACGATGAGGACCCTGCCCCTATTACTGGATAAATGAGCATCTCTATCCACATGGATTCGATGACCCTGATTTCCTACATAATTGATCCGGATCCTTCCTCGTAGCATGTCGAGTGGTTCCACATTTATGGACTTAGACGACAAGTTCTTTACGTGAATATGGTTTTTCCTTGCCTTAGCCTGGCTTCCGCGTCAAGGCCTTACCAATCCTCGAACTCAAGCGTCATGGCCTCGTAGCACTATGCTGCGATCTCATTTGCTCTATAGCCCCTTTTCGAGGTCCTTAAGGAGCTCTCGGAGGAGTGTAGCTAATGCAGCCTTATCTCAATCTTTCCATCGCGCTAGCTTTTTTTGAGTAAGTTTGCCAGAGTGGATGCCCTAATATTGGCTAGAGCCAGTAGCCTCCTTATGCTTCTTGGTGTTGGATACCAAGTGGCAGCAGATAGGGCATCTGAATGGCTTAACGCCATTCGTATCAAAATTGGAGTGCTCTCCCTCACAGGATACCAAACACCTACAGCCAGCTTGATCGAAGCCTCGAATGCCCCAGATATTTCCTTCCTAACCTTCTCCGAGTCGATTTGAAGAACTTCCGATGTGAAAACCGACCCACCATGGTAGGCTGCTCTGAGGACCAGAAATGAGGATATTGGCGCTATGTTCAACTTTGAGAGCACAGCTGCCAAGTGGGCTGCGATCTTCTCTCCCTTTTTCGCGACTACCGTATCCTTCGTGATCCAAACGCTCCCCGTATCTATTCTTGTAGGGATGCCCGCGGTGTTTAGCTCGCTGATTATGGGTCCTGGAGGGATACCTGTATTACCAGCAGGAACGACAATGTCGTCCGGAGCCAATTCGCCAGCCTTCGCGCGAAGCTTTACGACATTCCTCTTTAAGATCATCTGCAGCTTGAATGGATCGAGGTTTGAGAAGACGAGAAGCATCATTCCATGAACGTGGCTTGAAAGCTCTTCGATCCTTGGCATCTTATCCTGCACCTTCCTCAATGCGAGTTTTACTACCGTGGGCTTTACTTGCCTGAACTCTGCAAAACCTCTCAGAGTTTTCCTAGCTTCATTGATCTGCCTTCCCCTAACGTTCCGAAGGTCGATGATCGCGATTGTGTCAAAGCTCTGGAACTTCTTCACAAGAGTATCGACAAGCGAAGCCTTGGCGACGATTGAAGCCCTCATAGAATCACCTCGTAGATTTGAGCTTTAACTTCGTGGGTTGACCCATAGAGGTCTTCACAAGTACATAGTCGATGTTTTTCTCTCCATTTGGCAATTTTGATTCGACCACTGAAATGACTTTCTGAAGATTTCTTGCAAGCTCCTCGGCCTTCATCGACTCATTTCCTATTTTGCATGAGACAACCGGCTGAGCCTTCATGCGAATGCGCACACTCTTCCTGAGCCTTTCGACGATTGGAGCTATGCTCCCTGTAGGGGGCACTGCTATTGGCATCTTGTCTCTTGGTCCAAGTATCTGGCCCATTACCCGCCCTACGAGGGGCATAAGTGGAGCTTCAGCTACGAAATACTCGTACTGGTTTGCAAGTTTCCTTATCTCCTTCTTATTACCTGCAAGCTTTTCCAGATCCTCCCTCGATAGGACTGGTATTTCCAACCTCCTTGCTTCAGTTCCTAGAGGACCACTTGAGATAACCAATATCTTAGCTAGTTCAGCATCACTACCCGGTTCCGGAAGTTCGAGGAGCTCATTGATCTTGATGCCGCTCTTTGAAACATCGACGCCTGTTAGCTTTATGAAAACCTCCACAGATTGGGTGAAGTTTCTCTTCTTACTCTTCTCCGGTTTAACGGCAGATTCAGCAAGTTCAGAAAGCTGATCCAAACTTATTGGCAAAGTTCAAGCACCCCCTGTCTTTTGAGAGGATGGCTGCTCATTCTCTTTGGCCTTAAGGGCCTCATCGTAGATCCCTTGCTCAAGTTTCTTGCATATCTCTCTCGGATCTTCTCCTTCAACTGTGACCCCAAGGCTGACGCAAGAGCCTAGAACCTCCTTCACCGCTGCCTTAAGCGAGTAAGCGTAAGAGCTACCCCTTTTGATCATGGCAATATTCATGACCTGGCTGAACGAAATGTCCCCTATCTTTGTCGAGTTTGGCTTTCCTGAGCCCTTTTCCGCCTTAGCCTCCCTTACTATCAGGGCCGCTGTCGTAGGTACGCCAACTGTAACGGAGAACTTCTTTGTCGCGGAGTCTACAGAAACCGTTACAGGCACCTTCATTCCTTTGAACTCCCCTGTTAGGCGATTAATCTCATTAACAACCGCTCCAACATTGACGCCCAGAGGACCCAACGTTGGCCCAAGCGGAGGTGCCGGTGAGGCTTCCCCACCACTAACGATCACTTTGACCGATTTTTCGGGCAATTCTAAATCAGCTTGTGGTTCCTCGGACTTTGACCCTTTTTTAGAGTTACGTTTTAGCTCCCACTACTTATTTGCCTTGCCAACCAACTTTAGGTAGTCTGCCTGGATCGATATTGGAAGGGGCGTCGAACTTTCCTCCAACTCAATCGTAACCTCATTCCTGGGAATGTTGATGCTTAGGACCTTGGCGGTCATCTTCTTGAAAAGCCCACCAATTATCTCCACTCTGTCCCCAACCTCAAGCTCCTCTATTACGGGTTTCTCGGAGAAATACTGATCTACGTCCTGAAATGGTACTACACCCTGCACTCTAGCTCTGGCATGGCGAAGGCCAGATATAGCCTCATCGACAGCGTGCGCAGATAGAGCTTCTATGAAGACATACCCCTTCACGGTCCCTGGTGCGAAAACAGATAATATTTCGATCTTCTCTGCCGTTGCTCGTGCATATATGGATTCGATAACGTTCTTCTCCTGACCGGCTGTGGTCCTTATGAGGTAGATCTTGCTTTGGGTTTCGACCATTTTATATCGCCAATTGGATGAGAGCGTAAACTAGCTGCACGAAGAAAGCTATGACACCGACTATAGATAAGCCCAGGAAACTCACCTTTAGCGATTGCCAAAGGTCCTCCCTACTTGGTTTGTCTGCAAGCTTCAACAACCTTCTCAGACTGGATAGGTAATTAGCTAGCGGCATCTCGAACTTTATCGCCCCCACCTGCATATATAAGTTTACTATTGGGTTACGTGGCTCAGCAGAGAGGATACGTAATCTGGAAGCGAGAAGGGCCGCAGATCCTTGTATTCTTGTCCGGTCCCAACGTAGATGACAGGCTTCTTAGTTTCGTATATTATTGAAAGAGCTGCTCCTCCCTTGGCATCCGTATCGAACTTTGCGAGAATGGCGGCGTCAAAGCCAACGGAGGAGTTGAAGACCCTCGCTTGATCAAGGGCGTCGTTTCCAGCCAATGCATCTCCTACAAAGACTGTAAACTGCGGTTGGGCCACCCTCTTAATCTTCATAAGCTCATCCATAAGGTTCTTTTTGGTCTGCATTCTACCAGCAGTATCTATGAGCACGGCATCGATGCCATGACTTGTTGCGTGGTTCACGGCATCGTATGCAACTGATGCTGGATCGGAGCCATATGGCCTCTTTACCATCTTTGCCTTTAACCTCTCGGCGTGTTTTTCGAGCTGCTCGATGGCCCCAGCCCTGAAGGTGTCGCTGCAAGCGAGTACGACTGAAAACTTCTTCTCCTTCAAAAGATACGCGAACTTGGCTATAGTTGTAGTCTTTCCCGAACCATTTATGCCAACGAACATTATGACGGTCGTACCTTTACCTCTTGACCTCTCATTTATCGATCCAACTATGTCAACATGCTGTACTTCCAAGGATCGGAGCAAAACGTTCCTAAGCGCATCTGAAACAAAAGCCTCAAAGCTCTTACCGAATCTACTTACCTTTTGCCCTTTGAGTTCCTTTTCGAGCTCAAGAGCTATCTTCTCGGCCAGATCGTACGCTATGTCACATTCTACAAATCGAATCTTCAAGTCATCGAGGAGATCTGCGATGTCCTCTTCATGAACTATCCTGTATGCTATCCTGTCAACCGCTCCCTTCAAAACGTTGCTTAGCCTTTTGCTCATCTTTTACTACTTGTTTCCTTTGCTGGAGCCGAGAGTTCAGACAACCTTCCCCTGCTCTTGTCAAGACGCATCAGAATATTCGATAGCTGAGACTCCAGCGAGGCCCTGGCCTTGTCCAGCTCTTCAAGCCTTTTGTTTATGATTTCAAGCGAGCCTTCCACACTTTTCTCTACAACAACGCCTGTGCCAACGTCGATCAGGATCTTGCTCGTGTCTGCCAACTTGGCCATGCCATATACTCCTCCTCCCAAGTTGACCAAGAGGGGTGTATTTTCAGCAGACTTTGAGAGCTCCTCCACAGCCATCTTGGTCGTTTGGAGTTCCGTTGTAGTGGTCATGACCACTTGGAGCCTAGTCCTTATTTCCTCAGCATAACTTTCAAGGACTTTCACTTCAACATATGCTTGTCTGATCTGTTCATCGGTACTCAAATTCCTATCTACTCCATTTTCCTTCTCGCGGTTCGCATGAGCTGCCCATTTGGAGCTTTTTAGGCTTTAGCCTTTTCACTGAGGTGCTAGGGCTTCCCGTATAGCCATGAGTTCAGGTCCTGTCGTGATGTTGCCAACAAAAGCACCTTTCTCACCTGGAACTATGCCCGCTCTCACGAACCTGTATCCTCCGTTGACCGTTCCCGTTTCGGTTTTAACCTTCAAGATATCCCGTACCTTTCTCTTCTCCTCCTCTTCCGTCGAAAGGTGGACAAGTGCTCCGGAGTTCGTTGTTACGATAGCTGAACCGACCAAGTCATAACCCGCAACGCTCAGCTGGCAAACCTCCACTCCAAGGATCTCCCCAAGCTGCCTGACATCCTTTCTAGAAAGTAAGGGGGATGCGATCGCACCATGGTCGTTGGCGCAAACGAGGTTTCCAAGGGATGTCAGTTTCGTTTCGACAATTCCTATGAGGCGCCCAGATCTCTTTAGCTCGATCAGCTCCTCTTCCTCCACATTCCAAGGGACCGCTATCCCGTTCGAATTCATCACAACCATGGCGCCTACCGACGATACTCCTCCAACTGTTGTCCGCAATACCCTCAGGTTAAGCAATTCTGTTAACCTAGATGCGAACCCTTTGGGAGCGGCAGGCGGTACTACTGCAATGCCTCCTCCCGTGGCAACGTATACGCCTATGAATGGGCTGTTCCTGATAGAGGTTCTGTACAGCATCAACTCTTTCGTTCTACCCCAGAAGGGATTACTGTGGCAAAATCTTCATCGTCTTCAACTATTACACTTATCTTTAGAGTTTTTGGAGGCTTCTCTATTCCCCTGCTCCAGACCATCTCAGAAAGATCTGGGCTTATCTTGATTTCCTTTTCCTTTGCTACGCGCGAAGCGGCCTCCCTAATCCTTCTCAGTACTATCTTGGCCCTCTTCCTCCTAGGAACGATCCTTCCTGGCATCCTTATCTTAAGCTCGATGCCTTTTTCAGTTTCTCCTTCACCCTCATTTTTCGAACTCAACAGTTGGGCACCATCTTAAACCTTGATACTTGACCGCTTCCAATTCCTTCTCCTACGCGAATACCTAACCTTTAACTTAGTTTTAGCTATGATCCATGTTGGAGTTGCTTTTGCCCTTCTTCCCTCTCGGCTAAGCTTCAGTTTCACGCTAGGCAACTTTACTCTCGCCAAATTATAGCCTCCTGATGTTTATCTCTCTCTTGCTAGCTTGAATCCTACCCAATACAATCTTGAGCTGCTCATCCGTTATGGGCACCTTTATTTTTCCCTGCTGTGCAAGCTGTATGAGGGAAAGTTCTAACTGATCTGCCAGCTGAGGCCTTACAAGCTTGAGGTTCGCCAGCCTTTGTCTGGCTTCTGGTGTGAACGTAACCCTGGAAAGCGCCTTCTTCGCAGCTTCAGCCTCTTGCCTTCTGCGTTCCTCCTCTTGGCTTCTTGCTGCAGCCTGTTGAAGCTCAGCAATCCTTCTCTGCCTGAGGGCTTCTAGCTCATCTTCCTCGATCTCAAGCAGCCCCCTGAGGCTTTACTGCCTCGTACACCTCTGCAGCCATTCTATCCAAAAGGCTTTTCCCCTCGTCGGTTAAAACCCTTCCCTTCTTAGAGTGGGAAACTAGCTTCGCCTGCTCAAGCTGCTGGAGGACCTTTCTGATCGAAGACCCACCTGCCTTCACGCTGTGAGCCTTCCTCATCGGGAACCTTTTCCTGCCGCCATAGGCTTTCCTCAACCTAGATACGCCCAAAGGACCGAAAATATACAATCTCCTCAGTAGCGATGCTGACCTAAGGTACCACCAGTCTGGATCCTCTGGCGGTCTCTCCCTGTGGGCCCCTGTCTTTGCATATAGCGACCATGGTGGAGGCTTCACCTGCTCCACGCTGCTCTTGAGGTGCCTTGCTAGGTGCTCGATAAGGGCATCCGCAGGAACGTCATAGACCGTTGGCAATGTACAACTACACCCAGGTACTTGCACAACCAACCTGTTAAAAGGTATTTAAACGCTAACTAGAAGCGAACAGTCAATCCTAGATTTGGCTTGTTGGAATGTAGCTTGAAAATTACGACGACCGCTATATTTGGCAACTAAAAGTATTGTGTCCCCAATTCTGGAGGGAGTATGCGTTTCATTATCGCGGCGGTTCCAGATTCTAAGGTTCTTTCAGTACCTTGGCGCCGTGAAGAACGACCGCTTCCTTAAGGTCTAGCAAGCCCTTTCTCACTACCTCTTCAGCTTTTTCTTTGCTCGCTTCTGTTGTTGAAATATGGACCTCTATGAGTGGTACGCCTTCGTACATCTTGGGATGAGACTTGAAGTATGCCAGAGAGTTTCTCTTTCTCACCTCGTCAAGAATAGGTGCAAGCGCAGACTCAGGTATCCCCTGAAAAACTAAGCTCGCCTCTCTGAAAACCATCCCACCTGAAGCTGCTTCCAGCATAGGAGCAACACTTCTGGTGAATATCGCCTGCATCTCCGATGGCACGCCCGGCAGGGATACTATCTTGGTTCCAGCAAACTCAACCAAGCAACCAGGTGCTGTTCCAACAGGGTTGGCGATTGCTGTACCTCCTTTGGGTAGATTCGCCATCTTTGCCCTGGCAGGCGTGATTTCAAGAGACATCGATGCATATTTACTTCTGACCATCTCTAGGGCTTTCTCATTCACCTCGAGTTCGACATCCAAGGCTCTCGCCACCCCCGCTAACGTCATATCGTCATACGTTGGCCCAAGACCACCTGTTGTTATGATGATGAATGGGTTTCTTCTAAGAGCAAGTCTAATGGCATCCGATATCTCGTCAAGTTCGTCTGGGACAACCTCGATCCTCCTCACATTTCCACCCAGTCCCGTTATCTTCTCAGCAAGCCAACTGGCATTCGTGTTTACAACCTTCCCGATCAGCAGCTCATTTCCAATGCAGATCAATTCGGCACAAAACTTCATTTTGCTTCATCCCTTACAGCCTGGGAGGATGATGGCTTTTTTCCCCTTTTAAACTGCTTTATTCTGCGTGGAGCAACTATAAATGTTAGGGATATCCCTAATAAATGCCATCGCGACCATTTAATGCCATTGTCCGAAAGCATGAAAGCTGTTCTGGTCGAATGCCTAGTTCCAGGGTATAACTCCAGGATGGAGGAAGTGAAGTCGATGATGGAGACTGTTGGATATGAGATAGTAGAATGCGTGTCGCAGAAAAGGGACGATTACGATCCAGCTTGCTGCATAGGCAAGGGGAAGGTGGATGAGATTCAAAATATCGTCCACGAGAAGGGAGCAAAGGTCGTAGCTTTTGCGAACACGCTTTCTGGAGGACAGGTTCTCAGGATTCAGAAGAGGATAAGCGATGCCAAGATCCTTGATAGGAACCTCGTCATACTTGAGCTCTTCGAGAAACGCGCTAGGACGAGGGAATCGAAGCTGCAGATAGGTCTTGCCAGGTTGCTCTACACCTATGGTTGGGGAAGGGAGTCGGTTAGGATGAAGGGCATAGAGAGGGAGCAGATGGGGCCAGGTGGACCTGGAGGGTATCCGTTCCAAGTTTACGAGAAGGACGTAAGGAGGAGAGTCAGCAAGATCAGGGCAGAACTGCGCCGCGTTAGACGTCACAAGGAGATGTTGAGGGCGCGCAGGGAGAAACTTGGCTTCCCTGTGGTGGCCTTAGCAGGATATACCCAAAGCGGGAAGACAACATTCTTCAATAGTGTAGTGTCGGAAAGGAAGCAAATTGGTTTAGGTCCTTTCACGACTCTTTCCACATCTGCAAAATTACTTAAGCTTTCCGAAAAAGATACTATTCTCGTAGACTCGATCGGTTTCGTTGAGGACATGCATCCGCTGATCCTAGATGCTTTCAATACCACGTTGAGCGAAATTTCGAGTGCAAACCTCATACTGCTCTTCATCGATCTTAGCGAGGACTATGCCTCGATCGCCAGGAAAGCTTCTGCTTCGAGAGAGATAGTACGCCATGTTGCCCCATCAACAGACCTAATAGTGTGCGCTAACAAACTAGATCTTGTAGGGAGTGACTTGGAGAAACGCCTTAAGGCGATTCAAGATAACTTTAAGGGGTCGCTCGTAATGCCAATTAGCGCCAAGACGGGGGAGAATGTTGGACTTCTTTTAAAACTTGTGAGCAATTCGCTCTCTAAGAGATCGGTAAGTATCCCTATGCCCCTAGAAGAGACTTGATGATCAATCCATCCAATATGTAGAATGAGTCATTCTCTAGGCACTTGAGGATTCTAGGAAACGCAATGTCTAAAAAGGGTTCGGTGAAGCCTTCAAGAGGTAAATTGACCATGACGGCTGTAATAGAGACTGAGAACTTAACGAAGACCTATGTAAGCGGGCGAGTTGAAACGCCTGCCCTCAGAGGGGTCACGATGCGGGTAGAGAAGGGAGAGTTCCTATCAATAGTCGGTCCTTCAGGAAGCGGGAAATCAACTTTGCTTAATCTGCTCGGAGCATTGGATAAACCAACATCTGGTACAGTAAGGATCGATGGGATAGATATTTCGAGGTTAGATGACAACAGATTGGCTGAGCTGCGTAACAGGAAGATAGGATTCATCTTCCAATCATTCAACCTGATACCGAGGATCAGCGCACTTAGGAACGTCGAGATGCCATTGCTTGTGACAAACCTCCCAAAGGCGGAGATCAGGTCTAGAGCTATGGAAAAGTTAGAGGCTGTGAATTTGGCGGAGAAGGCTGACCGAAAGCCAACGGAGCTCAGCGGAGGTGAACAGCAAAGGGTTGCCGTTGCAAGGGCTCTTGTTACGGAGCCGACCATAGTTCTTGGAGATGAGCCAACAGGAAATCTTGACACTAAAAACACGGCAAACATTGTGAATCTCCTTAAGGAATTAAATGAGAAGACAGGAAAGACGTTTGTGATGATCACGCATAACATGGAAGTTGCAAATAAAACACGTAGGATAATCTATCTCAGAGACGGGATGATAGACAGAGACGTAAGAATAGGTGGCGAGGCATGACTGTAAAACGATGGGGTGCATTTGCCTGCCTGATGGCCATTATGGTGCAAGCTGCAACAGTATTCGTGATCGCACAGCGTGAAGAACCGATCGACGTGGTGGATGTCTTCTGGGGTATCGCACCAAATCGCATCGCCGTTGGACCTGGCGATAAAGCTGTTCCCCTGACGGTCACCGTACAGAATATCGGTTCTGACATTATCTCCGGTATTAGCATGCAATTGGAGTTGCAACCTCCTTTCACGAACCTCACGAACGGCAGACTGGCTTCAAGTTACATTCCAGCTTCGATCCAGCCTGGACAATCCGCTTCGGCCCAATTCATGCTGAATGTTGCTGATGACGCAAGAATTGGGGAGTACGTCATACCTCTGGCAATAGATTACCTTGTGGTGGAACAAAAGACAAAAACTGAATCTTCGACAACGCAGGATTCGAGCACCTCAAGTTCAACAAGTTCCAGTACCGAGAGTTCTATTGGAAAGTCATCAACTTCCCAATCCCAAGAGAGTAGTACATCAAGTACCCAAACTTCGACTTCGACATCCTCTACGACTTTTAGCGTTCAGAGGAGAGCTTCGACTGTGGATGTTGGAATTTGGCTCCCTGGGAAAACCATAATCGAAGTCTTTTCAGATGTTAAGGTCCTTACCGCAGGCCAGACAAACATATTTCCGATCGTCTTGAAGAATGTTGGGAGTGCTGGCGCCAACTCTTTGAAGATAAGCGTCTCCTTTCAGCCCTCAACGCTTGGCTCTTCTCCAATCGTAATACAGGGGCCTAAGAGTGAGTGGTATGTCCAGGATTTACCCGCGGGCTCGAATTTAACGTTGGTTCCTGAAATTTTTGCATCAACGGAAGCTATCGAAAGAGCTTACCAAATTCAGGTATCATTGAGCTACAGGGACGCTGTTGGCACAATGCGAAGCGAAATTTACAGCTTGGGCATAAGCATCCAGGGATCGATCAAGATCGTCGTGCAATCAGCATACATCTCGCCAACGCCCGTTGGATCTGGTGGAAACTTCACAATTGCCGGGGATGTTTTGAATGAAGGCAACGTTGCTGCAATGTACGTGAATGCAAGCGCTTTAATCTCTCCACCATTTGAATCGATCGATGGTTCCAGTATCTATTTAGGAGAGCTTGACCCGAATACACCTCTTCCATTTAGCCTTTCGCTCAAGATATCGAATGGAACGGCTGATGGAACTTATCCATTGGAAGTATTATTCTACTACAAGGATGTTTTTGGAGATACGCATTGCTTCACCAAGTCCTTCGATGTCGTGGTCATGGGGGTCTATCAACCTCCCACGCCTCAGCAACCGAAGCCACCATCTCTACCTCTCCCCCTCATCTCTGCCACTATAGCAGCGATTGCCATCCTCTTGTACATCTTCTTAAGGAAAAGGAGCCGCTCCCAGACCTGATATGGGGATGGAGGTTGAAACTTACAGAACTATTTGGGCTCGCTTTCGCTTCACTCCGCGACAGGAAACTCAGGTCTGCTCTAACGATCCTGGGGTTAATCATAGGTCCAGCCGTAATTGTGGCCCTAGTTGGCGTAACTCAGGGATTCTCCCTTGCTGTCTCCGAACAGTTCAACAAAATGGGAGTCACGACTATGGTCGTCGTGCCAGCGAGCCAATCGGTGAAATTATCCTCATCAGAGGTACAGAGGATCCGAGGAATGAAGGATGTTGCGCAGGTTATACCTTTCTATAGAATTGTTGCAACATTGAAACATGGAGGAAGGAGCACAGCCGTTATCATCATGGGAATTGAGACTGAAAAGCTGCAATCCCTTTTCCCGGGCATAAGGGTTTCTGAAGGCAGGATACCAGTTTCATCTGAGATCTCTGGAGCCCTGATAGGATACTCGCTGGCATTCCCAACAGACCCTAAGGTAGCGCCCATCAAAGTTTTTCAACTGATTACGGTCCAAATCCCTCCTGAAGAGCCTGGAGGAAAAATTGCTTCAAGGTCCTTTCGTGTCGATGGGACGCTGACCAGTTTTGGTCAAGGCCTATTCATCAATCCGGACGACACAGTATTCATACCACTTACTGCTGGTAGGATGCTGACGAAATCTGTATATTACACAGGCATATTCGTTGTAGCCTCTGGACCTGAAAAGGTTGATGGAGTTATAGACAGCATTATTGACTGTTACGGCGATGATGTGAGGGTCATAGCGGTCTCCTCCATACTCAGCATAGTCCAGACGATTACGAGCGGCATCACGACCATCCTAGGTTCCATAGCCTTCATCTCCGTCATCGTCGCCTTCATAGGCATAATGACCACGATGTTTACAGCCGTGGTCGAAAGGACGAGAGAGATTGGGCTACTGAAGGCCCTCGGTTTCAAGGCGAGAGACGTAATGATGGTGTTCCTCTCCGAATCGATACTGACGGGCATAATAGGAGGCATAGCGGGCGCAGCAGTAGGTTCGGTCCTCTCGCATGTTATAGTTGCAATTTTCAAAGGAGGGATGGGGTTCAATCTTCAGGAAGGGCAGTTAAGAGGATTGGGGGGCATGGGTGGAGGTGGCATGGGCGGAGGTGGCTTCAGCACGCTGAACTTTTCACCCGTGATAGGTCCTGACCTATTGTTGGCATCCATCTTAATGTCGATCGTTGTAGGAGGATTGGCGGGCTTAATACCAGCCTGGAGGGCTTCGAAGCTCGACCCTGTGGTGGCTCTGAGAAAGGAGTAAGCACTTACTCTTCTTCGACATCCGAGATGCCTTCCTCAGCTATCCTGAAGACGCATTCGCCCTCTGGGCGGTCGAGGCTCACCACCAGCCTTGCAACCCTGTTTCCCTTTCCACCAGCTGCCTTCCTAAGGAATATCCTGGTGTGGCTCCTGTGAGCGACTATGTGCCCTCCAACAGGATAAGCGCCCAAGCCAAAGAAATCATCTGGCCTGCTCATCACCTGGTTCGTCACGACCGCTGCTGCATTGAATGCGACGGTGAGCCTCTCGAGCCTGTGAAGGTGGCTGTTGAGCTTCTGCTGCCTTGCTGCTAGTGACTCCCTCCCAAGATATTCACTCCGAAAATGGCCCGTGAGCGAGTCCACAACTATAAGTTTAATGTTGTTATTCTTTATGATCTGGTCAGCTTTCTCGAGAATCAGAATCTGGTGGTCGGAGTTGTACGCCTCAGCTACCACTATGTTAGACACGACCTCTTGAGGATCGAGCCCTGTCTTCTTGGCCATCTGCACAATTCTCTCCGGCCTAAAGGTGTTCTCGGTGTCGATGTAGAGGGCATTTCCCCCAAGTCCACCGCTTCCGAGGGGAAGTTGGACATTTATGCAGAGCTGGTGGCAGATCTGGGACTTACCAGTGCCATACTCACCAAAGAACTCCGTTATGGTCATCGTTTCCAAGCCTCCGCCGATCAAGTTATCTAGGTTCTTGCTCCCTGTTGACAATCTCTGAATGTTTGCACGCCGCGCCAAGATGTCCGATGCTGTGACGAACCTGACCTCGGTCGCATCCCTTGCAAGGGAAACGATCCGCATGGCGGCTTTGTCAGACATCCCAGCCCTGACAAGTTCATTGACGGCGGCGGTCGCCAGGGACTCGACGGTCGAGTAGCCCATCTCCATCAGCTTGCTGGCCGTTGCAGGCCCTACCCCAGGTATGTCCTCGATAGTTGCATACTTTGTACGTACCTGAGGTTCCTCGTCAGCCTTGATCTCCCCTTCCTGCCTTTTCTTCTTCCTCTCCTCGTCTGTTGGTATAGTCTTCGGATTCATGGTCAGTACTTTCCCAGTCAGGCATGTGCTTACCCCTATTTATCCATCAAATATTCTTCCATGCTGTGGGGGAGGTCAGTGAAAATGAAGACTCCCCAATTTTTGGCGATTTTCGGCTAAGCTTTATCTATTCGGAAGGTGGTAATTAAAGAGCAACAGGTAAATTGTCTTCGTCCGAAGCCGAGCAGATATTGAAAGAAACAAGGAATGCCCTATATTTCATGCAAGCCGGAGGAATCGAGACGACCGTGCCTGGCCACCTCATTTTAACGAACATAAGAATAGCCTTCCTGGAAGGCTCTGCAAGGAAGAAAGGTTTACGGGGCATAGCCAGAAGGAATTTAGCAACAAGGCCAGTCATCAACTTCAGCATCGCCAGATTGATGGGAGCTAATGTTGGCATTAAGCAGAAGCAAGGAAAGCCTAAACCAGACAGATCCATTGCCACAGAGATGCAGCAGGTCTTGATCGTTGAATTGAACACGCCAACAGGCCCGGAGAGCTTCACATTCGAAGTCGAAGACCCAGAGGCATGGGCTAAAGCGATGAACACTTTTGCCCCAACCCGAAATGAAGGTATGCCAAGTCAAATACAATCCATACCAAGTCCTGTTCCAATCAAAAAAGAACCTGAAAGAAAGTCCCAAAAAACCAAGACAATGCCTATCCAGGAAGCGAGGGTCGAAGTGGGCGACGTTAAGTTCTGTCCGGAGTGTGGGAAGGAACTCGAGATTAGTGCAAGATTCTGTTGGGAATGTGGTTCACCCCAGCCCGACATTGATTAAGGTTCTGCATCTCCGATTCAACTCTTTAGGTATCGATCCTACTGTGCGAGAACCATTTCGAGAAGGGCCGATTCTTCAACTTTGTAGTTCGACAAAATTCTGGCTGCTGCTGGAATAACTTGGTTTCTCACATAATATTCGTAATCTGGTTCAAGATCTTTTACGAATCCTAGGGGCTTAGCTTTCTGGTACAACTTTCCTTCTCCTTTAACGATGATATATCCGATCTTTTCCCCAACCATGGGTTTCCATCCTTTCTCCTTCATTATCCTTGCAGCCTCGACATGCGGCGCCTTAACCTCGTAATCTTCCAAGGGCTTGGTGAGGGTTTTCCATATTATGAAGTCGCTCTTTGGTATCAAGCCTCCTAGGAGGCGTGCAACATATTCCTTCAGGAAAGCCATAGCTTTCTTCGCATCTTCTTCCTTCAAGACAATCTCGATTACTTTCTTCTGGGCGATCTTGGCTACCCTAGCCCAATCGCCCCTTACAGCCTCGAGGCCGACAATATCTATCTCTCCAGTTGAAAGGAGCCCGCAGTATTTCTTCTTGGCCTCAGTAAAAAGGACTTTTTCATATACCTTCTCAGGCCTGGCCTCCAAGCCTATCTCCTCCCCGATATCCTTCAGTATCCGCTTGATCTTTTCCTGGTCGTTTCTTACGAAGATACTGTCTGTATCTCCATAGATGACTTCAAGTCCAACCGATTCAGCAAGTTCAACAGCATGCATGATCACGCTTCTTCCCCAAGCTGCTGTCGCCTCTGCCACTTCCTTTGAGTACCACCTCGCACCATTCCAACCGCAGTAACCGTACATCGCGTTCGTAACGATCTTGATTGCTCTCTGCCTTGCTTCCAAGAGCTTGTACTTCGTAGTCCTGGGGCTGAGCTGCTTTAGTTTTTCACCCAGCTCCCTTCGGGTATCCAACAGGTATGCCAAAGCATGCTTGTAGAAGCCTGCCGGACTTTTCTTGAACCTGTGACCAACCTCCGGAGCTACGTTTAGGTCATCTCCAGATTCCTTGGTATATGTGTCTGGCGAGATGTTGTACATAAGCATAAGATTCGGATACATAGATCTGAAATCGAGTACTGCCACATTCCTTTGCATTCCGGGCTTTGGGTTTAGAACCACCCCTCCGGTATATGTGGAATATCCTCTATCGACCCGTTTAGGTATGAGTTCGCTCACGCGGTTCGCAATTGACATGAGGTAGGATTCCACTCTGAACCCGACGGCAGCTGTTGCGACATGGTCTAGGGGAATTTTCACGAGGTCGGATAGCTGGGTCAGGAACTCGAGCATGGATTCGGCTATCTTGACTATCGCCTCAGCCCTTTGGGCCGAATATCTTAGAATGAGTTGCCTGTTGTCGCTTCTCCAAAGGTCTGCTAGCTGCGTTTCCTCTAATTCTATGAACCCACCTTTCGCGTTTATCCCAAGGTAATGGGCCAACTCCTCCAAACTCTCGACATTTAGGTCCGGGATCTCTTTGGCAATATCAAGTAGATCGATTCCTGCCCTCCCAGTGATCGATATGTGACCGTAAAGGCTTGAGTGTGGCTCAGAACCGATTCTGTCAACAGCGAGTTTCAAGCCGAGGCGCTGGGCCCTTGCAGAAAGCGCCTGCCAGCCATTCAGATTCGTCCCGAAGCCTGCAATTATATCTGGGTCGTAATCTCCAACATATGAGATGAACGATTTGATGATGCCACTATCGTCCCCTTCCTTCATGATAAATTGGAAAGGCTTTTTGTCGGAGCTATAGACAGATATCACGCAGACCGGATCGCTCCCTAACTGCAGACTGCCTGATTTGCCAAGGAATAGCACATGAAATCCCATGATTTTCAGCTTTGGCGGCTTTTCCTCTTCGAGTCTTCTTGGCATACCCTTCAAATAGTATATTTCATCGACGCATGCCTTTGGAGGATCTTCTGCTTCGCTGACACTTGCTACGTGCCATGCGCATGGCGTGACTCCCGAATCTATCAGGTAACGTGTTGAAAACCTGATATCTTCCTCCAAGACGCTTGCAACGCCTTTGATCTTTGAAAGCCTTCCAGCAAGGCTTACAATATCCTCTGGATCGCGGCAAATAACCTTGATTGCCTTGACAGGCTTTCCGAAGAGCTTTTTATCCAAAACTTCTAACTCCAAGGTCTGCCTGATCTTTGAGGACTCGTTTTTGATAGCTGAGAGAACATCCTCAGGTTTGCCCGAGAGAACCAAATAGAAATATGGTTTGAATTCTCTCTCTATAAGAAGAACCCTCTTCCCATCGCTTATGCCCCACAGCCAGATCTCAGGCGTGCCTTTCCTCATCTCAAAGTTGATGTCGAGAAGCCAAAACCGGATCTCACGGGTTTTCGCCTTGGGCAAATCGTCTCCTCAGGCTATTGAGCTTCATTGACAAGGATATAACCATTGAGAACCTGTGCCCAAATTGCCTTAAAGATAATGTCCAGACAAGCGCTTATAACATGAGAGATCTAAGAGTCACAATGGCCAGGGTCCTGCGATAGATCTTAAGCAGCATCGAGAACAAACCCTGAGTGGATTCCAACGCATGAGCAAGACCATGAAGGGGCACAAGCTCAGGCCCTCAGAATTATCCTCTCAGCTACAGCGGTGCTAAAATGACGTTGTCGGACCTCTTTAGGAATGCGGGCATCAGATCAAAGGAAGGAGATCGCTATAACATTCGCGTACACAGTATCAGGAAGTTCTTCAGGACACAGCTCACCACTTTGGGCATGCCTCCCGATTATGTCGAGTATACGATGGGCATAAGCTCGGCACATACCTTAGGTTGAATCTAAGGGCATCAACTTCTTGAGGAACGTCTACGCAATGGCAAATCTGCGCATCTCTCCGAAGGAGAAGGCTAGCCCGACTGATGTGCTCAGGGGGATCATAAAAGCTAGAGGAGAGAGTCCAGCGAAGTACCTGAAGCGCAAAGCGGTATCTGGAATAGATTCTGTGTACCATGAAGATGAGGCCGGGATCTATGCCATAGCTGTTTGGGAGGATCTATGGAATGGGGTCGTGGAGACTTTAAGCGAAAGTCTAGGCGATGGTTAAAAGTTTAAGTGGTTCTCAATGTAACTTGTTCGCCAATCCCAGATGTATGACGTAATCATAATAGGTGCTGGGCCAGCCGGAATATTTGCAGCCCTAAAGCTTTCGTCAAGGACAGATCTGAAGATCCTTTTGCTCGACATGGGTCCAGACATAGGCGAGAGGCGCTGCCCTTCTAGGGATAGAAGCGTCGTGTGTGCCAGATGTGAATCGTGTTCTCTTGCATCTGGCTGGGGAGGGGCTGGAGCTTTCAGCGACGGAAAGATAACTTTGAGCCCAGAGATAGGCGGATGGCTCTCAGACCTCCTTGGGAAAAAGAGGGTTGAAGCGTTAATATCTGAGGTTGACAAGATTTGGTTACGGTTCGGTTCACCAACAAAGGTATATGGCGACGATCAAGATGCTGCGGAGCTCATCTCCAGGAAGGCTACATTGGCTAACTTGGAGCTCAAAACGAACAAGCTAAGGCACCTAGGCACAGACCTTTGCAGGAAGATACTGGCTGACATGAGGGCCCACATTGACGGCTCTGTTGAGGTTAGGATGAAGACAAGAGTATCAAAGATAATGGTGAAGGATGGTTCGGTAGGTGGTGTTCAGCTTAAGGACGGAACAACTTTGGAGTCGAGGGTTGTTCTTGCAGCTCCTGGAAGAATAGGTGCTGAGTGGCTGAGCTCGGAAAGCAGGAGGCTTGGTATAGGTCTGGCCCAAAACCCCGTAGACATAGGCGTAAGGGTAGAGGTGCCTGCTGAGGTTCTATCTCCCCTAACCGATGTATTGTATGAGCCAAAGCTAAAATATGTCTCAAAAAGGTTCGACGATTCTGTAAGGACTTTTTGTGTTAACCCCTACGGGGAGGTTATCACTGAGTACTACGACGATGTCATAACTGTCAATGGACACAGTTTCGAGCGAAAAAAGACCACGAATACCAACTTCGCCATTCTTGTGAGCACAGCTTTCACGGAGCCATTCAAGGAGCCGATCGCATACGGCAAATATGTCGCTCGCCTGGCGAACCTTTTATCTGGAGGGATAGTCGTGCAAAGGCTTGGGGACCTGGTACAGGGAAGGAGGTCGACGGTAGAGCGCATGAAGCGAAGCATCGTAACGCCTACGCTGAGGAATGCCACGCCTGGTGATCTGAGCTTCATCCTTCCGTATAGGATCCTGAGCAACATCGTTGAGATGCTTAAGGCGATCGATAAGCTGACTCCAGGAGTTTTCTCAAAGCATACTTTGCTCTATGGTGTTGAAGTGAAATTTTACTCCTCCAGGGTAGATACGAATGAAAAACTTGAGACATCTGTAAAGAACCTATTCGTGGCTGGTGATGGGGCAGGTCTGACTAGGGGGCTCTCGCAGGCAGCTGCTTGCGGCCTGGCCGCTGCGGAGAACATTTCGGAAAGACTTTCCTAGTCTCTCAGATCTTTCACTTGCCCCAAAAATATTCCTTCGAGCGTGTAGGCTTCAGAATCATCTATATCGATCTTGGCCCAATTGAAGATTGGCCCATACCTTTCATCATAACCTGTCCTGTTTACCAGGAGATGCCCTATCATCCTGTTCAGAGAGGGCATGATGATGACCGTTGGAAATGGACCTGGAGATCTGCACTTTAACCAGACAGGGTAGATCATTTTGAAACCGAACGTGTCCACTAGCTCTACAGCAGGATGGACGTGACCAATGATGAGAAAATCGGCGTTCTTCGCCTTCGGAGATGGAACCGCATGTCCATGGACAAGCCATGAATTTCCTATTCCTACACCTTGGGGAGGGTGAATTTTGATTTTCCTTGGAGTCAGTGGCAAAAGGTCGCCATCGTGGTTTCCAGGAACGATCTCCAAAGAAGAAACCTTTTCGGAGAGAGCTTCCAAGAAATTTGGGATTTGGCGCCACTCCTCGATCGAAACTTTTGGCACGCTATGCTTTACGTCACCAAGCAGGACAATCCTGCTGGCTCCAGTTTTTTCGACAAGATCGACCAGTTTCTGGAATATCCGATCTGTCTGGGAAGGGATCCTTATCCCCTTCTCTCTAAGCTCCCTCTCGAAGCCAAGATGCAAATCAGCCACGATTAGGGTATCTTCTACCAGAAGAGCTGGATCTGGGATTTGAGGTTGAACCATATATATTCGAGTTCCTTGTCCGTTTCGCGGAAGTATCTGTTGCAGGGCAGCACTGAAGAGTTGAAAAGGATTTGCGACGCTATAGAGCGTGAAAACAAGCTCACAAGATGGGCCACCAGAAGGCTCAAGGAAGCCTTCGGGGAAAGGGCATCGAGGGCCATTAGGGCCGTGAAAACGAGGAAGGTCAAGAAGTACGTTTACATGCCCTCAGGAAGGGAAAGGTGGATAGTGGTGGGCCGCTCAAGGGAGTACATGGTCCTTCGTGAGGCAGAATACTGCTCGTGCGAGGACTTCTACTTCCTTGTCATAAGTGGTTTTGTGCCTTACTGTTACCACATCCTGGCTCAAAAAATAGCCGAAGCTCTTGGAATGTACGATATGATAAGCGAGGACGACGGGATGTATGAGTTCTTGAGCAGAGGATGGTGAAATGGGAAAAGGATCCGCTATATCTTCGAATCGAGATAAAAGAAGGAAGCCCAGAAGATGCTTGACACGACTGATCTTGGTCTTGCTGCCTGTTTTGCTTGCAGATATGTTAATCCTCTCGCCCATAAGCACTAGTGTGCCCTACATCTTCGTCCGTGTCGCTCTGAGTCTGTTGCTCATAGCTTTCCTACCTGGTTTCTGCATCGTTGGATTGATCTATCCCTGTGGTGGGCTTGAGGATATAGAGACGATCGGTTACAGCATAATGATCAGCCTTTTTGTATCTCCTTTGACCGCGCTTGTCATGAGCGCTCTGCCGACAGGCTTCGGAACGGTTGAAAATCCAGCTCCACTTCTTGCAGCACTTTCAGCCTTGACGATAACGATGGCCTTCGCAGCTTTTATCCGATGCGGAAAAAGCTGAAATATGGGCACCCTCGCGAAGCTGCAGGAAGTTAGGTTCGATGGCGGAGCTGCACTACTGGGGCGGATGTACCTTCAGGGCCAGATATCCCAAAGATATTGAGAACCATATCGATCTTCTAAAGATGCTAGGCTACGAAGTTAAGGTGCTTAACGATGAAGGTTGTTGCGGATATCCACTGATCCTAGCTGGAGAAGGGGAAGCGGCTAAAAAGGTGGCTGAGCTAACAGCCAAGAAACTTCATGGAGCCGAGCAGCTCGTCACAGAGTGTCCCGGTTGCTACCGCGTCTTTAAGGATGAGTACCCGAAGATGGGTTTCCAAACACCGGAAGTTCACCACCTTTCCCAAATACTTTCCAAGCACCTAGAAGGTATTGGCAACTTTGCAAAGGAGAATGTTTCGTACCACGATCCATGTGACCTAGGCAGGTTGGGTGGAGATTATGAGTCCCCAAGGAAGGTGTTGCGCAACTTTGCCAATATTGTTGAGCCGATTGCGACGAAAGGACAAGCGAACTGCTGTGGCGCTGGTGGGTTGATGCTCATCGTTGCGCCAGAGCTTTCGATAAGGATCGCTGAGACAAAGATCGAAAATGACTTCGAGCCTATTGGAACTGAGAAGCTAATTACTGCATGCCCATCTTGCCTCTTCAACCTTTCCGTTGCTGCTTCCAGAAGGGAAAGCTCTGGCAAGAGCATCCAGGTAATGGATCTTGCTTCCTATGTCTACGGCAGGCTGAAGAAGGATGGTTGATTTCGATAGTTATTTCACAAGAATATCGGAGGCAGCATCGGACAACCAACTTCAAGCGTCGATAAGGAAAGCTGTGAAAAACTATGAGAGTAAGAAGGAGCAGTGGATCAAAAGGCTGCAAAACATACCTGAACTGGCCAAGACTTTGGAGGAGAGAAGGAGGTCAGCTCTAAAAAATCTCTCCGAGAACGTTGAACGTGCCAAGGAAGCGATGAGTTTCAATGGCATGAAAGTCTTCCATGTTAAGACAGCAGAGGAAGCGAGGAAAACTGTTTACAGCCTTCTTGAAGGTGAGAAACTTGTGATGAAAGTCAAAAGCCTTACGACTGAGGAGATAGGACTTAACGAGTTCCTCCAAAGCAAAGGAGTAGAGGTTTGGGAGACCGATGTTGGTGCTGTTTTGCTCCAACTGACGCATGGGAAAGCTGCCCATCCAACAGGCCTTTGTATCTCTACGCCGAAGGAGAAGTTTGCTGATGAATTTGGCAAGTTGGCAGGAAGGGATCTTGGACCTGACCCAGAAAACCTTGTGGCTTTCATAAGGGAGTTTGTTAAGAGCAAAATCCTGAAAACAAAGGTGGCGATATCCGGAGCAAATGCTATTACTGCCGACACAGGAAGCATCTATATCGTGACAAACGAGGGCAACGACAGGATCGTTACGAGTTGGCCGGAGAAGCACATAGTTATTGCGGGTATAGAGAAGATATTTCCAGACAGGGATTTGGCAGATCTTTACACAAAAGTTATGCCTTACTACACGACCGGCAGCGGCTTCACGCAATACGTCTCGATCATAACTGGAATATCAAGCTCCTCCGATATCGAGAGAATGTCGGTCCGACCTGCATGTGGCCCCAGAGAAATAGATGTTGTCTTGCTTGATAACGGTCGAAGCGAGATGCTGGCAGATCAAGACTTCAATGATGCGCTCGTTTGCATCAAATGTGGAGCTTGTTTACTGAACTGTCCAGTATGGAATGTGATCGCCCAAGAGTATGGTGAATCAGTTTACATGGGTGGGATGGGCATCCCTTGGACATTATTCACAGCCGGCATCGAGAAAGCAGCTATGCAGGCTTACTCATGTCTTCAGTGCGGAAAGTGCGTTGAAGTTTGCCCGATGAAGGTTGATATTAGGCGAATGGTCCAGAAGGTTAGGGAGAGGAGTGCAAGGCTTGGTTTGTTGCCAGAAAAGATAAAAAAGATAAGGGAAAATATCCAAACCAAAGGAACACCATATTCATTCGGTTAAAGCTTTTAGAATGAGTAACTTTTCTACACGTCCGTTCTTCCAATCCATTGCCTTTTCTTTTTCAGGTAGTAAACGTAGTTTTCAAGCGAAACCTCTGGCGGAACTCTGTGGTCAACTGTTGGAATATAACCACCCTGTTCAAGGAGTGGTGCCAATCTAGTTATTTCGCGATCGATCTCGTCTTTCCCCTTCATTAACGCCAACTTGTTGACTGCACCAATCAGCAGAACCTTTTTGCCAAAATTCTCCCTGAGTTCATAAGCATCTGTATGCGCAGCCTCGAGGGGAAACATGCAATTTATCCCACCCTTTAGCCAACCTGGAACCAGATCCGTGATCCTGCCATCGCAATCCAGAATGTTGATATCTACGCCATATTCTGAGAGAAGTGATGTCACCCTTTTGTACCGCGGTACCATGAACTCTTCAAAAAGCTTCACAGACAGAAGAGGTCCCCTGCTGTAGCACATGTCCTCCCACCAAGTTGCGAAATCTACGCGCACCGAATTAAGGACCTTCTGGACGACCTTAAGCCAGAGTTCAGTCAGTGTATCCATCATCTCGGCTATCCAATCAGGATCTCTATAGAATGCCATCGAGATATTTTGAACTCCCATCCAGTTCCGTAGCCAGCCGTACAGGCTTCCAATGCTGATGCCAAGGGGGAAGTCACGTTCCCTATAGCTCTTGGCGATCTCTTCCCAATTGAGCGGAAACCTTCCAGGCGTGTCGGGATTGAAAAAGGAGCGGAGCTTCTCCCAATCATCTCTGTTCTTCAAAGGGTAACGCGTATAGTGGGGCACAGAGGAAACCCACCTTTTTTGCTCATAGATGCCACCCATACCATCTTCGACAACAACCATGTCCTCCGTTTCCTTCAAAATCCTTCCTGGTAGATTTGGCCAGAATCCGGTTATGACTGGGACGAATTCAGAGCAGTCGTAACCTTCGAGCTTAAAGTACAATTCGACATCCCTGTTGTTGTCCCTTTCGGGCGGTAAGCCTTCTCTGTGCCATCTTTGGATCGTCTCGGTCCAATATCCAAACTCGTAATCAGGTACCCTATCCACTTCTTTGAAGTGGAATGTGCGCAGAAACCTTTCTCTGAGATTCATAATTCCAAGGTAAGAATTTCTACGCTATTAAGACTTCGTTTGCCCGCAATAAATGTAGAGATGATCGGGAATTATTGATCGAGCTACAGACGTGTATCATCCAGGCCATAAATCAACACCAATCCTGTAATGATCTTGCGCTTTTCAATCATGCATAAAAGAGAAGCTCGTCATGCCTTATCTGTCCTCTTTGTAAGGAAATCGGTTAAGCACCATTTTGCTCAAAATGGGGTGCCATCGCTGCTATCGAACAATCGAAGATTCCTAGAGGCTGTAGACTTCCATTGCATTTTTCCCCATTATCCTTTCCGCAACATCGATCGCCGTCTGCTCGCCGAAGTAGTTAGAGGCAACCTTCTCAGCTAGAACATCTGCAACCAACTCCTTGGCGAGCATAAGGGAGGCATATGACCAATCTATTATGCCATGGTCTCCTCCCCAGGCGAAGATCTTGTTTGCTGGAACTATCTCCAACCACTCAGATATTGCCCGCTTGTAGGCTGTTGGCGATATATGAGCTAGCCAACATGCATCTACGTAGGCATTCGGAAAATACTTTGCTAGGATCCCAGCCTCCATCAAATACGGGTATCCGCCATGGAATATGTCGAATCGAACGTCTGGGAACTCCCTGATTAAGTTTGTCAAGTGAGTTGGATTTGCGTTTGATATCGTGTTATAATTCCCTGCCTGAAGCCCGGTGTGTATCTGAAAAGGAAGTTTGTACTTTGAACACATTTCGCAGACCTCGTGCATCATGAAATCCTGGAATGCCTTTCTTTCCGCGTAGGATGCCCTCTCCAAGCCGGATGTGAACACCCTCTCGGCATCCGATTTAGAAACCTTTTCGTAAACAAGTTCCCTCTCATAGGCCAGCCCAGACTTAACACCTATTGCGCCTTGCTTAACAGCAACTTTTACAGCTTCCTCCAATGCTTCAAGATAATGATCGATCGTCCTAATGCTCCTACTGAGGAATTCGGTTGCAGATTTCAGATTTCCTGTAATAAAGTCGTCCATCCTCACGACCTGTTTGAGCCTTTCGTCTTTAACTATCTCTGTGTTGATCCTACTTGCCTCACCTATGTCGAGGATCATCCTATGAACTTTCATCTTATCCAAGACCTCGAGGGACCATTTTAACTGGCTTCTGCTCTTCTCCCGAATCCTTTGAGACAAGGCCGCCCAGTTTTTGTCCTCGATTTCATCTCCCTCAAACCCATACAGGTCCTTAAAGGCTATCAAGAGAAACCTATAGTAAATTGTGTTCCGGACCTTTTCGAGAAATGGCTTCAGCTGATTCCAGATCTCGGCTGCCTTGTCCTCGCCTGTCTTCAGATATGCAAATTTTTCAATGTCCAATGCCTTTTCTGGAAGACCAGCAGCCACTAAATCACCATATAGATATGCGTTGGCGATGAAGTAGGGGAGATCCGCCTCATGACCCGCCTTGGAAAGGAATGGTTCACCAAGATGCTCGTGATTGTCGACAACCTTCATATCGTCAAGAGTAGACCTTATGTATCTCTTCACATCCTCTTTTTTCATAGAGCCTCAACATCACCTGGGTACAAGAATAAGTAATTAAGGGCTTCTGATTATCTCAGCCATGACAGATGGCTTCGCCAGCTCCTCCCAAGCGGGAAACTGAAATAGAGGTACCTTGAATTGAGGTGGATCTTCTTTGACATGGGAGGGGTTCTGTTTAACGAGGAGGCAACATTTAGGCACCTTGCATCGACAATCCAAGGCCTCCTTGCTAGCTACGGGATTGGAATCTCCCTCGAGGCGATTGAAAGGGTCCAGCTGGAAGCAGCCCGCGGTTTTGGTTCTGTGACGCGTGCCATCATCTACTCGCTCTCGCCAGATGAGGGAATAGGGAATGCGATCTATGGCGAGATCTGGAGGAATTTTCGAAATCTAGATGAGCCATATCCCGAGGCATTGGCAGTCCTAAGCCAACTCTCCCATAGGTATAAACTTGGAGTTATCGCAAACCAGCTTCCAGGCTCAAGGGACAGGTTGAGGTCATTCGGTTTCTCTAGATACCTTTCCGTCTATGCATTGTCCGATGAGCTACAGGTTGCAAAGCCCGACAAGGCAATCTTCTCCTACGCTCTCAAGGCTGCAAACTGCAGGCCGGAGGAAGCTGTGATGGTTGGTGACCGCATCGACAACGATATCATTCCAGCGAAGAGGTTGGGCATGTTTACAGTAAGAGTTCTGAGGGGAATCTTCAAGAACCAAAGACCTAGTAAAGGTGAAGAGCTTCCAGATGTGGAGATAGATTCGCTCTCCGACCTGATCGGACTTGCTGAAATAGGTTAAGGTAATTTCGAACCCTAATTTGACTTGCCTCTAGCCTCGATTTTCCATACATACTCAACATTCCCATCTCTAACAGCATACATTTTATCATGAAGGTTGATGGTAGTACAGCCATGGCTTGGGACCAGCTCTATTTTGTCCTCCAATGAGAGCCTTGCCCCTTCCTCTAGGGTGAGGATTCCATGCTCCTCGCTCAACCTTGAAACTCTAGCTCCTTTATTGCCCTTCACTACAGGAAGACCGAACTCTGCTGTGATCGATTTCATGCCAGCATCTACAACGGCCCTTTCCGGCGTTGGACAACTTATGACGGTCGTCAAAATTCCGAGAGCGCAGTCAAATTCCTGCACAATCTTCTTGTATCTAGCATCCATTGTGGCATAAGATCCGGCCTGAACCTCCGTAATGCCTGGGCATGAGCCGGTAATTTCGTATGTCCCGGTCCCGCCTCCGCTCATGATATCCAGTTCGAACCCACTCTTCTCCAACAAAGACTTCGTGCTGAGCAATCTCTCGAGAGCCTTCAAGCATTCCTTTTTTCTATCCTCGAAGTTCTCTATGTAAACTGCATGGCCCTCGTATCCCATTAAGCCCCTCAAGTTAATGCCACCCATTTTCTCCAACTTTCTTGCTAGTGAAAGGGTCTCCATGCCAGGCTTCGTGCCACACCTTCCCATGCCAACATCTATCTCGATAAGAATGTCGATCCTCTTTCCAGCAGCTTGGGCCATGTCGGAGATCGTCTTAGCATTCGAAGGCTCGTCGACTGCGACAATCACATTACATTGTTCAGCAAGCTTCAGAAGGCGCTCGATCTTTCTCCTGCCGACTATCTGGTTAGCTATCAGAATGTCTTCTATGCCATGCATCGCCATCACCTCCGCCTCGCCAAGCTTTGCGCAGGTTATGCCTTGAGCACCCGCTTTCAACTGTCTAAGCGCTACCTCTGGGCACTTGTGTGTCTTCACATGTGGCCGCAACTTAGCCTCTCTTTTTTCGAAGAACTCTGCCATCTTCCTTATGTTGCTTTCTAAGAGATCCAGATCTACGATGAGGGCTGGAGTATCGAGTTCATATACGCTACAGATTGTCACACTTCAGAAAGGGTCTAGCTATTGTAATAGCTTTTCCGCTTTTTGCTAGTCCGGAGCTTGAAGAGGTGCTTTCTACTTTCTCCTCTTCTTTGCAATATGGGGAGCTTTTGTTGCGATTGGCAGTTTGACAGGTTGTTTTGTCCTCATAGATTGGTTAGCAGCGACTGTTATCTCCAGCGTCTTCAATCCATCTGCATATTGGCATAATACTTTGGACGGGTCTCTATCTCTGACCGCCTTGATGAAGGCGCTGTCCTCGATGGCAAATATCTCCCCTTCTCCCTTGATCTCTTCCGGTTCGATACCTTTGCGCAATAAGCGCAGTGAGTGTTCCCAGCCTGTGAAGATGGCCGTCATGTTGTTGCAATAGATGCTGAGGCTGACACCTCCACCTCCTGCGTTCGCTGAGCATGAAGCCCAAAGGTTTGCTACTGCTCCATTCTTGAATTTTAAGTTTACGACGCTAGCATCCTCAATGTCGTACCCTTGTGGAACTCCTGCATTCAGACCTTTTGCTGCAAACGCGTGCACCTCGGAAACTTCCCCACATATGTACCTCACAAGGTCTACGGTGTGGGTTACCTGCTCCAAGAACTGCCCCCCGCTCTTCCCTTTCCTTATCCACCAACTCCAGATCGCTCCACCTTCAGGCTTTGGGGTGCCGCCTATCCACCCACCAAGCAGAAGTATTGGTTGGTCTTCTTTGGCCAGATCCCTGACGAGTTGCACACCTCTCCTGTAGCGATTCATGTAGCCTACGCTTGTCAGCAGCCTCTTTTCCTTCACAGCCTCTGATATCTTCCTGGCCTGTTCAAGGTGAAGGTTGATGGGCTTTTCTACGAAAAACGGGATGCGCCTCTTTACAGCCTCAAGCTCGGCGCCATGCGCAAATGGAGGCAGGCAGAAATAAACTGCATCCAAATTTGTTTCATCGAACATGTTTTTTGCCTTGTCAAACACCTTGCCATCGGTTCCATACTTCTTTGCCATCTCTTCAGCTCTTGCCAAGTTAATGTCACAGAAGCCGACGATTGCCACATCTGGATTCTTTGCTAGGCCCTTTAGGTGCTCTTCCGCTATTCCTCCACAGCCAACGAATCCGACTCGGGTCCTTTCCTGCATGCCCTTATCGGCCGCAACTTTGTCCTTTAAGACTTGCCGTTATCGGGATCGAACTCAAACCCTTATGCTCATCTTGGCTCAGCTGCCTGAAAGGCGCTCCCATATCGGTTGGATTCGATCTTTGGCCTCAGGACCAAGGACGACAGGAACTATGCCTGAGATCTCGCAAAAATACGTCAGAGGCCTAATTCTGTTACCGATGATCCCCAAGACATGGTTTGATGGAAATAAGGTGATGAACTCGTTGAAGTCGCAGTGAAGCTTGACGTGAACATGGGGCCAAGTGGGATTAGTTTGAGCGTTCAATGCCCTGCGTTCATCAGGAGGGAGATCGAGGCTCTCTCCCAAAGCTATGACCATATACGGCTTGTCGTCCCAAACAGCCATCCTAGCGAAGGTCATCTCTCCAGGGGCGGCGTCAAACTCTACTGAAGCCCCTCCAGCTTTGAAGTAAAACTCTAGTGCAGGGTGGAAGGTTACCTTCTTGAAGTTCTCCTTCGGGTCCATGCTCCTAGAAGCATACCAGCTAGCGTGGTTTCCTGAGTTGCACCAGTCCCATATGCCCTTATCGGGGTGGTACAAACGAACATCCATGAAAAGGACAGGCAGGCCTCCGCTGATGTACTTTAATATCTGCATTGTCAGCGCTGCGAAGGCATCTGCCTCTGTGGCGCATACCGTTGGCTCCTTTGGTCCATTCCAATCGTAAGGGTCGTTCATCAACATCTCTGCCACATCACCCAGGCAAACGAATTCAGTTAGCTCCCTCTGCCCTTTTAGGCCGCAGAAGTCGAAGCCCTTCTCCTCGTTGACGGCTTTCATCGCAAGGTAGAGCCTGATCTGCTTCTTGAGCGTCTCGGGCGTCAGCATCTTTCCATCATACCTTATTCGGTTGCCAAGAAGCTCCGTAAACCACCTGAAGCCCTTCTCAACCTCACCCTCGTCCACATCCTCCATCTTCTTGACAAGGAGGAGCTGGTCTATCTGGCGCACCGTGACGCCCAAGGTCTTGAGGACCGGCACAAGATGGTAGTATCCTGTCTCCATTCCCATGGAGTGTCCACCATACAACCCATAAACTTCATTGCGCATCGTCGTAAGTGCCTCAGCGGCACGGATCCAGTCGATAACCTGAGCCTGTACTTTTGGATCGTCCATGTCGCCAACGATCCTGTGCGTCCTTACACCTGCCTGGCGCAGAGCTCCATCTGTAGCAAGCAATCCGACATTACCAGGGAACTCGCCGCTGTTGTTGGAAAGGCTGAGGATAGGCTTGTCCTTTCCCACGCTGTTGATGAAAGGCCAAACTAGGAAAGGAAAGTTCCAAACGTAATAGCACATTACGATTTGCTTGCAGTTAGCCCTCGAAAGTTCCTCACCCACCTTCTGCGCAACCCTGGTAGAGGTAATTATCTCGGATCCCGTTATAACTTGAGGTGCTGTTCCATCTATGTTCTTCAAGCCTCTTTTGATTATTTCAGCCCACTGCTGGACAACCCTCATGCAATCCTGGTTGTTCTTAGTATAGACGTGCTCCCTTTCGTCATTTAACATCACAATACCAATTGGTGTTGATCTCATCGCTTTCCCTGCCCGTCCAATGTCTGTCTGGCGATTTGAATCTTTTTGGTCGAAAACAAGCTCCAATCTACAAGCAAATTTGCCGAATGTTTGGAAAACTAGCCACCTGGCATTGCTTGAGAGCTGGATTGCGAAAGCATAAACTATTGAATTTTGTCAATAGTTGAGCCTAAAACAAGATGACCTCGACCTCTTCCCCCTTCTCTATAGTTTCGACATTGGCAGGTATTCGGATGTAACCGTGTGCCTGACTCATGGAAGTTATGGCACTCGACTCCTTGTACACGGGTATGGCGATATCTCCATCGAGCTTTACCGTTAGAAACTGAACCCTACCGAGCGTCGAGACGATCCTCTTAGAGACTCGAGCCCTTACGGTCATTTGCTTCCTCTCCCCAAGCCTCGCGAGCTTTCTGAGGACCGGAATGAGGAAAAGGTAACAGTTGCTCAAGCATGATGTTGGATATCCAGGCATTCCTATTACCAGCTTTTCTCGGACCCTGGCGCACAATGTAGGTTTTCCGGGCTTAACCTGCACGCCATGAAAAAAGATTTCGCCAAATTCACTCAGTGTGCTATAGAGCAGATCGCGTTCTCCAACAGAGCTTCCACCCGAAAGAACAATGAGGTCGTTGCAGAGGGCTTCATTTATGGCTGCCTTGAGCTTTTCTGCTATGTCCGGTACTATGCCAAACCTAATCGGAATGCAGCCGTTCTCGTTTATTACCGAACTAATGGTGTAAGAGTTGATATCATAGACCTTGCCCTCAGCCAAATCCTCACCGAGTTCAGCTATCTCAGCTCCTGTCGGAATGATTGCAACCTTCGGCTTCTCGTAGACCATTACTTTCCTAATGCCAAGAGCTGCTAGAACACCCACTTTGCTCGGCGTCAGGGTTTCGCCAGAGGAGAGGACCATCTGGCCCTTCGATATGTCCTCGCCAGCAGGTGAGATATTTGCACCTGGATAAACCGGTTTGAAAATGTTGACCTCATCATCTCCAACCTGCTCCGTAGACTCTACCATGACAACTGCGTCCGCGCCACTAGGAATCTTTGCGCCAGTTGCTATGCGCATGCACCCTCCGTTGCGCACATTTCCTTTCGGTGCTTCCCCTGCATACACAATTCCTAGAATCTTCAGCCTGACAGGGTTGAAGTTTCCTGCACCATAGGTATCCTTCGCGATCACGGCATATCCATCCATTGCCGCTCTGTCGAAAGGAGGAACATCCATGCTTGCCACAATGTCCTCTGCCAAAACCCTCGAGTTGGATACCTCTACCGACACTACCTCCTTTCTTTCGATTGGCACTGTATTGTTGAGCATCTTCTCTAACGCCTCTTCGTATGACATTAGGGCCCCAAATGGTTTCATTTCGTTCAACGTAGTATGGCAGATCTCCTAGCAAAAGCTTGCCGATTCAAGCTTAAATATCTGGCGAAGCGCTGCGCCTTCCGAATCCCTGAAGGTTGCCAGCGATACTCCTGACCCTCTCAAGACTGATTTTGTCATTAACATTTACAAATGTGTGCAGCCCCGGATCTATGTTCTCCAGCTCTTTCATTTCAACATAGTGAATATCTAGTTCTGTGAAGGCATCTACTATCTTCCTGATATTGGACAGTATGGCATTTTCCACAGAGCTTTTTAGACATTGCTTCTTAAAGACCGAGCAAAGAGGTTCGAGCTTTCCATCTGGCCACATCGGAATGACGCCATCGTGGGACCCAATTTGGGCGAAAAGATACTCGATGACCCGCGGGTTTAGAAGTGGCATGTCGCAAGCGACGATGGCGGTAACATTGTGGGTCAAGACCCTGCAGGCTTGCCTTATTCCCTCCAATGGACCTACATCCACAAGGGAATCGTAGACTACAGTAGCATTGTCAAGAACTGGGCCGATTCTGATCCTCTGTGAAGGGCTATTTACTGAAACAACTATTTCGTCACACACTTCATTAACAGCGCTTAAGACAAGCTTGATCATCGGGATCCCCGAAACTTCGAGAAGACATTTTTCAAACCCTTGGAGCCTCTTCCCAAAGCCTCCTGCCAAAACGATAGCTGAACGACTCTGCCGGTTCATGAGGAGTAGCCCCGATTGGCGATCTAGATCCTAAAATGGGAGATTGCTCTCCAGTGCTGATGGTTGAGCCCATGGTGTCATTTTATATACCTTCCTTTTCAAGTTGGTCAAATCAATCACCAATAAACTTGCTTCTACCATGCCCTTTGGCTCCAAATTGACAAGTAAATTCATTTCTTCAGTATTAGCGATCCCTCAATTGGTGAAGTAACCATCCCCCAGGCAAGCCTGGGGGCTTTAAAACGTTATCAGCTTGTTAGGGCTCCTGCTCAGTTGTTATGTAGTTTCTCACAATTTCTAGGTTCAGGCCACCTACGCTGTTCACAGC
>Ga0123519_10002144_pt1 | contig 33589 bp, 38 predicted proteins | sample YelNatPaOPRAMG02_FD_87396 | JGI IMG/M metagenome (GOLD analysis project Ga0123519, IMG submission 87396) | Hot spring microbial communities from Yellowstone National Park - Yellowstone National Park OP-RAMG-02 (version 2) | ecosystem: Environmental > Aquatic > Thermal springs > Hot (42-90C) ... | reverse complement strand
ATGGCATCGCGCCGCACAGCTCGGCCAGCCGGTCGAGAGCGATCTCCCGACTGTCCAGCAGGTCATTGGGCGACCTTCCCTCCGCGAGGGCCACCTGGATCTGCCGGTTTAGCTCGGCAACCTGGCGGGCGAGGGTGTTCACTTCGTTTATGCGCGAGGTGATCCCGACGTCCGTGGTCAGGCGGATTGTCTGAAGACGCTGCGACGCCTCCCGGAACGAGTCGACCAAGGTGGCGGCCGTGCCCAGCAGTGTCTCTCTCAGGCCGAGGTCCTCTGGGGCATTGGCAACCGTGTCCCAGGCATCCCAAAAGCGGTCCAGCAGGGCGCTGAGGTCCGTTCCGGGAGCGGGCGAGAGCACCGATTCCACCTCCTTCAGCGGAGGGGCGGCGGCGCTCCAACGCCCAAGCTCTGAGCGGAACGTGCGCGACTGGAGCGCGAGAAACGCCTCCTGCGCGCGCCTCACCGCCTGCACGTGCACGCCGGTGCCGGTCTGCCCTCCGACGATGGCGGCGGCCGTGCCCGCCGGGGGCAGCGGCGGATTGGTCGCGAGCAGCGCCTCCTGGCGGCTGTAGCCGGGCGTGTTCGCGTTGGCGAGGTTGTGGCTGGTGACGTCCACCGCGGTGCGGTGTGCGGTGAGTGCGCTCAGACCCAGGTTGATGATTCCGAACAGGTCGGACATGTCAGGGTGGGCTCACGCCGGGTGGTCGAGCAGGCCGAGGACCTCGGCGTCGGCCTCCGACTGGCCTCCACTGGCGGCGCCTGCGATCAAGGAGAGCGAGTGACGCGCGAACTGCGCGCCCCGCGATGCCAGCAGGTAGTTCGCGCGCGTCTCGTTGCGGAGGCGCCGCGCGAGCTGGCGGACATCGTCGATCTCCGCAGGGGCGCAGGCGGGCATCTGCCCGAGTCGCATCACCTGGTCGCGACACGATTCCTGGCGCTCGAGGAGATCGGCCAGGTCGCGGTTAGCCCGGTCGAGGCCCCGGAGGTCCCCGCTGATCAGGCAGCGCCGCTGCTCCCGGGTGACGCGCAGCATCTCCTCGAGGAGATCGCGCTGGACGGCCAGCGCGCGGTGCGCATCCGGCGGCAGAGATGATGCAGCGAGCCGCCCCCGTGCGGCCGCCTCGCGAGACGACGTGCTCATCGCGCGCCAGGTCCCCGGAGGTCCCGCAGGACAACCTCCGCGAGGTCCTCGGCAGGCACCTGGTACTTTCCGGCGCGGACCCGGGAGGCGAGCGACTCTAGCCGCGCCTCGTCGCTCGCGGGCGCCTGGCGCGCTCGCTCCAGGGCGATGCGCAGGTCTTCGGCGCGGGAGGAAAAGGTCGCTCGGTCGGCGCGCTGGCTCTCCGGCGGCTCGGCGCGGCGCGGACCGACGGCCCGCTGGATGCGCTCCAGGCGGGCCTCCAGAAGCCGTCCCACGTGCTCGTTGGTGACCTTCATGGCTCTTGTCTCCAGGCCCGTCGCGGGGGCGACGAGGCCCGCGCGACCGGCGGTTCGATCGCCGCGGGAGCGCGGCGCTCGACGTGGCCCCGGCTATCCATCTGCATCTTCGGCTCATCGGGGCTCGCGCTTGAGCGCGCCGGTGGACCGGCGGCGGCCGGCCCGCCTGCGCCGAGGGCCTCGAAGAGCATGCCGGCGAGCCGCAGCGGGTCGGTCCGCGCGGCCGCGCGCGCGATCTCATCGGTCCAGGCGCCCTCGAAGATCGAGCGAGCCGTCCCCCCTGGCAGCAGCCCGCTCGGCGACACGGTCGCGCGCATCGCCCGCAGCACCATTCCGAGAAAGAGCGCCTCGAACTCCTCGCACGCACGACGAAGGTCCTGCGCGTACTCCGGGCTCCCGGGCGTCCTCGGTACCGCCTGAAAGGTTGGCGCTACGTGACCCACTAGAGGACCTCCAGAACAGCGTGAAGCGCGCCGGCTTGCTTGATGGCCTGCAAGATCGCAATCACATCGCGCGGGGAAGCGTGCAGCGCGTTGAGGCACGCCACCAGATCATCCACCGTGCCCCCCCGCACAGGCGCCAACGCGGCGCCCTCCTCTTTCGCCGAGACCGCGGTCTGGGGGACGACGACGGTCTGCCCTGGCGACAGCGCGGGCGGCTGCGAGACGGTCCCCGTCGTGCTGACCTCAACGGTAAGATTCCCGTGAGCCACGGCCACCGGCGAGATGGTCACGGGTCCGCCGACGACCACCGTCCCGGTCCGCTCGTTGATCACCACGCGGGCCGGCGGGTCGAGCGCGACGGGAAGGTCGCCGATAGCCGCCAGAAGCTCAGCCGTCCGCCCGCGGAACTGTTCAGGGATCGGCACCGTCACCGTGCCCGCGTCCTCCGCGCGCGCCGCGGCGCCCGCGATCGCGTTGTTGACCGCGCGGGCGATGGCGACCGCGGTGCCGTAGTCTGCCTCCTGAAGGGAGAGCACGACCTGACCGTCGGCTGCGACGGGCATTGGCACCTCGGCCTCCACCAGGGCGCCATTCGGGATTCGCCCCACCGTGGGGTGGTTCTTCGTGACCTGCGCCCCGGCCCCGCCGGCCGCAAAGCCCCCGATGGAGATGGCCCCTGAGAGACCGCATACACGCGCCCATCGGCCCCGAGCAGGGGCGCCTGGAGCAGAATCCCGCCCTGGAGTGAGCGCGCATCTCCCAGCGAGGAAACCACGACATCCAGCCGGTCGCCTGGCTTGGCGAAGGGCGGGAGATCAGCCGTCAGCATGACCGCGGCGGCGTTCTTGGTCTTGATCCTCGCGCCGGCGTCGAGGCGGTTTCCGAAGCGCGTCACCAGATTGCGCACAGCCTGGTCTGTGAAGGCCACTTGCGCGCTGTCGCCCGTGCCCTCCAGCCCCACCACCAGGCCGTAGCCGACGAGCTGGTTGTCCCGGACTCCCAGCGGCCGCGCTATATCTCTGATCCGCGCTGCCGTGGGCCCCGGCGCGTCCGCGCCGAGGGCCGCAAGGGGCAGCAGACTGAGGGCGACGAGCATCGCTGCCGCGGCGCGCATCGGTCGTCACCAGAGCCAGGACAGCAGCGCCGATATCAGACCGGGGCGCTGCTTCTCCGAGACCGGGCCGCGGCCCGACCATTCGATCGTGCAGTCGGCAAGCTGGGTCGAGAGGATGGTATTCTCGGCGGTGACGTCATCCGGCCGCGCAAGCCCGGACAGTCTCAGCGTGACCTCGTCCTTGTCGAGCTTGACGCGACGCGTCGCTTCGATCCGCAGGTTGCCCTCGGGAGTCACCGCCGCGACTCTGGCCGAAACGCGGTCCACGAGCTGCGTCGACTGGCTGGTCGCTCCCTCTCCCGTGGTGGAGCGTGTCGCCTGATAGCCCAGCTCTGGGAAGAAGGCGAGGATGCCGCTTCCCGGCCCGCCCCCGGCCGAAGCCGCCTTCTTGGTCTCGTGAGATGCCTCGTGGGAGGCGAGGGAGCGCTCGACCACGACTATCGTCACGATGTCGCCAACCGCGGCCGCCCGATGGTCCGCAATGAGGCTGCGCGAGCCTTCGGTCCACAGCGACTGACACCGCGCAGCGGCCGCAGAGGCCAGGCAGAAGACGACGACGAAACCGATCCGGCCTGCACAGACCTTCATGCTCATGGGATCACCTCCGCTCGACCCGGCCCGGTGACGCGGACCAGAAGCTGCCCACCGTCCGGGCAGCGCACCGCGATGGTCTCCCCGATCCGCCCGTCGGCCAGGGCGACCGCGCGGTTCGAAGCAGACACGGCTCCGGCTCGAGCAACCACCTCAACGGCATCTCGCCGCCGCACGGCGGGCACGGGCTCGAGCCACTCCGTCGTCAGCACGGTGCCGGGCGAGATGGCGCGCGCCGCGCGGCACCCCTCAGCTTCCGCAACCGTTCGCATCGGCTCGCCCCTCAGCCCGGTGATCTCGCAGCGCTGGACCGTGACATCAGATGCTCCGATCACGTCGTGCCGCCCGACGGGGCGCGTGGTTACCAGGACGGCGCCGAAGATGGCGACGCGATAGCGCACAGTGCACATCAACGCGGGGGTGTCCTCGACATAGCCGACGATGTCGGCCGTCCACAGCCCGCCCGGCATCGCCGGCCGCCTCGCGATGGCGTCGAGCCGAAGCGCCCCCACTGGCGCCAGGAGTGGGCGCGGCGGCATAACCGGCGTGATCGAAGCCTCGTCACCGGCAGACAGGTCCAGCGCCTGCCGCACCGCGGCCTCTCCTGCCGCCACCAGGTCCGCGGCTGAAATCGTCTGCGAGCGGCGCGTGACCTGGACGGACGCGGGCCAGAACCAGCCCTTCGCCGCGCCGTCGATGCCGGCCTCGCGCAGCCGGAGATCGATCTCCGCCGGTGTCAGTAACCGCTGCTCGCCAGGCAGCATTCCCGTGACCAGGACGCGGTCCAGGTCGGGGTCGGAGGCATCTGCCGCGGAGCCGGAGGCGAGCAGGTCGCGCACGCGCACAGCCTCGCCTGTCACCTGAACCGACCTGATGGTCGGCGAGGCCGCCAGGAGCGGAGGCGATAGCGAAGCGAGAGTTGTAGCCAGCAGAGCCGACAGCAGTCGAACAAGCATCATGGCTCAGCTCTCGGGGCGGACGGCATCTGGCGGCCTCGCCTGATCTGTCAGGCCCGCCTCAGCGGGCGGCCTAGCGATGAATGTTGTTGGCGAGGGCGAGCATCTCGTCGGCAACCTGGATCGCCTTGGAATTGACCTCATACGCGCGCTGGGCAACGATCATGTTGACCATTTCTTCGATGATGCTGACGTTCGACAGCTCCAGGAAGCCCTGTCCGATGGTGCCCGTCCCTCCACTCCCCGGGGCCGCGACTACTGGTTCCCCGGACGCCGGGGTGGCCATCAGGAGGTTGTGGCCTATGCTGCTCAGCCCGGCCGGGTTCAGGAACTTCGCGAGAGTGAGCTGGCCGAGCTGCTGCAGGTCGCTCTCCCCCGCCACGGCGACGCTGATCGTTCCATCCGCGCCGATGTTGATGCTGGTCGCCTCCGGAGGGATGGTGATTTCCGGCTCGATGGGATGGCCGTCGGAATTGACGATCCGACCCTCCCCGTCGAGCTTGAGCGCGCCATCGCGCGTGTAGGCAGTGCGGCCATCGGGCAGCAGAACCTGGAGGAAGCCGTCGCCCTCGATCGCGATGTCCAGGCTGTTTCCGGTCTGTCGCAGCTCGCCAGGCGTGAAGAGGCGCTGAACCGCGGCATACCGCGCACCGAGGCCGACCTGAACCCCTGTGGGCACCTGGGTCGACTCGGTGGAGGCCGCGCCGGGCTCCCGCACCGTCTGGTAGAAGAGATCCTGGAAGTCGACGCGAGCCGCCTTGAACCCCGCGGTGTTCACGTTCGCAAGGTTGTGGGCAATCACGTCGATGTTGGTCTGCTGCGCGGTCATGCCGGTGGCCGCGGTCCACAGGCTTCGCATCATGGGGAGCCGCTCTCCTCTCCGCAAGGTCGCCTAGGCACGGCCGACCTCGTTGATCACCCGGTCGAGCGTCTGGTCGTTGGCCTGGAGTGCGCGCTGGCCCGCCTCGAAGGCCCGCAGGGCCGCGATCATCGCGGCCAGCTCCTGCACGGCGTTCGCGTTGCTCGCCTCCAGGTATCCCTGACGCACGCGGGGTGCAGCCGCGAACGTCTGCCCAGGCGGCACCTCCAACAGCCCGCGGCCCAGCTTGCGCACCTGCGCGCCCGCAGCGAAGTCCACGAGCTTCAGACGGTCGACGCGGTTGCCGTCGACGATCACGTCCCCGTTCTCCCCGAAGACGACTGGGCCGCCGGCGATGCGTACCGGCCCGGACTGGCCGAGCACGGGGTCGCCCGCCGCAGTCACGAGCGTGCCGGTGGGGTCAAGGCGCAGGGCGCCGGCCCGCGTGTAGGCCTCACCCGTCGGCCCAAGCGCGCACAGGTATCCGGGCCCGTCGAGCGCGATGTCGAGGGCATTGCCGGTGCTGCGAAGCTCGCCCGGGCTCAGGTCGACGTGGGCCTGAGGGGCCAGGATGCGTGCGGGTCCACTTGGCCCGGCCGCCAGGCTTGCGCGTGCGTGCAGGAGCGTACGGTCGAAGCTCGACACCACCGGAACCTCCCGGCGGTGGCCCGGCACGGCGAGGCCGGCCAGGTTTGCTGAGATCACGTCGGTTCGCAGCGACTCGACGAGCAAGCTGTTTGCGGATGAGTACAGGCCCCGGACCACCCTTGGCACCTCTCCTGTGGGAGTATCGGCGCCTCGCACTCGGACCTTGAGGGGTGCTGCCTGCTAGTTCATGACGAACTGCGTGAACAGCACCGCCTCGACGCGCACCTCTCGTCCGACGAGCGTCCCCTCGACAGCGGCGGCCAGGTCGCGCTTCAGGGCCTCCTTTCCCTCGGTTAGGAGGAGGTCATGATATGTGTGCTGGGTGAGCGCCATGATCACCGAATCCCGGATCTGCGGCTCACGCTCGGCGATGGCGGCCTTCGGGTCGATACCGACGAAGGTCAAGGCAAGCGACACAGTGAGGTAGCGAGGCCTTTCCTGGTCGGCCAGGTTGACGGTGAGGTCATTGATGTCGAGGGTGCAGCTCACCTGCGGCGGCGGCCGCCTCCCTCCGGCGCGCTTCACGATCACGAAGGCGGCCCCGCCCGCGAGGGCGAGAACGAGGGGAAGGACGATCAGCAGCGCCCGGCCGTGTCGCGTCACGGCTGCTTTCCCACTGTCCCCGGCGCGTCGTCTCCGGGCTCGCCGCTCTGCGTGAGAACGACGACGTCCACGCGCCGGTTCTGGACGCGGCCTTCCTCTGTACGGTTCGCCGCGACCGGGCGGCTGTCCGCATATCCGGTTGCGGCGAGCCGCGAGGGAGGCAGGCCCCAGCGGTCAGTCAGGTAGCGCACGACCGAGCACGCGCGAGCCGCGGACAGCTCCCAGTTGGAGGGGTAGCGCGGCGTGTGGATTGGCAGGTTGCACGTGTGACCTTCCACGACAATGGGGTTCGGGATGCCGGCGAGCAGGACGGCGATCTTGTCGAGGATGGCGAGGGCCGGCGGCCGCAGGTCGGCCTCCCCCACCGGGAACAGGAGGTTGTCGCTGACCAGGCTGATCACCAACCCGCGCGGCTCTCGCCTCACGCGAACCACGTCGGCGAGGTTGTTCTCCTGGATATACTTGGCGAGCTGGTCCTCCACGGATTGGACCTGGGGCTCCATCGCCCGCTCGTCCGCACCGGGCAAGGGATGGGCCAGGACGCCGCCCCCTCCGGCTTCATCGCGTGCGCCAACCTGTGGCCCGAACTCCGCGCGCAGGCTCGCGGCCGCGCGGCGGAACTTGTCCAGGTTCAGCACCGACATGGAGTACATCATGATGAAGAAGGCCATGAGAAGGGTGATCATGTCGGAGTATGTGAGCAGCCAGCGCATCATGCCGCCGGCCTCGTGGCCCCCGCTGCGACGCTCCTCGGCACCCGCTCCGCCGTCCATCAGGCGTTCCTCGCGTCCAGCCGCTGTTTGGCGCGCGGCGACAGGAAGGAACGCATGCGCGCGGAGGCGATGCGCGGGCTCTCCCCGGACTGGAGGGCGAGTATGCCATGAACGGCCAGCTCGTACGCGGCCAGCTCCTCGTCGCTCTTCACCTTCAGCTTGTTGGCAATCGGCAGAAACAGCAGGTTGGCGCAGGACACGCCGTACAGGGTCGCGACGAACGCGCTCGCGATGCTGTGCCCCATGTCTTCGGGCCGATCCAGCTGTCCCAGCATGTGAATCAGCCCCATTACGGTGCCGATGATGCCCAGGGTCGGCGCGAAGCCTCCCATCGCGGCGAAGATCTCCTGACCGATGGAGTGCCGCGCCCGCATCGCGCGAATCTCGGCCGACAGGATGTCGGCGAGCAGCTCCTTCGAGGTGCCGTCGATCACAAGCTGCAGCGCCGTGCGCAGGAACTCGTTGGGGACGCGCCTCACCTCCTCGTCGAGCGCCAGCACCCCCTCGCGTCTCGCCCGCCGGATGAACTCAGTCAGCATCTCCATCACGGCGAGGCTGTCGACCGCAGGGCCCAGGAAGGCGTGCTTCAGAACGTGCGGCAGCTTCGTGGCATGGTGCCACGGCAGGCCAATCGCGGTCGCCCCAATGGTGCCGCCCAGCACGATGACTCCCGCCGGCACATTGACGAAGCTGCCCAGGTGGCCGCCCTCCAGCATCACCGAGACCGCGAGGGCCCCCCAGGCCACTGCCAGGCCGAGCAGGGTCGTCAGGTCCATAGCGTGCACATGCCCAGCGCGCGATCAAGGCAGTCAGGCGGCGCCGTCGCCCGGCTCGGCGGAGCCTGGAAGAGCCACAGGCGCCTCACAGCGGCTGTCGGAGGAGTGCCGGTACAGCCGTACGCGGTCGGCCACCGTCTGCACCGACTCTCGCACCATGATCTTCTCCCCCGTCGTCAGCGAGATGAGAGTGTCGGGGGTCGCTTCGACGAACTCGATGAGGTCGGCGTTGACTACCACTGGCGCTCCATTGAGTCGGGTAACCTCGATCACCGGCGTCTCCTTGTCGCGGCTGCTAGACGATTGGCGCTATCGCTTGAGGGTCAGTACATCCTGGAGCATCTCGTCCGCGGTGGTCACGACCCGCGAGTTCGCCTGAAAGGCCCGCTGTGTCACGATCAGGTTTGCGAACTCCTGGGCGAGATCCACGTTGGACATTTCCAGGAAGCCCGCGGCCAGTGTGCCGTTCGACCCGACGTTGGGCGGCTTCACGATCGGCTCGCCGGAGTTTGGCGAGGGGGCGTACAGGCCGCTGCCAAGCTTGCTCAGGCCGGCGGGGTTCGTGAAGCCAGCGAGGGCGATCTGCGCGAGCCGCTCCGCCATCCCGTTGCTGTAGATTCCGGTGACGATGCCGAGGTCATCGATGCTGAAGCTCTGGAGGGCTCCCACGGGCAGCCCATCCTGGCTCACGGCCTGCGCGCTCGTCGCGCCGACGAGCTGCGTGACGGCGGTAAGGTCAGCCCTGATCGGAATGTCCGCCGCCGCACCGCCGGGCGCGGTCAGCGTCAGCGTGAAGCTGATCGACCCGTTCTGGCATTCGCCGTTCTCGGTGAAGGTGATCGTGCCGCTGTCGGCGCAGGTGCCGTCCGGGCTCGTGACGCTCCAGCTCCACTCGTTCGGCGTCCCGGCGGACTTCGAAAAGCTGATTGTGATCTGGTGGGGTGCGCCGAGCGAATCGTAGATCGTGAACGACGTGTCCACCGGCTTGGCGGGATCCTGGCTGGCGTCGAGGTTTCCCTGATACACGACGTTCGCCGTCTGCCTGGCCGCCAAGCGCGTGCCGATGGGGATCACGATCGCGGTCGCCGGGTCAATGTTGGTCGTCGTGTCGATCTCCCCGGTCGTCGGGTTGGCAAGCCACCCGAGTACCTGCATTCCGTTGGCGGCGGCCACCAGCCGGTTCCGCCCGTCGAGCTGGAATACTCCGCTGCGGGTGAAGCGGATCGCAGCACCGTCGCTCAAGACGAAGAAGCCGTCCCCGAGGATCGCGACGTCCGTCGGGCGCCCGGTCGACTTCAGGTTGCCCTGGTTCATGAGGTTGTCGATGCTGGCAAGGCCCACGCCCAGCCCTATCTGCATGGGGTTGGTGCCGCTTTCGCTTCCCGCTCGCAGCGTCTGCGCGAGCGCCTCCGCGAACGACACGCGCGCCGCCTTGAAACCTACCGTGTTCACGTTGGCGATGTTGTTCGCGATCACATCGACCGCGCGCTGGTATGTCTGAAGCCCGGCCACGCCGGTGAAGATAGCTATCATCTCTCACACCTTTCTCTGAGGGAATCCCTACCAGACCCGCGCCACATCGCCCGGATCGACCTCCGCGTCTCCGACGACGAGCTTGGGCTGGCCATCGGTGAACACGACCGCGGATACGAGTCCGGCAGTCTTTCCGTCTGCCGTCGATATGCTGCGGCCGATCAGAGCGAGCGCCTGTGACGTCGCCTCGACCTGGTGCAGTATCGCGAGCTGAAGGTTCGCGGCCTGGAGCTGCTCGACCGTGGAGAACTGGGCGAGCTGTGCCACAAACTCCCGCGCGGACAGAGGCTCGAGCGGGTCCTGAGTCTGTATCTGTGTGATGAGAAGCTGCAGGAACGCATCCCGGCCCAGCCCGAGCGAGGTCTGCTCGTTGTGCGTAGCTGCTTGCGTCACGCCCGTCTCTGCGGCTGCTGTCACCATTTGTCGCCCCTCATGCCAGATAATCCACAAGCCCGTGCGCGCCGGGGAGAAGCTCGCCCGGGTTCGCCCCGGCCGGCGTCGCGGACGGGTGTGCCGGGCGGGCCGGCGGCGCCGCCGGGGCGGGCTCGAAGTGCCAGTCAGGGCCGCCGTCCTGGGCGGATGTCGACAGCGTGAGGTCATGCAGCAGCAAGCCGGCGTCTGCAAGCTGGCTGCGCAGCTCAGCGGCGCTGGCCTGGAGCCAGCCGTGAACGGCGGCGTGCGTCGAGTGGAAGTGCGCGCCGAGCCGCCCATCGCGCGACTCGACCGAGATCTCGATCGAGCCCAACTCCGGCGGGTGTACGTCGAGCTTGACTCTCGTAAGCTGCCGCGCCCCAATCACGGCCGCTCGCAGTTGCTCGAGCATGGCCTTGTGGTCCACAACATGATCCGGTCGGCCTTCGTGTGGGACAGGGCGGGCTGGCCCGTCGGCCGTGCGGGCCGGGTTCGCCGGCAACTGAGCGGACTCGGAGACACGCCGCGGCGAGGGGGTCCCTTCGCTGATCCGCTCGCGGTCTCTGTGCTCGCTTCCACTCTGGCGGAAGCTCCCCTCCCTTGGCACTGCCTGCGGGGCCGCGGGCATGGCGGCCGGCTCCTGGGCCTTGATCGGCTTCCCGCTGTCCTCGGCCGCGCCGGCACCCTGCGTGCCTTCCGGGGATGTCTGTGAGTCCGGCGGCTCGGCGCGCGGCGGCTCTGCTCGGACTGCTGCGGCTTGGTCGTTGATGACAAGAACCGTCGCCGCCGAAAGCCAGCCGCCCGCCGGCTGCGGGCTGGGCGGGGCAGCGCCGACCGGCTGGCCAGCGAGGCCCCGTTCGACGCCGGCGGTCTGTACCTCGGCGCGGCCGAGCGCACCAGATCGGGGCTGCTCCTCTGCGACCGCGGTGTTCTGAGCCGGTTCGGCGATGTCGGGGACGTCAGGCGCGGCTTCGGACCCACGGTGCGGCTCAGGTGCCCGGGCCGAGGGCGTGATGGGATCAGGGCCACCCACGGCGGCGTGCGGACCGTCCACAGGAGGCTCGTCTGCGATGGCGAGGGTGCCCTCGGCCCGGGCGGGCGGAGGCGGAATTGGCCCGGCGTCCAGGCTTGGGGGCCGGAGATGGCGAGCTCCGGGACGGGCGCCTGGGCGTTCGCCCTGCGCTGCGGAGGGAAGCGCAGAAGGCTCCGGGCCTTCGGAGTGGGCCAGGTCTGGTGCAGATGGGGCTGCCGCGTCGTCAGGGACCAGTGCTTCGCCGGAACCCTGGGGCGCATATGCCGGCGCTGGGGCGATCGGCCACGCGGCGCAGACACTTGGCGCCGGAGCGGCCGGCCCAGCTGGGGCCCGGCCGAGCGGGGGCCCTGGGGCGCTTCGGTGCGGAGCCCCCGGCTCGGCACGGGCATGATCCGGGTGCGGGTCCTTCGCTTCAGGCTCGGGTGCCTCGGCGGCCGAGCGGCGTGGCGTCGCCCCTTCGTCAGGGGCGACATAGCCGGGAACGGTCGCCGGCGCCTCCAGGTCGGACCTTTCCGAGTCAGACGGACCACGCACCACCACCAGTTCCGGTGAAACCGACCGCGCCGCCGTCGCCGTCTCGGCCAGCACCGCCTCGAGCAGCAAGGCGACGAAGCTCTGCGCCGAAGGGTACGTGGGCCGCGACGGAAGTCCGCCGAACACGAGTCCGTCCAGCGGGACCACCCCGGCGGTGGGCCCGGGGACGATCATCGTCGTGATGTCTGGCGCGGCGTTCATGCGGCCGGCGGCGCTCCTGGTGGGGTCGCAGACACCGGCGGCGGTTGGAAGCCCGGGCGGTGCGGCGAACCTACACTGAATATCGCCCACTCGCGCCAGGCACTTTAGCGCGCCTGATGCTGCCTTGCGGCATACACCGCGGCCAGCTCGAGGACTCGTGAGACGAAGTTGCGGGTCTCCGCGTACGGCGGCACGCCTCCGTACCGCGCGACTGCGGCCGGTCCCGCGTTGTAGGCGGCGAGGGCGGAGGGCAGGTCGCCGAAGCGCGCAAGCTGTTCGCTCAGATACCGCGCGCCGGCCTCCACGTTGGCCCGGGGGTCGAACGGGTCGGTTACTCCCAGTCGTCGCGCGGTAGCCGGCATAAGCTGGGCAAGGCCCAGCGCGCCGGCCGGCGAGATCGCGTCTGTTCTCCCGCCGGACTCGACCTGAATGAGGGCCGAGAGCACCGAGGCATCCAGGCCGTGCCGGGTCGCTGCCTCTGAGATGAGCTGTTCGAGACCCGGGGTTGAGGTCGCCGCGGCGGCCGAGAGGGCGGCGCGGAAGGACGCTGGGCGGGGGAAGCGCGCCTTGATCTCAGCGATCCGGTCCAGCACCGGGCCGAGTCCTGCTGGCCGACAAGGAGCCGGAATTCTCACTCGTCGTCTCCTGCGCGCCGGCCCTCGGCCGCGTGTCTCGCGTTGGCCAGGTCGTCGAGGGTCTTCATCTCCAGCGCCGCCTCGGCCGCGCGGTGCGCGGCTTCCAAGCGGGAGCGGTGCGACTCCAGCAGCTTCCTGCGTCGCGCCGCGTCGAGCAACAGCCGCCGCACGCGACGCGCCTGCGCTTCGGCGCGCTGGCGAAGCGACTCCGCGCGAGAAAGCAGTGCCTCAAGGTGCTTGAGGTCCGCTCTCAGGGCGTCGATGCGGCCCATGTCGAGCTCGTGCGAGTGCAGTGATCGCCAATGCTCGCGCGCGGCGAGCCTGGCGCGGTCAACCGCGGCCACGCGGCGCTGTGCGTCGGCAAGGCTGGCCAGCGCCTGCGCCAGCTCTGCCTGAAGGACCTGCTCGGCCTGCTCCGCGCGCCGGAGCACGGCCCCGTATCGGTATCTGAACGCTCTCACGTGGCTGCTGGCTCCGCCCGCCTCGCAAGGTCCTCGAGGCGAGAGAGTGTGTCTTTCCACTCGGCGCGCTCGTCGACCCCTTGAATGAGGAAGCTCCGGATAGGCTGGATGAGAGCGGTCGCGCGATCGATGTCTGCATTCGTCCCCGGGGAGTACGCGCCGATGTTGATCAGGTCTTCGGAGGCGCGGTAGGTCGCCAGCACACGGCGCAGCGCGTGCGCTCCTCGGCGATGGGCGTCGGAGGTAATATGGGGCATGAGCCGGGAGATAGAGGCCAGCACATCCACGGCCGGGAAGTGGGCCTGCTCGGCGAGGGCGCGGGACAACACGATGTGGCCGTCCAGTATGCCGCGCGTCGTGTCGGCGACGGGTTCGTTGAGGTCGTCGCCCTCAACGAGCACGGTGTACAGCGCCGTGATGGTCCCCTCGGGACCGGGGCCGGAGCGCTCCAGCAGGCGCGGCAGCGTCGAGAACACCGACGGCGTGTAGCCGCGCGTCGTCGGGGGCTCACCAACAGCAAGCCCGATCTCCCGTTGCGCCCAGGCGATTCGCGTGAGCGAGTCTATCGTGAGGAGAACATGCAGGCCCAGCGCGCGAAAGTACTCGGCGATGGTGGTCGTTGTGAAGGCCGCCTTCAGCCGCAGGATCGGCGGCTGGTCCGAGGTCGAAACCACGAGAACCGACCGCGCGAGCGTCTCGGGCGGCAGGTTGGATCGGACGAAGTCGCCCACCTCTCGCCCCCGCTCCCCAATGAGGCCGATGACGTTGACATCCGCGGTCGAGTGCCGCGCGATCATCCCCAGCAGGGATGACTTGCCGACGCCCGACCCCGAGAAGATTCCCAGGCGCTGTCCCTTGCCGCAGGTCAGGAAGGCATCGATGGCGCGGATGCCCAGGGGCAACGGCTCGGCAATGCGTTGGCGCTGAAGCGGAGGCGGGGGCGCCTGGTCGACGGGAACCTCCTGCCCTGACGCGATGATGCCTCCGCCGTCGATCGGCCGGCCCAGCGCATCGAGGATTCGCCCGAGAAGGGCGCGGCTCGCGCGGATCGTGAAGGGGCGCCCGGTGCTGACCACCTCCGCGCCGTGGGCGATGTGCGCCGTTGTCGCGAGCGGCATCAGCAGGACCCGGTTGCCACGGAAGCCCACCACCTCGGCCGGCAGCGGCGGCCGGTGACGACTGGTGTGGACGAAGCACACCTCGCCGATCCGAGCCGGCGGGCCGATCGACTCCACGATCAGCCCGACGACCTGCGCCACACGGCCGTTGAGGCGCATGGGGTCGGTACGCGCGACCGCGGTCTGGTAGCGGGAGAGGTCAATCATCGGCAACCACTTCGGCACTGGCGGCCGCGGGATCGCTCTCCCGGCCAGACTCCGCCATCGCGTCGCCGAGCCCACGCGCGACCTGGTCCAGTTGCGTCCGGATGCGCGCGTCAAGAGTGCCGGTGGGCGACTCGATGACACATCCTCCCCGATCGACGCGACGGTCCTCCAGGACATCCAGCTTACGGATGCCGTCGATGGTCGCCAGCAGATCATCCCGAGCTTCCCGCACGCGTTCAAAGTCCGCCGGGTTTACGCTCACGCGCAGGGCCTCCCTCTCGCGCAGGCGCTTGACCGCGCAGCGCACGATGTCCACCACCGTCTCCGGCCGCAGCTCCAGTTCGCGCTGGATGATCTTCTCGGCGATGGCGACCGACAGGCGGACGAGCTCCGGCTCCAGCCTGTCGAAGAACTGCGTGCGTTCCGCCTGCAGCCGCTCGGCTGCGCGCTCCAGCCTCGCCAGCTTCGCACGATAGGCCTCCTCGGCCGCCTGCATGCCCTTCGCCAGTCCCTCCGCTCGCGCCGCCGATTCTACCTCCCGCAGGTCGGCGGCGGTCGGCCTCAGGTCGCCGGTTGGCGCCGCAGCGGGCGCCGCGTCCGGCCGGCGGCTGGGCATATCCGCGGCCGGATTTCGCGGAGGCGGGACCCATCGCGGCAGCGGTTCTGGCATCTCGTGGGCCTTGATGATTCTGGATGCGTTCATGCCAGCAGGCTAGGTCGAGGCGGGGGCGGGGCCGCGCGCTTCCTCGGGCTGCGCCGCGCCTGCGTCCTCTGCCAACCATTGCCGCAGCACCGCTGCCCCCCGTTCGAGGTCGAAGTTGGCCAGAAGGTCGTCTGGCTCTGCCGGCGGACCCTCAGACTGCGCGGGCTGCGGCGAGGGCGGCGGAGCGGGCGCGCGGACCTCCGGGGCCGGGCGGCGTAGCGCGCGCAGCACGAAGAACAGAAACACGGCGGCCAGCGCGATCGCCGCGAAGTCCTGCCCCACGCGCGAATAGAAGTCGCGGACGGCAGACGCAGCGCCGGCCTTCTCTGGCCCCGGCTCTGGCGTGAATGGTATCCTGGTGACGACGACTTGGTCGCCGCGGCTGGGGTCGAGTCCGGCGGCCGCAATCACAGCCGCCTTCAGATCCTTCACATCACCCAGCTTGGCGCCCTCGTCCACAAAGACGGACAGCGACAGGCGCTCAAGGCGTCCCGGTGGCTCGATTCGACGCTCCACCTCGCGCGAGAGCCGGTACTCCGCGTTCAGCTCGGTTCGCTCGTAGTGGTCGGTGCCGGCCGCTCTCGTCGCCAGAGGCTGTGCGGAGCCGATATTGGAGCTGACACCGGGTATCCCGGCCGGGGCCAGGTCTCCGCCACCCGTGTAAGTCTCCCTGGTCTCGCGGCGAGTCAGCATGACACCTGAGCCGTTCGCGCCGGGATCGTAGGTCTCTCGCTCCCGCTGGACCTGGTCGAAGTCGAGGGTGGCACTTGCCCTTACCACGGACTTGCCCTGTCCGAGCACATTATCGAGCATCGACTGCACCGTTTCCTCAACCTGGCGCTCGTACTCCCGCTGAAGCTCGAGGTGGTCGGACGCCGCCGTCAGCCCGCCCGACGCGCCGTCGGCGCCACTTGACAGCAGCCGGCCCTGCGTGTCGAGAATCGTCACGCCCTCCGGCCGCATGCCTTCGACCGCGCCAGAGACCAGGTGGACTATGCTGCGAACCTGCTGCGCGTTGAGACGCTGGCCCCCGCGAAGCTTCAGCACCACGGACGCGCTCGGCTCCTGCTGTTCGGACGAGTACAGTCGCTCCCGCGGCAGGGATATGTGCACCCGCGCCTCCTCGACGGGATCCAGGTGGGCGATGGTGCGGGCGAGCTCTCCCTGTAGGGCGCGCTGGTAGTTGAGACGTTCGCCGAACTCGGAGAGGCCGAGGCGGCTTCGGTCGAACAGCTCGAAACCAGCCTGCCCGCCGGTGGGGAGGCCGTCGGCAGCGAGGTCTAGCCGCAGCTCCGCGATGCGCTCGACCGGGACCTCAATTGTCCCGCCGCCAGCGACGCGGTAGGGGGTTTTGAGGTCGCGCAGGCGCGCGACGACCTTGGCGGCGTCTTCGTCATTGAGGCTGGCATACAGGACCCCGAAGTGCGGTCGACGGGCGATCGCCGCGGTGAGCGCAAGGAGGCCGGCCAGGATCAGTACGAACGCGGCGAGGCCGATGCGCTGCTGCGCCGGCGCATTGCGCCACATGCGGCCGATCCCCGCGACGACCCCCCTCTCGCTCACCGCGGCGTCCTTCCGCTATACTTGCGTTCGCAGCAATTCGTTGACCGCGTCGACCACGTGGTTGCGAACCGCGACGGCCAGGTCGAGAGCCAGCGCCGCCCGCTGCACGGCCAGCACGGCCTCGTGCAGGTGGGAGAGGTCGCCGACGGCCACCGACTCCGCCGCCCGGTCGGCTGCGCCCTGGAGTCGCGAGAGCTCGGAGACCGCGCGGCCGAAGGCGTCCGCGAAGTCGCCGGTCTTGGACGAAGACGGCGCGCTGGCCGAAGGAGCCAGGGCGCCCGAGAGAGCCGGTATGCGCATCCCGCCCTCCCCTCTCACGCGCGGCCCAGCTCCAGGGCCTGCTGCGCCATGGCCTTGGCTGCGACGAAAGCCGCGGCGTTGGCCTCGTAGCTGCGCGTCGCGGAGACGAGATCGACCATCTCCTCGACGATGCTCACATTCGGGTACGCGACAAATCCGTCCGCGTCCGCGTCCGGGTGGCCGGGCTGGTAGACGCGCCGCGGCTCCCTGCTGTCCGGGACGAGGCCGACCATATCCACGCCGCCGGGGTTGCCGCCTCGCGACGCGAAGACAACCTGTTGCCTGCGGTAGGGCCCGCCTTCGGGCGTGCGGGTCGTCTCGACGTTGGCGATGTTGTTTGCGATCACGTCGAGCCGCGCGCGCTGGGCCGAGAGGCCGGAGGCGCTGATGTCGAAGCTGTCCACGGCGCGCCTCCTATGTCCGTCCGCCGTGGATAGCCGCGCGCAGCAAGCGAATCCGGGCGGCGAGCATCTCCGCGGCCGCCCGCTGCGCAAGGGTGTTGCGCGCGAGGGCAGTCATCTCCCGGTCGATGTCCACGCTGTTGCCGTCCGCACGCGTGCGCGCGAGACGGTCGCGCTGCGCGCGAGGCATCGAGGCCGAGATCAGGTCTGTGGGTTGGCCCGGCTCTCGCCGCGCGTACTCGATGGCCGCGGCGAGCGCCGGCTCGAAGGATACATCCGCGCGGGCGTACCCCGGGGTGTCAACGTTGGCGATGTTGCTTGCGAGCGCCGCATGCCGCGCGGCGGTGCCGCGAAGCGCAGCGGCCAGCGCCTGGCTGGTGACATCCGACAGCACGTTCCAAGTCACGGGAGCAGTCCCCCCTCCTCTGCGTCCCGGAAGGCCCAGGGCGTGCTACACAGCTTGCTCGCGGAGCAGCCTGCGGATTGCCAATAGGCTCAGGCCGTGGGTGTCGACCAGCTCGCCGATCTGGCGAATGCGGTCGACGTCGCGCTGTGAGTACAACCGTCGTCCCGACTCATCCCGCGCGGGCGTCACCAGACCGTACCTGTTCTCCCAGAAGCGAATCCGATGAGCTTCGACGCTGGTGAGCTGCACCACCGTCCGCATGGGATAGAGGGGAACATCGCTTGGCAAGCGCACAAGCCCCCCCTTTCCTGCCTTGATTCGCCTCTGACAATCCGTGCCTTCCTGGTCCGGCCCAACTGCCCGGCCGTCCCCCTGGGAATCGTTCCCCTCCAGACAAGCCGAGCATTGTTGAGCTCTGTCGAGCGATATTCCATAGATCATCGGAAGTTTGAGATGCGCCCACGCTGTCCTCAGGCCGCCCCAACAGACGGTCAACTGAACACGCGCACCACATTCGAGGGTGGACAACCTGGCCTCTGTGAGGCAGACATTCTGCGTCGGCAGTCGGTAGACGGAGGGAAGGAGGTAGGGGTCTTGTCACAGGCGCACGCATCCGGGATCGCTATCATCGCGTGGCTGGTGGCAGTGTCGCTGGCGGCAGCCGCGGGCGGCGTGTTCAGCGCGGTGAGAGCGTGGTGCCGCTGCCGGGAGGCCGAGCGGCGTCTGCGCTCCGCCGAGCGTGCCGTGTCAGAGTTCTGCGAAGCGCTCCGCGCCCGGATCACAGAGGAGCTGCAGAGCCTCTCGAGCACGCGGGCCGCTGATGCTCACGCGGCGCGCGAACGCAGCCCGGTCTCCTAGGCCGGGGCTGGTCGCGCCTAGGTCGTGTCAGCGTCGGCCACAGGTCTGTTGCTTTGTTCCGGAACCGAGAGCGCTCCGAGACCGCCTGCAGCGATCTCGTCATCTGAATGGGCGGGGTCGACGCCGTCCGCGATCTGCCGGCACATCTGGTCGATGGCGGACTGCACCGCCTCGAAACACGCGGAGAGCGAACGGCCCTCCGAGGCGAGGATACGGCTGTCTTCCAGCAGGTCCTGGGTGCGGACGCGCACGCTCAACTGGTCGCGCGCCGCACGAGAGAGCTCCCTGACAAGAGCGCGCGTCGCGGCCACGAAGGCGTCCAGCGTGGCGGAGCCCGCGTGGCGATCCCGCGGCACGGAGAGTTCGAGTTCCGCCGCCGCCCTTTCAGCCCGCTGGAGCTGAGCGGTAAGGTCCTCGTTCTCCCGCTGCAGAGATGAGAGGCTGCGGCACGTCTCGGCCGCAAGGCGGACGGCCTCCGCCACACGCGTCGCGGCCGCGGCGATCTCCTCTCGCCGCCGCTGGAGCGAACGACCCCACACGCGCAACTCCCCTTCCGCTCTGCGCAGCTCGTTGCGAAGTGAACGGAGGCGCTCCTGCCCCAGAGCCAACTCCTTCTCGGCGGCGGCCTTGAGGCGCCGCCGCAGCTCGAGAAGCAGCCGCAGGTTGGTGTCCTCCCCCAGCGAGGCGCGATTTGCCCGCGAGGCCGGCGCAACCTCCTCTCGCGCAATGTGAGGGAATGTCGACGTTTCGGTACCCATGGTCACCCCTCCCACCTCCGACCCGCACAACGCAGACGGCCTCCGAGTGATCCCGGAGGCCGTCGCGAGCCCACTATCTGACGCGGACGACTCGCGCGCCCACCGGACGCCGTCGTCCAGGGCGAACGATCGCCATCGCCCACCCTCCTGCACCTTACCGGCCCGGCGCGCGGAAGACAAGTCCGTAGATGCCACAAAGTCCGCTTCCGTCTCGCAATACGCGGACAGTGTGTGGCAAGCACCACAAAACCGCCGCTGTCCTTGCCGCCGCGGCCCAGTGCGACCTTGTGCTGCTCACGCGCCATACTCCGTCGCGAGGACCGGAGGGAACGCGTGCAAGATGAGGTATGGCCCTTGAGGCGAGGCCCGGCGCCGCGCTCAGCGAGGTCGCCCGACGGCGGAAGGGCGGCCGGGAGGGGAGCACGAACCCCAACCGGACAGCGCGGTTGGCCGCGCTTCCCCCCATCTGGCATAACGGTGAGAACCATCTGGAGCAGGTGATGAGGGCGGGCGACAAGGTGCGTACGTTGGTGCCCCTGCCGGGCATTCCTGTCGGCTCCGTGGGATCTGTCACGGAGGTGGGTCGACTGTTCGTGGTCGTCACCTTCCAGGACGGCCGCCTCGCCTACTATCCCCAGCAGCAGCTCGCCGCTGTCGACCGAGGCGATGTCGGGATCTCTGGTTTGGGGCTCGCCTCGCTGGGCTTCACCGACGAGGCCGTCCCGGCCGGCGCGCACATGTGCCTGCTGCCCGCCAGCGCCGACGAAGCCGCGGCTGTGGCGGAGCGCTTCCTCTCGGCCGGCCTCGAAGACGGCGAGAGCTGTGTCTGCGTGGTCGGCGAGGATGCCCCGGCCACACTTGTCAAGGCTGTCGACTCGGTGCGCAAGAGCGCCGCCAGCCGCGGCAGGTCCGAGGACTTCCGCGTTCTCGCGCCCCGAGACCTGTACCTGGCCCCGCAGGAGTTCACGGCCCAGGCCCAGGTGGCCGCGTTCGCAGAGTTCCTCGCCTCCTGCGGCACTGAGCGTCCCCTGAGGATGCGAGCGTTCGGGTTTGCCGGCCGCCTGCTCGACGAACTCAGGCCCGAGGAGTGGTGGGAGTACGAGAGGCGTGTCACCCCGGTCCTGAAGCACTTCGGGCCCAACGTGGTCTGCACGTACGGCATCGGGCGTGTCGGCAGCGACCAGTGGCAGCAGGCTGCCTCCGTCCACCCCTACGTCGTGCTTGAGGGGCAGCTCAGGGCCGGTGGGTCCAGCGAGTGAGCGTCCGCGGCCTCTGTCACTCTCCTCCTACTCGCCGATCGCCTTCACGACTACGCGCTTGCGGCGCCGCCCGTCGAACTCCGCGTAGTAGACCTGCTGCCAGGGCCCGAGATCGAGTTCTCCGCCCGTCACTGGCAGCACGACCTGATGGTGCACCAGGATGCTCTTCAGGTGCGCATCCCCGTTGTGCTCGCCCGTCTGATGATGGTGGTAGTCGAGCCCCGCGGGCGCCAAGCGGTCGGCCCACTCGTCGATGTCGCGGATGATCCCCGGCTCGGCATCGTTCACGTAGACCCCGGCCGTGATGTGCATGGCCGATACCAGCACCATCCCTTCTCGAATACCGCTGCGTCTCACCACGCGGGCCACGTCCTCGGTGATGTTCACGTACTCGCGGTGGTGCTCCGTGTTGAACCACAGGTACTCTGTTGCAGACTTCATCGCCGTCACCTCATCGGAAAGAGACCGCAATTCTGGTGTGCCTCGCCTCCTTGTTCGCCCCCCAAACGCCGCAGGCCTTTGCCCCCGGGGGGAGGATGCGGCGCCCGCGGCGAATCCTGGCAGCGGAGGGTCGGCCTGTGGGCGAGGAAGAGCACGTCCTGTTCAGCATCGTGGGCGACGAGCTTCGCGTCGAACGGCTGCGATCGCAGCTCGTCTCGTCGGCCAGATACCGCGTGTCGCAGACGAGCCTCAAAGAGCTTGCGGCCCGGTGCCGCCCGGACGCTGTGGTGTGGCATGCTGGCGACCGGCAGGCTGCGGAGGCAGGGCGCCGCCTGTGCGAGGCGGCCGTCGTCTCGATGTCCGGGCAGGCATCAGCGTCCTCTGGCGGGCCGGTCGGGGTGGAAGTGGGCGATCTTCCCCTTTGCGTCCGCGGACGACCCTCCCTCTCTGCCATCGTTCAGGCGCTCGGCGCGCAGGCGAGAGCTGCCACGGCCGTTCAGCAGCGGGCGCCGTCGGCTCCAGAGGCTGCGACGGCCGAGCCTGAATCGGTGGCGACAGGCCCCCGGCCTGCCGAGCCGGATGTCGGGGATTCGCTGGCCCGCGAGGTGGCCGACAGGCTGTCATCGCTGTTGGAGGCAAGGGCGCGGCGACAGCGCGGAAAGAGCTGAGCTGGCGGCCTCACCAGGAATGCTGGGACGGTTCCGCCAGCGCAGCCTGGGCGGCCGCCCGCACCTGCCTGTCGGGGTCCGACTGGAGCGCCCTCTGGAGCGCGCTGGTCGCCGCCGGGTCGTCGCGTCCGGCGAGCACCTGGGCCGCTCGCAGCCTCACTTGGGCGGCCGGGTCAGCGGTCAGAATGCGAGCGAGCGCCTCTGTTGCCTGCCGTCCCCTGATCGCTGCCAGCGCCTCCACGCCACCGAGCCGGACCGCCGGGTCAAGCGAGCCCAACTCCGGTTGCAGGTCGTCGACGCCCCAGCGTTCGGCAATCACCTTCGACAGCGCCTCCACAGCGCGCTTGGCGATATCCGACGGAGCCGTCCTCGCCGCGTCGAAGAGCTGGTGAAGGACATCTTCCGGAGCCTCCGTGAGCAGCTCGAGCGCCGGCCCGCGCCGCTGCGCGTCGGCCAACAGCTCCAGGAGCGGCCCGGCCACTCCGCGCCTCGCGTAGTCCACCAGACAGCGGGCCGCGGCCCTGCGCACCTGCGGCTCGGGATCGGTGCTGGCGGCCGCGATCCGACGCGCCATTTCCTCACTGTCGGGGCACATCGCCAAGAGCGCCTCGGCCGCCCGCGCCCGCACGAACGGATCTCCGTCCCTGAGCCGCGCGGCGACCACCTCCCGGTAGTAGGCCGCGGCCGGCCCCGTGCGGCGGAAGGCGTTCACGATCGCTGCCCGAACGTGCGGGTCCGGGTCGCCCGCGGCGGCCGCCAGCGCGCCCGCGTACTCCGCGGCCTGGATCTTCCCCAGCGCACCAGCGATCCCCGAGCGCACCTTTGGGTCCGGGCTCTTGAGGTACGGTAGCAACAGCTCGCCGCGTCCCTGGCTGACCACCTCCCAGAGCCCTCTACCTGCTGTTGCCCGAACGTCCGCATCCGGATCTTGCAGGGCTCGCACCAGCACGTCAGTCGCCATGGTGTCCCCCGCGCGGGCGAACATCGCCAGCGCCCTGGACCGCAGCTCCGGCTTCGGGTCGTTGACCACTTCCATAAGCAGGGGCAGCACGTCGAAGGCGCGCATGTGGCCCAGCGCCGCCATGGCCGCCGCGCGCACTGAGTCGTCGCTGTCGTGCAGCGCCATCTCGACCAGCGCGTGAATCGCCTCCTCGGCGCGCAGCCGGCCAAGGCTGGCGGCCACGGCGGCGCGCACCGCGGGCGACCGGTCGCGGACGGCGCTCTCCAGAGCGGCGCTCACAACTCGCGCCTCGTCGGACGGGCCCCCCTCGGTGTCGCTGGTCCTCACGGCTTCCGGCAGCCCGCGGGCGGCCGCCTCCCGAACCCGCGCGTCCGGGTCCTGTAGCGCTCTCACCAGAGCAGCAGCCGCCTCGGGCCCGCCGATCGCCGCCAGCGCCTGAGCCGCGGCGAGCCGCGGCCGCTCCTCTGGCCGCTCCAGCAGGCTGGTGATCGCCCTGAGGGCAGGGGCGTGCTTGACCTCGCCAAGCAGGGAAGCGCAGCTCTCCTGCACGCGCGGATCGCGGCTGTCGAGGCCTCTTACCAGCGGCTCGGTCACGCCGGCGCCTGCGGCCGCGCGGAGCACTGCCACCAGGAGATCGCGGGAGTCCGAGTCCGCGTCTGCGAGCCGCTGCACCCACACATCGAACGCGCCGGCAGCCTGGAGCGCATCGGCGAGTGCGCTCGCGAAGCTGCGGTTCAGGCTTCCCAGCGCTCGCTCCAGGCCCGGGAACGGCTCGGTGGCAGCCGAGGCGATGGCCTCCATGACCTCCGGTGTGAAGCGCACCTGCAGGTCCTCGGACGCCCGCTGGTCGAGCGCGGTTGTGAGCTGAGCAAGGTGCTCGCCGCCAAAGCTGGCCAGCGCCACCGCGGCCTGCTCCTGCACCGACGCGCACTCGTCGCGCAGCGCTCTCAGCAGGTGCTCGACCACGCGCGCGTCCGAGCCGAGCGTGCCCAGGGCGCGCGCTGCGGTCGCTCGCACTTCCGCTACCGGGTCGGACAGCATGAGCCCGATCGACTCTGCCGTTCCCGCCGGCCTGACGTAGGCGAGACCCCAGATTGCGCCCTGGCGCACCGCGGGGTCGGGGTCGGCAAGCCCGCGTCGCAGCCCCGCGGCGGCCCGCGCGCCCGCCCCGCCGATGATCTCGGCAGCCACCGCGCGCTCGCGCTCGTTGCCGCTGGACATGGCGCGGAGCACCGGCCGCACGGCCTCGCGCTGCGCGATCCTTACGAGGGAGGCCGCGGCGGCGCGCCGAACGGGCTCCGGGCCGCTAACTGCCGCGGCGTACAACGGCTCGGCGACGGCGTCAGCCGGCTCGAACGCCAGCGCCTGGGCGGCCTCGATCCTCGCGTGCGGCCGGCCACGCCGCAGGGCCCGCAGCAGGGCCTCCCTCGGAAAGGCTCGCGCGAGCAGGTCTCTGGCCTCGGCCGCCACGGGCGCTGATTCGTCGGCGAGCGCCGCCAGAAGCGCGTCCCTGACGGCCCGCAGATCGCCGGTCGGCCAGCCCCTCAGGGCCCTCAGCGCGCCAAGGCGCTGCATTGGGTCTTCCGCGAGGAGGGACTCCCTCAGGCAGTCTGCGCGGGAGGCTCGCCTGGTTCGACGGAGAGAACAGATCCCTCCGACCGCCGCCACGATGATTAGCAGGACCGCCGCGAGCGAGTAAGCGGCAGCCAGGTTGATGGACAGGGCAGCACCGCGCGCAGGGTGTCGAGCGGACGGGGCCGGAGCTGGAGCCGGCGCTGGAGGCCGGGCCGGCGGTGCCTGAGGGGTCCCTTCCGGTGTCTCCGCGGCCGTGCCCGGGGGCGTTGAGCCCGTCTTCGGCTCCTCGGGTGCAGGCTCCGGCGGCTCGACGGTGGCTGGCGGTTCGCTCGCGAGGGACGCCTCTGAGGCGGGTCTGGGGGCGGGCCCCTGTCGCGGGCGAGCCGCGGCCGGCGCGGTGGCCAGGCGCGGTGTTTCGCCGGTGGCCGGGCGCGGTGTTTCGCGCGGCCTGGGCGATGCGGCGGCCAGAGGGAGGAACTCTATGCTGAAGTCCCCGGATCCGGGGGACGAAAGCATTCGATAGCGCAGCCGGTCGGGCGCGGCGGACAGGTCGAAGACGATCCGGGCCGTGGGCGGCGCTCCCTGATATGCGCCGACCCGGATGCGATCGATGCCCCCCTCGCGGTCACCGGCAAGGGTCGTGCTCGCGGCCAGCCACCGATATCCCGGCAGGTCGAGGACCAGGCGGTCGGGCCGCTGGAACAGAACCAGGCGCGCCTGCGGCGGGCGGGCGGCACTCGTGGCGAAGTGGAGGACGAACGCGCCATCGCTCCGGCCGGCTGTTACCTTTCGAAGGGTGGGCAGTTCGGCGCTGTGGGCGCGCCCCGCGGCGGCGAACAGACATGCGCAGACAACAGCGGCCAGCCAGTGTGGGGCTGTCGCCGGACTCCGGGGTCGCGCGGCCCCGGCCGCCGCCACAGACGATTTGTGCCTCCAGCGCATTTCCAGGCCCTCAACCTGCCCACTGAGCGCCCTGTGCAACCACGTGCCCGCCGCCCGAGCACACACGAGGGCCCGCCCCGTCCGTGGGCCTGGCTCATGTGCTTGTTCCACACACCGGTGCCGATCTGAGATGTGCTGCAGGCAAGGGATGTGGCAGGCCTCCCCCGCAGGCGGCTTCAGGATACCACTTGAGGGCACGCGTGTGTGAGCGCCGGACAGAGCCAGGCGCCTGCCGGCCTGCGGGGGCGGCGGGGCGGGGGCTACTCCGGCTTCGCCTCGGGCCGCTCGGCGGGTTGGTTGCCTTCGGGCTGATAGTCGGCCCGGTGGCTCGCGGCGAGGGTCTCGAGCCGTCCTGTTTCCATGTAGGCGACGCGCTCTGCGATGTTGACGCTGTGGTCCGCGACTCGCTCCAGGTAGCGCGCGACCAGCAGCAGCGGGACTGCTTGGCGCACCACCTCCGGCCGCTGCTCCATGATGTGCTCCAGCTCCTCCTGAAGGCGGTACCACATCCGGTCGACCTTGTCGTCGAGTTCGACCACGCGGAACACGATCTCCAGGTCCCGGGCCACCAGGGCCTCGAGCGCCTGGCGAAGCATCGTCCTGACGAGTTCGGCCATCTTCGGGATGTCGACGAGGGGCTTGAAGTACTCCGTGTCGGCGAGGCGGATCGCCGTTCGCCCGATGTCCACGGAGTAGTCGCCGATGCGCTCGACATCGCTGATCACCTTCATGACGGTGCCGATGGTTCGCAGGTCGCGCGACATGGGCTGCTGCAGTGCCAGCAGGCGCATACACTGCTGCTCGATGGAGATATCCATCTCATCCGCGACGTCGTCGGCGGCGATTACCTCCCGGGCGAGCTCGACGTCGTGGCTCGTGAGGGCTCGGACCGACTTCTCGAGCATGGCCTCGACGAACTCCCCCATCTCGAGAAGGCGCTGCTCCAACTGCTCCAGTTGCTCGTCGAAGGCCTGGCGTGTCCGCCGCATCCTGTTCCCCTAGCCGAAGCGTCCGCGCACGTAATCGTCTGTGCGCCGGTCCTTCGGGCTCTCGAATATCTGTACGGTCTCGCCATACTCGATCAGCTCTCCCATGAGGAAGAACCCCGCATAGTGCGACACGCGCGACGCCTGGTACATGTTGTGCGTCACAATCACTATAGTATAGCGCTCCACCAGCTCGAGCATCAACTCCTCGATACGGAAGGTTGCCGTCGGGTCGAGCGCGCTGCAGGGCTCGTCCATCAGGACGACCTCCGGCTCGACGGCTAGCACGCGGGCGATGCACAGCCGCTGCTGTTGGCCCCCTGAGAGGTCGAGGGCCGACTGGTGCAGCTTGTCCTTCACCTCGTCCCACAGGGCGGCGCTGCGGAGGCTGCGCTCCACGATCTCATCAAGGTCGGCGCGCCCCGGAGCCCGGTGCAGACGCGGACCGTAGGCCACATTGTCATAGACCGTCATCGGGAATGGATTCGGCTGCTGAAACACCATCCCGACCCGTCTCCGCAGCAGCGGTATGTCGATCTCGCTGTGATAGATGTCTGTGCCGTCCAGGAGCACCTCACCCTCGACGCGCGCGCCGTCTATCAGGTCGTTCATGCGGTTCAGGCACCGGAGGAACGACGACTTGCCGCAGCCCGACGGACCGATCAGCGCCGTGATCCGGCGCGCGGGAAAGGCCACCGAGATGTCCTTCAGGGCCCGGAACTCGTTGTAGAACAGTGCCAGGCGACGGGTCTCGAGCTTGATCTCGCCCGCCGGCCGCAGGATGTGCGGTGTGTCCGCCTGCGTCGTCATCTCACCACCTTCGCCGGCGCAGCCGCGCGCGAAGGATGATTGCGGCAAGGTTGAGGCCGAGCACTACTGCGACCAGCACCAGCGCGGTCGCCCACTTCTGCACTTCGCTCACCTGCGGCGCCTCGGTTGCCATGACATAGAGCTGGTACGGGAGGGCCAGCACTGGGTCGAAGACCGACGTTGGGAATGGGTGGCTGAGCGACAAGAAGGCCGCCGTGAATAGGATTGGTGCCGTCTCCCCAGCGGCCCTGCCGACCGCCAGGATAAGCCCCGTGATGATCCCTGGGAGCGCGTTCGGCAGCACGACTCGCCGCACCGTCTGCCAGCGCGTCGCCCCGAGGGCGAAGGAGGCCTCGCGGAGGCCGCGGGGAACCTGGCGCAGCGCCTCCTCCGAAGCGCTGATCACAAGCGGCAAGACCAGCAGGGCCAGTGTGCACGCTCCCGCAAGGAGAGAGCGCCCGAACCGCATCAGCGTGACGAACAGCGCGAGCCCGAAGAGCCCGTAGACGACTGAGGGCACGCCTGCCAGGTTGACGATCGACAGCCGGATGAAGCGCACCAGCCGCCCGGACCTTGCGTACTCGCTGAGGTAGATGGCGGCGGCCACCCCGAGCGGGGCCGCGATCGCGGCCGTGACGGCCACAAGGGCGACGGTGCCCGCGATGGCCGGCAGGAGCCCCTCGCGCGTCGAGGTTACGAACGACCAGCTCAGCCCCCCTGCCCCTCGCCACGCCATCACGACGAGGATCGCCAGGACCGGCAAGATGACGGTGCCGGCGGCAATCCAGAGCAGGACAAAGGCGGCCTTCTCGGCGCGCGCGGCTCGACTGATCTGCGCGCTGGTCATCTCGCCCCTCTCGCCGTCCTGCGGATGGCCCAATCGGCGATGGTGTTGGTGATGAACGTAATCGCGAACAGCACCAGGCCGATGAAGAACAGGGCGTGGTAGTGAGCGGATCCGCGCGCGGTCTCACCCATCTCACTGGCGATCGTTGCCGTCATTGTGCGCACGGGCTCAAGGAATCCGCGCAGCCCCTGCGGTATCACCGCCGCGTTCCCGGTGACCATAAGCACAGTCATCGTCTCTCCGACGGCCCGGCCGAGGCCCAGCAGCACGGCCGCGATGATGCCCGAACGGGCGGCCGGGACGATGACGCGGGAGATCGTCTGCCAGCGCGTCGCCCCCAGGGCGAGCGAGCCGTCGCGGTATATGCGAGGGACCGCCCGGATCGCGTCTTCAGAAACCGAGACTATCGTCGGCATGGCCATAAGAGCGAGCATGAGCGACCCGAGCCCGGCGAACAGGGGCACGCCCAAGTGTAGCGCCCGGGCCAGCCACGGACCCACGAGCATGAGGCCGAGGAAGCCGAAGACCACCGAGGGAACGGCGGCCAGCATTTCCACCAGAGGCTTCAGGATCTCCCGTGTGCGGGGCGTTGCGACCTCGGCGACGAACACGGCGCACCCGATGCCGAACGGGACGGCGAGCACGAGGGCGCCGGCGGTCACGTACAGCGACCCAAGCAGCAGAGGCAGTAAACCGAACTTGGGCGGCGTGGCCGTGGGCGACCAGACGCGGCCGCCGAGCAGCTCGCCCAGCGAGCGCACGCGCAGAACCGGGACTGCATCGCGAAGCAGGAACAGGAAGATCGCGGCGACAAAGACAATCGCCAGCACGCCTGCAACCAGGATGGCCCGCTCGATGATCCATTCGCTCACAGCCTGCGCTCTGGTCTGCACAGCTTCCGCCTTGGCTCCCATGCCGCGTCGAGGCGGCGGCCCCAGGGAATCTCTGCGCCGCTGGGGTGGCCCGCTGACTACTTGTGCTGGACCGGCACGAAACCGGTGTCTTCAACAATCCGCTGGCCCTCGGGCCCCAACACCCAGTCGATGAACTCCCTGATCACGCCCTGGGGCTCGCCGTTCGTGTAGAGGTACAGTGGCCGCGAGATCGGGTACGCCCCGCTCGACACGGTTTCCGGCGTCGCCGGCACCGGCGCCCCGCCCGACAGCGGGATCACGTCGACCGCCCGCACGCTCTGGTTGAGGTACCCCAGGCCGACATACCCGATGGCCCCTGTGGTGGCCGCCACCGTAGTCAGCACCGCTTGGTTGGATGCCTGCTTGAGCGCGGAGGCCGCATAGTCGCGACTCTTGTCCCGGCCATGAAGCGTTACGACGAGATCCTTGAACGCCTCGTAGGTGCCGGAGGCGGAATCTCGACTCACCACCACGATCTTGCCCGTCTGCGGCGACCCGACCGCGCCCCAGTTGGTGATCTTCCCTGTGTAGATATCCGAGATCTGCTCGATCGACAAAGCCTTGATCTGATTCGCCGGGTTAACGATCACCGCGATCCCGTCGTAGGCCACGATGTGGGGCTTGGGATACACGCCGCGGGCCTGTGCTTCTTGCTGCTCTTCGCGGGAGATCTCGCGAGAGGACATGGCAATGCTCGCGCTGCCATCGATGAGGGCGCGAATCCCGGTGCCGGATCCGCCTCCTGCGACCTCCATCTCCACGCCGGGGTGTTTCGCGTCGAAGGCGGGCCGCCACTTCTCGGCCAGCGGCAAGACCGTCGTGGAGCCGATGATGCTGATCTTTCCCCCGGTCTCGCCCCGGGGACCCTCGCTGACCGCCTCGTGGTGCCGACACCCGGCCAGCAGCCAGGCTGTCGCTCCTGCCGCCAGCAGCCCCACCACGGCCCAGAGTCGTATCTGCTGTCTCATGTCTATTCCTCCTGCCTCCGCTTCTGGTTCTCCGCGCGCCGCGGCTGTCCTCAGCGCCCGGGTCACCGGCGCACCAAGGATTGGCCAAAGCCGCGACACGTCGGCAGCGGCCGCCCCAAGCCCAACGGCGCCCTCACAGGCCGCGCCCCACCCGCCAGGCTTCGCTTCGCGTCAGCGACAGTCTACCTGCCCAAGCTTAAGCTGGGCCTATGGCGAGGTTAAGGGAACGCTAAGAAAGCTCCCGGCGAGGGCCGCTTGCCGGGTCGGGCAGGAAGACTGTGAACGTGGAGCCCTCCCCGGGGCGGCTGCGGACCGTGACTCGGCCGCCGTGGGCGTCCACGCTGTGCTTGACTATAGACAGCCCGAGCCCGGTGCCGCCCGTCTTACGGCCCCGCCCCGGGTCGACGCGGTAGAAGCGCTCGAAAATGCGATCGTGCTCGTCGGCCGGGATTCCCACGCCAGTGTCCTCGACCGCGATCTCGTAGCCGCCGGCGACCCGGCGGCCGCGCACGACGACCCGGCCGCCCGCGTCCGTATACTTGACGGCGTTGTCGAGCAGGTTTGCCAGGATGGTCTCGGCGCTGGCTGCGTCGACGTAGAGCTGATCGCCATCGGCGACCGCGGTCTGAACGTCGACCCCCTTCGCCCGCGCCCGCGCGCCGGCCCGTTGCACCGCCGCCGCGAGGATCGGGCCGGCCGACGCCCACCCCGGCCGGAGTAGCTCCTGCCCGCGTTCGAGTCGCGTCAGGGTGAGCATATCGTCAAGCGTCTCCGTCAGCCGGTCGCTCAGCGCGACGATCTGCCGGACGAAATCCCTGCGCCTCTGGGAGTCTTCTAGAGCGCCGGCCTCCAGCGCCTCGGCGAGGGCCTTGATGCCCGCGGCCGGAGTTCGAAGCTCGTGGCTCGCGTTGGCCACGAAGTCTCGGCGGACCTGGTCCATGCGGTGCAGTTCGGTCACGTCCCGCAGCAGCCCGACCGCGCCCACGGCCTCGCCCTGGTCATCGAGCACAGGCGTCGCCACGCCGATGAGAGTACGCGTCTCCGGGTGCAGAGCGCGCACCTCGCCGCGCTGGACCGCTCGCTGTTCGACCGCGCGGGCCATGAGCTGGCTCAAGTCGTAGTTGAGGGCAATCTGCTCCAGGCGCTTTCCCGTCACCTCCTCTTGCCGGGCCCCGAACAGACGCCGGAACGCTCCGTTCACCAGCTCGACCCTGCGCTGGGCGTCCACGATGACTACAGCATCGCCCATCTGCTCCAGTACGGCCGCGTAGTGCCTTGCCTCACGCTGGGATGAGCGAACGAGCCGCGACAGCCGTTCCATGGAGCTGTTGAACACCTCGATCAGCTCGCCGACCTCCCCCGCGGCCCTCCCCTGGACCCGCGCCTCGAGGTCCCCCCGGCCGACGCGTCGCGCCACGTCGACAAGGCGCTGCACCGGCGCGGTAAGGGCCCCGGTCAGCCAGGCGCTGGCCCCCAGGAACAGCAGCGCCGCGAGGATGAACGCACCCCCCAGGCCGCGGCGAAGATGCTTCGACGTTGACTCGACGGCCGCGAGAGGCACCGCGAGCCGCAGCACACCGGGAGAGGGCGTCCCCGGTAGGCTGGCAGCCACATAGAGCATCGGGGTGCCGAGTGTCGCACTGGATCTCACCACCCACGCGGTGCCACGCCGGACCGCCTCCTGGCGCTCCGGGCGGTCTGCGTGGCTCCCCATGGACGCAGGATCGCGGCGGCTGTCCGCGAGGACCTCGCCGGCCGGCCCCAGCAGCGTCACCCGAGCGCCGAGCCGATCGTCCACCTGCGCCGCCCACTTCTGCAGGGCAGCGCCGCGCTGCCAGGGAGGAGCTGGCATGGCGCTCGCAACCAGGCGAGCCTCGGCCAGCAGGCGCTCTGCCACGACATCTTCTGTTCCCCGCATCAGCGCGGCGCGCAGGTACAGCCCAAGGGCCCCCAGCAGCACCGCGGCCGCGCCCGTCAGCGCCAAACCGATCTTCCAGCGCAGCGCCACGTCAGTCGCCCTCTGCGAACTTATAGCCCACGCCCCGTATGGTCAACAGCCGGGTCGGGTTCGCGGGGTCCTCCTCGATGCTGGTGCGGAGCCAGCGCACGTGGACGTCCACCGTCCGGCGGTCGATGTAGGTGTCATCGCCCCACACCGCCTCAAGGATTTGCTCGCGGGTCCGCGTCCGACCGGCGTGGCGCATGAGGTACACCAGCAGGTCGAACTCCTTGGGTGAGAGGTCCAGGCGCCTGCCCGCCGCCTCGGCTTCGTGACGGTCGATGTCCACCTTGACCCCGTTGATGCTGAGCACCGCCCCCGCGTCTTCCTCCCTGGCGCCCGTCCGACGCAGCACGGCCCGCACGCGCGCCAGCAGCTCACGCAGGCTGAAGGGCTTCGTCACGTAGTCATCGGCGCCCATCTCGAGCCCCGCGACCCGGTCGGCTTCCTCCACGCGAGCCGTCAGCACGATGACCGGGACGCTCCGGCGCCTGCGCAGCGCGCGCAGCAGGTCCCACCCACTGATTCCGGGGAGCATGAGATCCAGAATCACGAGGTCGAGCTTGCCAGCCTCGAACGCGCCAAGCGCGGCCTGGCCGTCTGCCGCGACCTCCGCTTCGAATCCGTCGCGCTCAAGCGCGTATGCCACCGCCTGCGCGACGCTCGCCTCATCCTCTACCACCAGAACTCGCGCGGCCACCGTGACCCCGCCACTCCTGTGCTCGTCGTCGCCACATTATACATCGGAACCGGCGCAAACGCGGAGAGCCGAGCCAGCAGGACTGCGGGCATGCGAGTCGCCGCGGCTGTGGACACGAGACCGGATTCGCAGAGGGATGGAGACACGCAGGCCGCCCGCGGCGAGGGGTGAGGAACTTATGGGGACCGTCTCCCTGGCGGGAGAGGGCGAAAGCCTCGCTTCTTGCGAGGAGGACGTGGAGGGTCTGCCGGTGGGGCCTTCCCGCGCCCTGACGGTGGAGGAGTTCGACCGGCTCTGTCACGCCTTCCTCGCCCGGCAGAACTGGCGACCCGCAAGGCCCCGCAGCGCAGGGCCAGAAAGGGCCTTCAGCACCCGCAGGAGGCGACCAAAGGCCGGGGGACGAGGGGGCAAAAAGGTCGTCTCCGCCGGAAAGCCCGCCTCTGAGGGCTCCACAGGGCCTCACGCATTCCCCGCAGAGAGGTGAGGGGAGGGCATTGCTGGCGAGCGCGATGGGGGCCGCGCCTCTACCCCGTCCCGCTCTCGAAGCGCCGCTCTCAGGTCAACTGGGCGCGCCGCTGCGCCCAATCTGAGAGCGCGGGAGGGGCCGGGGAGTCCGGGCGCTGTTGTTACCAGGGCAGGAGGATGGCCGCAGAGGGCGAAGGGTACACATGGAGGTGAGGGGGCATGGGCGAGGAGCGCGACGACGAGGAGCGCGTGCGAGGGGGAGTTCCCGGCAGCTTGCCGCGCCCGCGGCTGCCAGAAGAGGAGCGGGGGGACCAGGGGGCGGCTGCCCCGGAGCTGGCGGCCCCGGCATGGCCGCGCCCACAAGAGAAGGGCCCGCGCCGAACGCGCAGGGGCCTGGCGGCGCTTGTTGCGGGCTGTGCGCTGGTCCTGCTGGGGGCCTTCCTGCTTGGTGGCGGGGTCTACCGCACTATCCACGCCGCCGGCGGCCGGGTCTACCTGGTGAATCGGTTCACGGGAGAGGCCAAGGTACTGCGCGACGGGGTGATGGCTCCCGTCAGGACCGAGAAGGAGGAGGAGCAGGCGGCGGCTGAGGAGAGGCGCGAGCGCATCGAGAGGGAGGCTCGCGCGGCAGGGGCCTCGCGCATTGGAGACCCGGTGCTGAAGCGGTATCACATGGTGCCGTATCACACGGTGCCAGTCGCGGATAAGGGGGTCCGCACTGACCCTCTGGCT
>Ga0123519_10002140_pt1 | contig 33614 bp, 34 predicted proteins | sample YelNatPaOPRAMG02_FD_87396 | JGI IMG/M metagenome (GOLD analysis project Ga0123519, IMG submission 87396) | Hot spring microbial communities from Yellowstone National Park - Yellowstone National Park OP-RAMG-02 (version 2) | ecosystem: Environmental > Aquatic > Thermal springs > Hot (42-90C) ... | reverse complement strand
CACAATCTCTAAAGCCATCATACTATCCATACCTAAGTCTTCTACAAACTTTGCCTCAGGAGTAATCTTTTCGGGTTCAACCTCTAAGATTTGGGCAATGAGTTGTTTTAGTTCCTGTTCAAGATTTTCTGAATTTGGTTTATTCATTTTAACCTCTCCTGTTTTTCAATCCAAGCGTCAATTTTATCCTTTTTAAAACGCCATTGGCCAACAAGTTTTACTGCCGGAATTTTATTATGCTTAAGCCACTCATAAATAGTGCGCCGGGTTACTTTTAAGTATTTAGCTAAATCATCAATGGTCATTAATGCGCCGTTTGCCATTCTCTTCTTCCTAAAATAAAGCAGGAATTATTTTAAAGAAAAAAATAAAATTTGTCAAGGAAAATTTTTACATTTTTTAACATATTTATGTAATAAAGATTTTTTAGTTGCAAATAGAGTAAAAATTAAACAAAAATTGAGGAAGGATTTTAATTAAGATTTTTTTGTTTCTGAAGGATACGTAGGATAAGGGAAATGGGTTTTAAGACTGGTGCATTTAATTTAATCCCGTTTCGATATTTACCGTCGGAAGTTGGTTGGGACCAGACCACCTCTCCTTCTAAAGAAATTTTCTCATTATTATCCGGTACAGATAAGTTAATATCAATAGTGCCTGCTTGCGACAAGCTCTCCTCAGTAATTATGCCTAAACCCTGAGTACTGATATTGATTGTTTTGGCTTTGATTTTACCACCCAGACACTCCAAAGGTAGACTTATAGGAAAGCGGGGAAAGACTCTTCTTTCTTTAAATGGTTTTTCTTCCATTATTATAAGTTCTTAAACATTAAAAAGATAAACTTCTATTTAAAATTTAATATATTTTTATTAAATTTCAAGGTTATTTTTTTAAAAAAAGAAAGCGCTTTCTTTTTAAGATTTCTTAAGAAGAGCTTTAAATGCCTTAGTTAAGGCAGGGACAATTTGGAAAAGGTCACCCACAATTCCATAGGTAGCCACTTTAAAGATCGGCGCTTCAGGGTCTTTATTTATGGCCACAATTATTTTAGAAGACTGCATTCCTACTAAATGCTGAATTTGCCCGGAGATACCGCAGGCAATGTAGATTTTGGGCGAGACCGTTCTTCCGGTCTGGCCCACTTGATGAGAATAAGGCATCCAGCCTGCATCTACTGCTGCGCGCGAGGCACCTATTCCTGCTCCCAAAACTTGCGCCAGTTCCTCTAAGATTTTAAAGTTTTCCTTGCCCCCCATTCCCCGGCCGCCTGAGACAATAATATCTGCCTCAGCCAAATTTACCAAATTCTCTAATTCTTCGACAATATTTAAAATGTGGGTGCGCGAGTTTAATTCTTCCTTAGAAAAATTCTCTTTAATAATTTTTCCCTGTCTTTGCTTCTGCCGCAAAGGAAAAGGCATAACCTTATGTCTTACAGTTGCCATCTGAGGTCGGTGTCGGGGGGTAATAATAGTTGCCATAATGTTTCCGCCAAAAGCAGGACGGGTCTGGAGTAATAATTTTTTCTCTGAGTCAATGTCTAAGCTGGTACAATCTGCAGTTAAGCCAGTATTTATTTTCACTGCTACCCGCGAAATTAAAGCCCGACCAATAGAGGTTGCTCCACAGAGGACAATCTCTGGTTTATATTTTTGAATTAATTTTACCAAAACCTTAGTGTATGGTTCATCTTGAAAATTAGCTAATTCTTCTGCTTCCACTAAATAAACAATATCTGCTCCATATTCAATCAATTCTTGAGCCTGATTTTCAATGCCTTGGCCTAAAAATACTACTCCCACATAAGTTTTTAATTTTTCTGCCAATTCTTTTGCTTTGCCTAATAATTCATAAGAGACAGGCTGGATTTTTGCTTTTTTTTGCTCGATAAAAACCCATACCCCTTTATAAGCACTTAAGTCTTTAGTAATTAACTCTTCTTTTTCCTTTTCAATTATAATTGCCTGAAATTTACAAGCATCTAAACAGGCAGCGCAAAGATTGCATTTATCCAAATCAATAACCGCTTTTTTGTCTATAATTTTAATCGCAGAAAAAGGGCAGGCTTTTATACAAAGGGTGCAACCAGTACATTTTTCTAAGATAACTTTAATTGACATCTCTGGGAAAATTCTAAATTCTAAATCCTAAATAATCGTTAAATTTCAGATTTAAGCAAGTCTACTAATTTTTTGACTATTTCTTCAGTTTCTCCTTGAAAAATTTGACCACTCTTACGGGCAGGAGGAGTAAAAATTTTTACGACATTAGTGGGTGAGCCAGCTAAACCTACCAAATTTGGATCTAAAGGTAAATCTTTTGCTGCCCAATGTAAAACTTTAGCATTTTTTGCCTTAAGCATACCTTTTAACGAAGGAAGCCGAGGCTCATTAATCTCTTTTACTACTGTAATTAAACAAGGTAGTGGTGCTTCAATCATATCGTATCCTTCCTCAGTCATACGCTGAGCAATTATTTTTTCTTGATTTATCAATTCAATTTTTTTTACATAAGTTATTTGAGGAATATCTAAATGCGCGGAAATACCCGGACCTACTTGAGCAGTGTCGCCATCCGAGGCTTGCTTACCACAAATAATTAAATCAAATTGCGCAATTTTTCTGATTGCCGAAGCTAAAACATAACTGGTGGCCCAAGTATCACTTCCGGCAAAGGCACGGTCAGAAATTAAAATTGCCTCATCTATACCTAAAGAGAGTGCTTCTCTTAATGCTTCTTCTGCTTGGGCTGGGCCCATAGTAATTACTATTGTCTTAGCTTGCAATTTTTCTTTTAGACGGACTGCTTCTTCAATTGCATACATATCAAAGGGATTGATAATTGATTTTACCCCTTCACGAATGAGTGTATTAGTTTGCGGATTAATTTTTACTTCGGTTGTCTCAGGTACTTGTTTAATACAAACAATTATCTGCATATTAAATATGGGCAAAAATATAACGATTAATCTTTTCTAAATCCGAATCATTAATTTCAATAAATTCTATTCCCACATCAAATCTTCTTCCCGTTAAATAATCACCAATAATAAATTCCTTAGCCCAGGCAACCCTTCCTTTAGCAACTACCGGAAGTTCTTCATCCGGTAAATATATCTTTAAGTTTAAAATCTCGTCTTTTTTTAGTTCTTCATAAGCAATCAGACAAATTCCACCTTTACTAATATTTTTAGTTAAGGTTAATTTTTCTTTTTCTTGAGGTGGTTCTTTTTCATAAAATACATCGACTAAAGCGAACAGACGAGGAAATTTTCTTCTTTCTAATTGCTCTGTCATCTTTACTTAGCCATCCTCTTGATTAATTCTAAAGCAATAATATTTCTTTGAATCTGGTTTGTGCCTTCGTATATCTGGGTAATTTTAGCATCGCGCAAATATTTTTCTATAGGGTAGTCGCGCATATAACCGTATCCCCCAAAAATTTGTAGCGCTTCTGTCGTAACCCGCATCGCCACATCAGAAGCAAAGAGTTTTGCCATTGCCGATTCCATGCTTACGTCGGTTTTTCCGGCATCGATCATTTTTGCTACCGAATAAACTAAAGCCCGCGCTGCCTCAATCTCGGTAGCCATATCCGCAAGCATCCACTGAATCCCTTGGAAACTTGAAATTGATTTGCCAAATTGGTGTCTTTCTTTGGCATATTTTACCGCTAAATCCAAAGCGCCTTGGGCAATACCTAAGGCTTGAGCGGCAACACCCGGACGTGAATAATCAAAGGTCTTCATGGTAATGATAAAACCCATTCCTTCTTTAGATAAAAGGTTCTCTTTAGGAACTTTACAATCATTAAAGATAAGTTCACGGGTAGAAGAGGCGCGGATACCTAATTTTTCTTCTTTTTTCCCAAAACTAAAACCAGGCGTATCTTTTTCAACAATGAAAGCCGAAGCGCCCCTTGCACCTTTACTTTTATCAGTCATGGCAATTACAATATAAACTTGCGCCTCTCCGCCATTAGTAATAAAATGTTTTAAACCATTTAAAATATAATAGTCGCCTTCTTTTTTAGCGGTAGTTTTAATCGCCGAAGCATCTGAGCCTGCCTCAGGTTCGGTAATCGCAAAGGCGGCAATTTTCTTACCTTTAGCTAAATCCGCAAGATACTTCTTTTTTTGCTCAGGATTACCAAAAAGTAAAATAGGAAATGTTCCCAAAGCTGAGGCAGCATAGCAGACCGCAATTCCACCGCAGGCACGAGATAACTCTTCGGTAGCTAAACATAAGTTAAAGACGCTGGTACCCATTCCACCGTATTCTTCGGGGATAAATAGAGCAAATAAATCTGCCTCAGCCATAACTTTAATAATCTCCCAAGGATATTCTTCTGTCTGGTCATATTTAGCAGCGACCGGACGGATTTTTTCTTCGGCAATTTTATGGCTTAATTCCTTTATCATCTTTTGTTCATCCGTCAGTAAATAATCCATCGATTTTACCTCCTTAAGTTTTATAAGATTTATTTTATTTCTTTAATCAATGCGACTTCTTGGCAATCGGGGAACTTAGGGCAGTGGATACATTCTATCCAGATTTTATGAGGAAGACTGCTATGTTTAACCCGCCGAAAACCAAATTTACGAAAATAATTAGGTTGATAAGTAAGCACAAAGATTTTTTTTACTCCCAATATTTTTGCTTCTTCAATACATTGTAAGACAAGGGCTTTACCTATACCTTTTCCTTGATGACTTTTAGCCACCGCCAAAGACTTTATCTCCGCAAGATTATCCCACAAGATATGTAAAGCACAACAACCTAAAATTCTTCTTTTTTCTTCAAAGACCCAAAAATCTCTTAAATTTTCATATAATTCATTTAAGGCGCGCGGCAACATCAGGTCGGATTTCGCATAAAAATTAATCAAAGTATGAATTTGTTTTACATCTTTAATTTTTGCTTTTCTAATCATCTTATATTATTTAATTTCAGTTCCTTTTGCAACTACCGTAATACCTGATTCTGTAACAAAAAATCTTTTTTTATCTTCTTCTAAATCATAACCAATTACCATACCCCGCGGAATATCCACATCTTTATCGATAATTGCCCGTTTAATCTTAGCGTACCGACCCACATTTACTCCTTCCATTAAAATAGAATCATAGACCTCGGAGTAACTATTAATTCTTACATTAGGAGAAAGTATCGAACGTTGAACCCTGCCTCCACTAATAATGCAACCTCCCGAAACCAAGGAATCTAAAACTAATCCTATTCGACCAGTAATTTCTCCTCCTGAAAAAACAGTCTTTGCGGGCGGAAATTGCTCTTGATAAGTGCGAATTGGCCATTCTTTATCATAAAGATTAAATACCGGATCAACCTGAACTAAATCCATATTTGCTTCGTAATAAGCATCAATGGTTCCGATATCTCTCCAATAAGTAGGATCATTTCTTCCTTCTACTAAAATATGTTGACGTGAGAAATTATAAGCAATTATTTTTAATCCTTTTTTTAGCATCTGGGGAATAATATCCCTTCCAAAGTCATGACTGGAATTTGCATTTTGGGCATCTTCTTTTAATTCTCTTTCTAAAACTTCATGCTTAAAAACGTATATCCCCATTGAGACACAAGACATATGAGGATTATTGGGTATTGTTTTAGGGTAGATAGGTTTCTCTACAAATCCTTTTACTTTTGCCTCCTCATCTACTTCTACTACCCCTAACTGGGTGGCTTTTTCCTTTTCTATTTCTACTACTCCTACGGTAAGATCTGCCTCATTTTGGCGATGAAAATCAATCATTTTATAATAATTCATTTTGTAAATATGGTCTCCAGCAAGGATTAAAACTTCATCGGGATTTTCCATCTCTACCGCATAAAAATTTTGATAAATTGCATCTGCAGTACCTAAATACCAGGTCTCACCAATTCTTTGCTGCGCAGGCAATAATTCAATATATTGGCCCAATTCGGAAGGTAGAATATTCCATCCTAAGCGAATATGCCTTTGTAAAGAAGCAGATTTATATTGAGTAAGTACATAAATCCGACGTAGACCGGAGTTGATACAATTACTTAAAGTAAAATCAATAATCCGATATATTCCCCCAAAGGGTACTGCAGGTTTAGTGCGATCACGCGTTAAAGGCCATAAGCGCTCTCCTTTACCTCCTGCCATAATAAAGGTTAAAACTTTTTTCATCATTTTAACCAAACCCCCATAATTCCGCGCCTAATCATCATTACCGCAATCGCTGCCAGTAATATATACATAATTTTAGCAAAGGCCCTGGTTCCACTTGCGCCCATAATCCGCATAATCGTATCTGCTTTTACTAAAATAATCCAGACAATCAACATATTTGCTAATAAAGATATAAAAGTGGGCAAAATTCCGAAACTATCTTGCATCATTAAAATTGTAGTTAATACTGCCGGTCCAGTAATTAACGGCGTACCTAAAGGAAAGACTCCGACGTCTTTATCGTGGCTATCCAAAAAAATACTTTTTGATGTCCCGGGTAAAAGAAGTTTTGCGGAAATAGCAAATAAAAGTATTCCACCGGCAATCTGAAAATCATATATAGTAATACCCAAAATGTGCAATATCCCTTTGCCGATAAACATAAATAAAACCGCTACCACCGTCGCTGTAATTACAGATTGCTCAATAATCTTTATTCTTTGTCTTTGGTTTTTACCTTCTACCAGAGAAATAAATAAAGGAATATTGCCAATCGCATCTACTGCCACAAAAATAGGGATAAAACTTAAGATATAAGGCTCAATTATCCTTAACATATTTTTTATTATATCTAATTATTATTAAAAAGACAAGATAAATCAAATCTTTTAAATTTTCTTAATTAAAGGAAGGCATAAAAAACTGGTAAAAGCAGATAAAACAATCAACCACTTTAGACCCAGAATTGGTAAAAGCCAGGCGCCTGAAAGATTACTGGCGACAGCCGCCAGATTGCTTACACTACAAAGAAAAGCAAAAGAAGTTGCTTCTAAGCCAGAAAGTGTGCTCCTGGCCATAAAATCCATTACCATTAAAAAAATAAACATTCCAATTAGACTATATATTACATTATAAATCACTGCGCTTTGTGGGGTGTAATAAAGATAACTTAAAGTAGTAATTGCTCCTAAAAATACCGAGTAAAATAGCCACTTTTTTATCTTGATACGATTGCTAAATTTATAATAAATCAAAGCGCCTGTAATTTCAAAGACGGTTCCGAGGGTTCCTAAGGTTCCAATCCAAAGCTTATTCCATTTAAAAACATCCCTTTGGATAAACCAAAGCGGTGTACCAAAAGAAGGCGAATATTTATAAAGAAAAATAAACAAGGCCACAATAATTAGTTTTTTATCAGCAAATAATTTTTTTAAATCAGAAACTAAAGAATCTCTTTGCGTAGTCTGTTGAGATGTTTCTTTATAGAAATAACAAGTTAAGGCAGTAATAAGATAAAAAGGAATAAGACATAAAAAACCTATGCGATAGTCCCATTTTTGGGCAATTAAGCCTCCACCAATTCCTGTAATTAAGCCCGAAAGTGAAATAGAAATCCATTGAATGCTTTGGATTTTCCCGGTAGCATTGTAGGTTTTGCCTTCTACGCACATAATCCCATCTACACTTACATCACGAAAAGCAGAGTTGGTAGAATTAAGAATTAATAAACCAATTAAAGTAAAAACAGGAAATGGTACTAAACCTAGCAATAAAACCGATAAAATATCTGCACCTATTGATAAAAAAATCCACATCCGTTTATTTAAAAAACGGTCAATAACATATCCGATAAATGGCTTTACTAACCAAGCAGAGATAGTAAGGCTAGAGATAAACATTATTTTTTCTGCCGAATATCCCAAGGTCTCTTTTAGATAATAAAAAAGCGCCTGAGATGGCAGGCCTTCAATACCCTGCGTAAAATAAACTGTGCTACTTAAGGCAAAAATCCAAAATAATCTTTTATTCATTTTTTTAATAAAAAGCTACCAGTTTTTAACTGGTAGCTTTATTATAAATATACACTTTAAATTTTTGTGCTATTCGGTTTTATTTTCTAAAGGAGCCGTCGCTTCTGTATTAACAATAGGCGTAGATTTTATCTTTAAATTTTGCATTAAAGAACGGCTCTGCCTTGCCGAAAGTAAAGCCAAAGATACACAGGTAAGAAAAAATAGAATTGATAAAACGGTAGTAGAACGCGTCAAAAATACATTGGTTTTTGGCCCAAACATTGATTCCACACTTGAGAAACTTTCTACTAGGCCCCCACCTCTTCCTGCTTGAATAAGGATAATAGCAATAAGTAAAATACAAATTATTACATGGATAATAATGATAAAAGTCATCATTTTTTCGCCTCGCTTGCTTTTCTTACAATCTCAGAGAAAGTTTCTATCTTAAGACTTGCTCCTCCGACCAGCGCACCATCCACATCCGGCTGTCTGACTAAATCTACAATATTATCCGGATTAACGCTTCCGCCATATTGAATTCTTACATTTTGTGCTACTTCTTCATTATACATTTTTTTTAAAAGTTGGCGAACATATTTTTGTGCTTCCTCTGCCTGTTTGGGGGTAGCATTTTTTCCTGTGCCAATTGCCCAAACTGGCTCATAGGCGATTACTATCTTGGTTAATTCTGCTTCAGAAATATCTTTTAGACTATTTTTTACCTGTTCATCTAATACCTTAAAAGTAAGACCATTTTCTCTCTCCTCTAAAGTTTCTCCCACACACATAATCGGAGTAAGATTATATTTTAAGGCGGTCTTAATTTTCTTATTCACCGTCTCATTAGTTTCACCAAAATACTGCCGACGCTCAGAGTGACCAATAATTACAAATTGACAACCCACATCTTTAAGCATTTTAGCTGAGACTTCACCTGTAAAAGCTCCCTCTTCTTGCCAATGCATATCTTGTGCACCTAATTTGATATTGGTATCAGTGATTATTTCAGCTACTTCACTTAAGGCAACAAAGCTAGGGCAGATTACAATCTCTATAATATCATTTGGAATATCAAATAACTGTCGCTTTAAACCATTGGCCAACTCTATTGCTTCACCAATGGTTTTATACATCTTCCAGTTTCCGGCAATAATGGTTTTACGCATTTATTTATCGCTTAACGCTGCAATTCCCGGCAATATCTTTCCTTCTAGAAACTCCAAACTTGCTCCTCCGCCAGTTGAAATATGAGTCATTTTATCTTCTAATTTAAATTTATTTATGGCTGAAGCAGTATCACCTCCGCCGATAATTGTCGTTGCTTTCAAATTAGCCAAAAATTCTGCAATCTCTTTTGTTCCTTTACTAAAAGGCTCCATCTCAAAAATTCCTAAAGGCCCATTCCAAACAATTGTCTTAGCAAGTTTTAATTTATCTTTAAATAAGCCGATTGTCTTTGGACCGATATCTACGCCGATTTTTCCTTCAGGAATATCTTCGCCTACAATCTCTGTCTTTGCAGCTATATCAATTTTATCTACTACAATATTATCTACGGGTAAACATATTTCTTTTTTAAGAGATTCGGCTTTATTTAAAATCTCTAAAGCAAGCCCTATCTTATCTTTTTCTAATTTTGAATTCCCAATTGATTTACCTTTGGCTTTTAAAAATGTATAAGCCATTCCTCCGCCAATTAGGATTTTGTCACATTTAGGAAGTAAATTATTAATTACTCCGATTTTGTCCGAAACCTTTGCTCCACCTAAAATTACTACAAATGGTCTTTGGGGCTTTTCTAAAGCTTCTCCTAAATATTTAATCTCTTTCTCTAATAAAAGTCCAGCTGCTGCTTTTAAATAATGCGCTACCCCCTCAGTTGAGGCATGAGCCCGATGGGCTGTACCAAAGGCATCATTGACATAGATTTCCGCTAAATCCGCCAACTGCTGAGCAAAATTAAGATCGTTTGCCTCTTCTTCTGGATGGAACCTTAAATTTTCTAAAAGGATGACTTTTTCTTTAGATAAATCTATTTCTTTTTTTATACTCTCTCCTACACAATCATTTAAAAATTTTACCGGCTCACCTAAAATTTCGCTTAATCTTTTAGCCACAGGTTTAAGGCTATATTTTTCTACGACTTTTCCATCGGGTCTACCTAAATGGCTCATTAAGATAAGTTTTTTTGCTTTTTTCTCTAATATATATTTTATAGTAGGTATTGTAGCACGGATACGTGTATCATCAGTAATATTTAACTTTTCATCTTGTGGCACATTAAAATCAACGCGCATTAAGACTATTTTATCTTTTAAATCAAGATCTCTTACAGTTAACTTTGCCATATTCTTTTTCCCTCCATAATTTTGTTTATACTTTTAAAGAGTGATAATAATATATATTAAATTATTTATTTTGTCAATTTATAAGACAGAATGATAACTTTTAAATCCCAAAATAGCTAGCAAGAGAAAACTTCCTAATTTTAATCCCATAATAACAAAACAAGCATTTACTAAACCTAAAAGAGGTAAAATTAATACTCCCCCAGCTATCCCCGCAAGCCAACCACCCACTAAATCCGCACTATAGAGAATACCGGCGGTTTCGCCCAAATTATTTTTATCTTTTAAATAAATGTGGCTGGCTAAAGGAAATTCTACTCCGACAAGAAATCCCGCAATAAAAAATAAAGGTATATGCCAAGTAATTAGACGATTTAAAAAGACTGCTAAAATAGCGCTAAAAATTAAAATACTTAACTCTTCTACCATAAAAAGTTTTAGATGTTGTTTAATCTTTTTTATTATTCTTGTCATTAAAAGACTTCCTAAAGAAATACCCGCCATAAATATACTCATTAAAAGTCCAATTTTGTAATATAAATAACCATAATAAATCTGAAAGCTAAAAATAAGTATAAGATTTGCTAACATTCCAAAAAAACCTGTAGTAAAAATACTATAAGCAATACTTAATTTTGCTAAGTAAGCGTTTTTAGAAAAAATAAAAAATAAAGCTAAGGTGAATAAAAGTATAAAAATAAGCATTTTCTTTAAATCTATTTTTTCTAATCTTTCAAAAAATATAGAGAATTTTGGAGAAAATTGTCTATTCCAAAGCGCTAACATTTTAAATAAAGCAAAAGGTAAATTATCCTGATTTATTTTTTCTGTTGCACCTAAAGATGCTTCTTTAAACCAATTTAACCAGCGGGAATGTAGACGATATTCTAAATAAGCTGGAACAAGTAAATGGGTTTGGATTTTCTTTTCTTTTAAACGCCTAACAATTAAGGAAGCATCTACCTCTAGAATATAATTAGAGCCGGAAGCCAAAAACATATTGTAATCACCGGGAATAATACGCACATAATTAAATACACTCTTTAAAGCATTTAAGATACAGAAATTTAAGTCTCTTAATTCTTTACTTAAATAAGTCAAAGAGCCGGGTAGACAAAAAGCCAATATCCCTTCATTTTTTAATCTTTTTTTGGTTAGATTAAAGAATTCTTGAGTAAAAAAGCGGTTAATAGATAAATCATTGGGTTGATTAATTCCGATTAAAATTATATCGTATTTATTTTTTGCACCACGAATAAAAAATCTTCCATCGGTATTTATAATATTTACCCGTTTATCTTCTAATTCTTTATTGGTAAGCAAGCTAGGATATTTTTTTAACATTTTAATAATTAATGGATCTAATTCCACATAATCAATTCTTTTTATCGGATGCTTTAAGATTTCATTGATTAAGCCACCCGCACCGCCACTAATAATTAAAATATCTTCTGGGTTTTCTTGGAATAATAAGGGTAGATGTCCAAATTCCTCGACAAAAGTAATATCCGGATACGGGCTAGTAATGAGTGGCAAGCCATTATAAAAAAAAGTTAATTGATTTTCTCTTTGATTAACCACAATATTTCCATAAATAGAATCCTGATAGTCTAAAACTTTTCCAATTTTATATTGATACTTAAGGGAAGATTGTTGTAAAGTATCTATAGAAATTAAAAATAAACCGATTACTAAAATCAGACTTAAAATTAAAATATATTTTAATACTTTATGAGTATCTTTAATGATAAAAAAACAAATAAATAAATTTAATAATATTATCAAAAATGCAATCTTAAATGTATGAAAATAAGGAATTAATAAATAGGTGAAGATAAGACCGCCTAAAATTGTTCCTAGCATCTCAAAAGAATAGATCTTACCTATTGAACGATAAATAGCACAACTACTACTAAATAATGCACCATGAGAAAAACCACTTAAGAAAATAATGATTAATGAGAGATAAAATATATTAAATAAACTTAAACCCTGACCAAAGGGTATATTCATTAAATCTTTAAAAATTCTACCTAAATATAAAAATAAAGGTAAACTTATACAGAAGATTAATTCTAAAATAATAAAAATATTTATTTTATTCCTTACTTTATCAATATATTTACCTACTAAAAATACTCCTATTGCCTCAGATAAAATCCAATTGGCTAAAATTATTCCTACCGTCAGTTCATTGCCATAAAAAATTATTAACAGTTCTCGCAAAAATAGAACCTGGGCAACTATTCCGCTTAGACCTACTACTAAAATAATAAAAAGAAAGCTTAGGTTCATCTTTTTAAAATAAAAGGGCAACTTTTTCTTAAGTTGCCCTTGAAAGATAAGTTTTTTATAAACTTATCATAATCCCTTTTTGACAATATACTCGCACAAATCTACTACGCGTAGTGAATAAGCCCATTCATTATCGTACCAGCCTAAAACCTTGACTAATCGGTTATCAATTACCTTGGTTAGTTCTGCATCAAATATACAAGAATAACTTGAGCCATAGAAATCTTTTGAAACCAAAGGTTCGGTAAGATACTGAAGAATTCCTTTAAGATTAGTTTCTGCGGCTTCTTTGTAAGCATTATTTACCATTTCTACAGTAACATCTTTTTCTACGTTACAGGTTAAATCAGTTAATGAAACATTAGGCGTAGGTACCCGAATAGCTAAACCATCCATTTTTCCTTTTAATTCCGGAATTACCTCACCAATTGCTTTTGCTGCGCCGGTAGAAGTGGGAATCATAGAAACTCCTGCTGCCCGTGCGCGCCGTAAATCCTTATGGGGTAAATCAAGGACTCGTTGGTCATTGGTGTAAGAATGGATTGTCGTCATAATTCCATTTTTAATCCCAAAATTATCCATTAATACCTTTGCTAAAGGTGCTAAACAGTTTGTTGTACAAGAGGCATTAGAGATAATCTGATGTTTTTTAGGATCATAATTTTTTTCATTTACTCCCATTACAATCGTAATATCTTGACCTTTGGCAGGAGCAGTAATAATGATTTTTTTTGCTTTGCCATTTTGGATATGACCAATGCATTTATCTTTTTCCGTAAAAACTCCTGAAGATTCGATTACAATATCAATTCCAAAGTCGCTCCAAGGAATTTCAGAAGGACTTTTTGCACTTAATACTTTTAAGGTTTTACCATTTACAATTAAAGCATCCTCTTTGGCTTCTATTGTGGCATTAAAGGTTCCAAAATTAGAGTCATATTTAAGTAAATGGGCTAAAGTTTTAGTTCCTACAGGTAAATCATTTATTGCCACAAAATCTAAATCTTTTGCTGGTTTTGTAAGAGCTGCCCGATATACTAACCTACCAATCCGACCAAAACCATTAATTCCTACTCTTGCTGTCATTACATCTACCTCCTTTTTGTTATAAGTTTATTTTTCTCCTCTTAGATATTTTGCCGCTAACTCTGGGGGTGTAGGCACAATATAAAAGCCGGTTCCCCATTCAAAACCTGCCACGCGTGTTAATTTTGGCGTAAACTCAATATGCCAGTGATAGAATTCAATTTCACCATCACCATTTATGGGTGAAGAATGAATCATATAATTATATTCTAAATTGAGAAAAATATTTTTTGCTTTTGTAATTGTCTCTTTTAAAATCTTGGCTAATTCTGGTTTTTCTTCTGTAGGCATATGACAGAAATAACCATAATGCCGTTTAGGAACAATCCAGATTTCAAACGGAAAACGGCTAACAAAAGGACAGAAAGCAATAAAATATTTATTTTCTAAAATTATTCTTTCTTTGTCTTGTATTTCCTGCTTAATTATATCACAATAAATACAGCGTTCGCGATATTCATAATAGTTTTCTGCTCCCCTTAATTCCTCTAAAACATTTTTGGGTACCATCGGTAGAGCAATAATTTGAATATGCGGATGCTCTAAAGAAGCACCTGCAGATGCACCATAATTTTTAAAGATCATAATATATTTAAAGCGCTTATCTTTTGCTAAATCTAAAGCACGCCGGCAAAGCATATTAATCACATTTTCTATTTCAGTTTCTAATAAATCAGGAATATCTTTATGATGATAAGGAGTCTCAATTAATACTTCGTGAGCACCTACGCCATTTGACATATCATAAATTCCTATACCATTTCTATCTAAATCACCTTCAATTTTTAAAGCGGGAAATTTATTTGGTACAACTCTTACTTGCCAACCCGGAGTATTAGGGCTAGTTGAAGGGTCGCGGATTGCTTCAATCTCTGGAGGAGTCATTGTCTCATTACCATAACAAAAAGGACAAATTCCTCCCCGCCAGTGATGGGATTCTAACTCAAAATCCTCAGGTTTACTGGGATGATCCGTTTCTACAATTACCCATCTTCCGCCAATTGGGTCTCTTCTTAATTCAGACATAAACAAACACCTCGTTAATAGTTATTTTCGTGAGTTCAATCTACCCTTTAAGTTTAGGCTTCATTTACTTCTCTTAAAAATTTCGCTGCTTCCTCAGGAGTTAAGGGGCAAATATAAAAACCAGTTCCCCATTCAAAACCGGCTACACGCGTTAGACGCGGCATAATCTCAATATGCCAGTGATAGTCATAATCAATAGTCTTCCAATATCCTGCTTTGGGCCTACGAAAAGGAGCAGTGTGTATAATATAATTATAAGGTGGATCATTTAACCCCTTTTTTAACTTTAAAAGTACTTTTTTCATTATCCGACCTAAATCCTTACGCATCGCTTGATCTAAATTTACAAAATCTGCAGAATGTTTTTTGGGTAAAATCCACATTTCAAAAGGAAATCTTGCCGCAAATGGAGAAATTGCAATAAAACCATCTATATCCAGAATAATTCTCTCTTTAGTATTTAATTCCTGCTTAATTAAATCACAAAAGATACAACGTTCATGATATTCATAATACCGATGTGCACCTACAAGTTCCTCTTTTACACGTTTAGGATTAACCGGAGTGGCAATTAACTGCGAACGTGAATGCTGGACTCTACCGCCACCAGCGATCCAACCATGATTTTTAAAAACCAAAACATATTTAAATCTATGGTCTTTCTCTAAATCTTTAATTCTTTCTATGTAGACACTAAAGACATTGGATATTTGCTCTTCACTTAAATCTGCTATATTAGCAACATGTTGATTTGTTTCAATAACCACCTCGTGCGCGCCGATTCCGTTCATTAAATCATAAATGCCTTTTCCGCGTCGTTCTAATTCTCCTTCAATTTTTAAAAAAGGAGCGATACTAGGAACTACGCGCAAACTCCAACCAGGTGTATTTGGGGCAGTATGACTGGGACGAATTGCGTAGATTTCAGGAGGAGTCTGTGCTTCATGTCCTTCACAGAAAGGACAGGACTTTTCTGCTGGCGCTTCTTGAGGTTGAGCAGTAAACTGATCTGGACGCTTAGCCCGCTCAGTAGCAATAATTACCCATCGACCAATAATAGGATCTTTTCTTAGTTCCGGCATATTTTTTCTAGTGAATTTGTATGGCGCAAATTATACCATAGATAATTTCTGATGCAAGGATTTTTTAATACAAATACATTACACTTATATAACCCCTGCGACCTACGAGGTTGCAGGTCGAACTACGAGGTCGGAATTTTTAAGGTTGAAATTTTTCTTTAGGTTTTATTTTATAACCCGCAATAAATGCTTCAGCAGAAATTCTTTTTTTCCCTTCTATCTGCAACTCTTCTATAATTAAGTTATCTTTACCACAGGCTACAATAATTCCTCTTTTGGAAACCTCAATTATTTCTCCGGCTGACGGGTTAACGAATTGATTAGTTGATGGACTTACCGAAGCTTTGTATATTTTTAGCATTTTTCCTTTATAAAAAGTAAAAGTTCCTGGCCAAGGTTGCAGTCCACGAATAAGATTATAAATTTTCTTAGCCGGCTGTTGCCAATCAATTCTTCCATCTTCTTTTTTTAATTTAGGAGCAAAACTTACTTTACTTTCATCTTGCGGGATTAATTTATAATTGTTTTTTTCAATTAAATCAAGCACCTGAATTAATAACTCGGCAGATATAGAAGATAATTCTTTTTCCAATTCAATTGATATCTGGTCGTCTCTAATTTTGATTTTTTTCTGTAAAATAATCGGTCCTGCATCCATTTTTTCTGTCATTTTTATTATACTGATACCGGTATCTTCTTCTCCCTGAATAATTGCCCAGTTTATAGGACAGGCTCCACGATATTTAGGTAAAACTGAAGCATGCACATTAAGAGAAAAGATTTTAGGTATTTCTAATATCTTCTTAGACAAGATTTGACCATAGGCAATTACTACAAATAAATCCGGATTTAAATTTTTTAAAAAATTAATTGACTCTTGGTTATTAATCTGAAAAGGCTGATAAAGATTTAGGTTCTTTTCTTGCGCAACCTCTTTTACTATGGTTGAACCTAAATTAAGACCTCTACCTTTTTGTTTATCTGGTTGGGTGACTACGCAAATTAACTGATGCTGTGTATTTAATAATGCCTTAAGGCAAGGAATACTAAATTCTGAACTACCAAAAAAGACGATTTTCATTTTTTTCTACAGAGGATCAATATCTACGGTTATAATTATACCCGAACGCGAAAACTTTTTTAAATTAATTTTTAAGAATTGGGTTAATTTTTCAGCCAAGGTTGCTTTAAGTAAAACCTGCCAGTAAAATTTTCCCCTTAATTTTGAAGGTATGGCAGGCGTAGCAGAAAGAATCTTTATATTTTTATCTTTATTAATCTTTTTTAAATTTTTTAATAATAAATTAGCGATTTTTTCTACACGTAGCGCGCTCTTACCTCTTATTTTTACTAAAGCTATATGTTTATATGGAGGCAATTTAAGTTCTTTTCTTTGTTTTAATTCTTCTTCATAAAATAGATTAAGATTTTTATTTTCTAAAGCACTAAAGCAATAATGTTGAGGAAGCTGCGTTTGAATAACAATTTTCTTTTTGGTCAATTTTATAAGACCGATTAATAAAGCAAAGGTTTTTTCTGCCGCCCGGAAATCGAAACGATTAAGTAAATTATCTATAGATAAAACTCCTACCAAATCAAAGATATTATTAAAATTTTTATCTTCATTTAAAAAATTTATTCGTCTAACTATTGATTCTGTAGAAACAAAAATATCTGCCTCTTCTATCTTTGGTATCTGCTCAGACTCAACTCTTTTTATTTTTACTTGCGGGAAAATTCTGGCTAATTCACTTTCAATTTTTTCTGTTCCTAATCCTGTATAACGGATATAACCGGAGTTACAATAAGGACAAATTTTAGGTGCAGACATTTTAAAATTACAATATGGACAAATAAGTAAATTTTCTTTAAAATAATAAACTAAATTAACTTGACAACGCTGGCATTTTAAAATAATTGAGCATTGAGGACAAAAAATAAAAGTAGCAAATCCTTTTCGATTTAAAAAAAGTAAAATTTTACCTTTTTGACTTAAAGTTTGGCTAATTGCCTCTTCTAAATATTTAGAAAAAATTATTTTTTTAGGATGATATTTTGTATCTAATATTTTAACTTCTGGATATGGTTCTTTAGGTGGAATAAAAATATAATGAATCTTATTTTTCTTTGCTAAATAAAAACTTTCCAAAGAAGGACTACTACTACCTAAAATAAGTTTTATCCCCTCTTTTTGTGCACGCATAAAAGCAACTTCTCGGCTGTGATAATGTGGAACTTGATCCTGTTTATAAAGTGAATCCTGCTCTTCATCAATAATTATAAGTCCTAAATTATTTAAAGGCGCAAAGATACCTGAACGTGTACCAATGACAATATTTGCTTTTGCCTCTTTTATCTTTAACCATTCCTTTATTTCTTGTGGTTGGTTACGGTATAATGTAGCTAAAGTAGCATCAAATTTTAAGCTAATCAATTCTTTAACTTTTAAAAGATAGGTTTTATCTGGTAGAAGAATAAGTACTTTTTTACCCATTTCTAAAGTATCTTTTATCTGATTAAAATATATCTGCCATCTAGCTTTTATATCTAAAGCATGAACTAAAGTTATTTGAGCTTTATTTTTTTGAGTAGTAAATTGTTCAGTTTTTACCTCGGCTAAAATCCTTCCTCTTCTTAAACTTTCCGGCAATGCCGTCTCAATTGCCTCTCCCCAACTACAGCAATAATAATTAGACAATTCCTTAGTAAGTGAAAGTATATTCTTATCTAAGACGGGTTCAGTATCAATTATTTTTAATATGGGTTTTAATTTTTTTATCTTTGTCTTTTGACTAAGACCCACGACATAGCCAACTAATTTTCTTTGCGAAAAATTAACCCAAACCCGCTGGCCAATAGCAATTTTTTTAGTTAGATTTAAAGGAACAATATAATCAAAAGGGCCTTCAACCGGAAGTCCTAAAACTACCTGCGCATAAAGCATTTTTAATCTCCTCAAGCACAAAAGATTTTTTTATTTTAGAGATATTTTCTTTCATTTTTTCTAATTCCTGAGGATAATCTCTAAATTTTAAGACTACTTCTTTAATTATCTTTACATCTTTTAAATAAATTCCAATATTATATTTAGCCAAAATCCGAATATTTTCTTTTTCCTGACCAGGAATAGGAGAAATAAATATGGGAAATAAATTTATACTTAAAATTTCAGCAATACTTAAACCACCAGGTTTGGTAATTACCAAATTAGATACCGCCATCAGTTCCTGAATATTTTCAATAAATCCAAAAATTAAAACTTCAGGATACTGTCTATTTTTTAATCTTTGATATAGTCTCTTATTCTTCCCACAAACTACCAGAATCTGTATATCTTTATATAACAAATCAACAATTTTTTCAATCGGTCCAATGCCAAAAGAACCGGTTACAATTAATACCGTAAATTTTTGCTTATCTAAATTGAATTTTTTAGATAGCGCCTCTTTATCAAAATCCATGAGAAATTTTTTATCTATTGGGATTCCCCAAATCCTTATTTTTTCTTCATTTACTCCAAAAGAAATAAGCATCTTTTTAGTTTCTTCGGTAGCCACAATATAAATATCTGTACAAGAAGAAATCCAAAAAGGATGCACTCCCAAGTCGGTAATGATAGAAAATAATTGGGAATTTATCATTTTTTCTTTTTTAAGTAAACTGGCTATTTCAGAAGATAGAAAATGCGTAGAAATAATAAAATCAGGATTCTCTCTGATTAATAATCGACGAACTTTAAGAGTATTTAGTTGATTTATAATTAAGGCAAGTTTTTGACTAAGTAAACGTAAAATGGGAATGTAGGTTAGCCAAAAAATAAATCCCCATAAAAATGGTACATACTCTACTAAAAGTTTATAAGCTCTAGCATATCCAAATTTAAAAAGAAGACCTGCTTTTTCTAATACATCGATTATCTTTACTTCTAAATCCGACTTAAATTCTTTTAAATAATTATATACTGCCTCAGCTGATTTTTGGTGTCCGCTTCCTACGCCTGCATAAAGCACAAATACTTTTTTCATTAAGGATGCGTATTGATTATTAAATTTACTGCTTCTGACAAATCTTGGGCAGTAAAGTCAGGTAAGACCTGCCAGTTATCTTTATTTGCGGGTTTTTCCTTTCCTGAAAAGACAAGAATAGTTTTAAGGCCAGCATTTTTGCCAGTTTCTATATCTCTGATTGAGTCGCCAATAAAATAACTTTTAGAAAAATCTATATCTTCAGGCTCATTTTTTTTAAGTTCTTTTATTGCCTGCTCAATTAAGCCGGTCTTTGGCTTACGACAGAAACAATTATCTTCTGGTCGATGAATACAGTAATATACTCCTGATATTTGAATATTATCTTTTTTAAGTTCTTTTAACATATTCTGGGTAATTAAGTTTAAATCCTCTTGCGAATATATCCCTTTAGAAACTCCTGCTTGATTAGAGATAATCACCAGTTTAAAACCTAAAGAATTTAGCCGTTTAAGTGCTTGCTTTACCTTAGGCAAAAATTTAAACTCTTTAAGTGATTTTACATATTCAAAATCACCCGGATATTTATTGATTACACCATCTCGATCAAGAAAAATAACGCGCATTTTCTTTTACCCAATCAAGTAATTTTTTAATCCCTGCTTTAACCGAAACTTTTGCTTTCCAGTTTAAAGTCTTTTCTAACTTTGCCGTATCAGAAATATAAACTTTTTGATCAGAAGCTCGCCAATCGGAAAATTTTACTTTTGGTTTTTTTGCGGTTAAGACTTCCAGTTTCTCTAAAAACTCTAAAAGAGAGATGGTATTTTCTGGCCCTCCTCCAATATTAAAAAGCCCGCTTTTTAGGTCACTTTCAATAAAAAGCCTAAAGGCCTCAACCAAATCATCAACATAAAGCATATCGCGCACTTGCTTACCATTACCATAAATAGTAATCGGTTTGTTAAAGAGTGTGGCAATAATAAACCAAGCCACCCACCCCTGATCTTCAAAACCAAATTGCCGTGTTCCATAAGTGCAGCTCATGCGAAAGACCGCAGTCTTCATCTTATAGATATAACTGTATTCCTGAACATATAAATCTCCGACAAGTTTTGACACACCATAAGGAGTATGCCCGGTTAAATCTACAGACATCGCTTCAGATACCCCTTTTATTCCATCATATATATATCTTTTCTCTAATTCCTTTAAGGGAATTTTATCGACATTTTCACCATAGACTTTATTGGTTGAGCAATAGATAATTATTGTATCTTTAGATTTTTTCCGCACTGCCTCTAATACATTTAAAGTTCCAAAAGCATTAATACTAAAATCTTCTTTGGGCATCCTTACGCTTGAAGGAACTCCGGGTTGAGCAGCGGTATGAATTACAATATCTACACCCTTACCAATTGCCCGTTTAAGGTCATTATCACTGCGCACATCTCCTTTAATCAATGTAATATTTTTAAAACCCTTTAAATAATTCCAGTTATATTCCACTGATTTTTTATCATAACCAAAAATCTTTGAGCGCATCAGATTATCCAAAACAATTACTTTATTTTTTGGATTTTGTCGGGCAAAAAACTCTGCGCAATGACTTCCCACTAAACCCGCACCACCTGTAATTAATATCCGCATTTTATCTTACCTCCTGATTTCTTTTCATTTCACAATATTTTAAATAACTTAAAATTTGATAAAGACTATCAAAGAAAGCCACAATAAATCCATAAAACCCATCTTTATACCCTTTTTTACGCAGATACCGACGAAAAAATCGATCAAAAGTTCGCCAGATAATATGGCCTAAAGACATTTTTCGTTTTGTATCAAGCCATTTTTGCGCCTCTTGGGTAGTCTGACGATTTAAACTAAAAAGAAAATGCTCTATATCGGGATACCCTTTATGGATAATATCTTTAGTTAGCCGCCCACATTTCCCATCAATAAATACACGTGGATGCACACCTACTTCTTCATATCTAAATTTATCCTTTCTAAATAATCTTACTTTATTTGCCGGATACCAACCGCCGTATCTTACCCAGTAATTGCCGATATAATTTTTAATTGGTATTGCGAAGGCTACAGAATCACTACTTATTTTCAAATTTTCTTTTATTTCTTGTTTTAATTCTTCTGTTACTATTTCATGGCCATCTAAAAGTAAATTCCAATCATTATTTGTTTTAGTAAGCGCCCAGTTTACTTGAGTTCCATATTTATCCATTTTTCTTTGACATATTTTATCCGTATATCTTCTAGCAATCTCTACTGTTTTATCCGTACTTTCATCATCAACCAGAATTATCTCATCTGCCCAGCCATAAACTGACTTAAGACAGGCCTCAATATTTTTTTCTTCGTTTTTGGCAAGGATTACTACTGATAAAGAAATTTTTTCTTGCATTATTCTTTCAATAACTGCTTAACTGCAGTATAGACTTGATCTACGCTGATCTCCTCAAGACAGCGCCGATTATAAGCACAACCTAAGAAGCGAAAATTCTTATAACACGGCCGACAAGAAAAATCTTTTTTAATTACTATATGATTTTCATTTAAAGGATATGGTCCATAAACACGCTCATCAACCGGACCACAGATACAGATAGTTTTTAAACCTAAAGCTACCGCAATATGTAAAGGGCCAGTATCATTACATATCGCTAAATTACACTTTTTAAATAAACTTATAAATTGATTTAATGAGATTTTTCCTGCTAGATTTATAATTTTATTTTTTTGATTCAATTCTATCTTATTACAAACCCCCGCTTCATCTTCTGAACCAAAAAGAATTATTTTAGCATTATCTTTTTTAATTAAAAGATCAATTAAGGAAGAGAATTTTTCTTCTGGCCAATGTAAATAATAAGCATCTTTTCCCCAACTCATTCCTCCGCCAGGAGCAATACCAACTAATAAATCTTTATTACTTAGATTGTGACGGCGTAAAAAATCTTCTGCCCAAGTTTGGTCTTTTTGACTAACAAATAATTCTAACTGAGCTACTTTAGGCAAAGCTATATTTAGAAACCTTAAGGTTTCTAAATAATATTCTACTACATGTTTATCTTTATAGCTATCAATCTCAATTTTATCAGTCAGAAACTTAGCGCGCTTTTTGTAATCAAAACCCACTCTTTTTTTAATCCCTGCTAACTTTGCAATTAGATTGTATCGATGGTCTAAGGAAAAATCAACTGCTATATTAAACTTTTCTCTTTTTAGAGCAGAAAATAAACTCCATAATTTTTTTATCCCTTCAAATTTGTTTTTTTTAAAAATCTTTTTTAAATCCCCCCTTGATAAAGCAAAAATTTTGTCTATATAAGGATTGTTTTCTAAAATTGGCTTTACCCGTTCATTACACCAAAAACCTAAAAAATTTTTTGGATTATTTTCTTTTATTGCTTTAATTACAGGAGTAGTAAATAAAACATCCCCAATACCAAAGGGATTGATAATGAGAATTTTTTCCATTTTATTTTTTAATTTATCAATAAAAGATTTTAAAACTCTATCTTTTTTATATTTAATGTCTTACATAAACGAGTTAATGTCTCTAAGGTAATGTTTTTTTTGCCTTCTTCAATTTTTGAGATATCCGGCTGTCTCATCCCTAATCTTAAAGCAAGTTCCTCTTGGCTTAAACCTTGTTTAATTCTTTTTTCTCGGATAATCCGACCTATTTTTATGAATAAATCAAAGGGCTTTCCTTTTGGCTTTCTAATTTTATATTTATATTTTTCCAAGATACTCTCATATATTGTTTGCCACCAGTCTCTAAAATCTAAAGGCAAAGGATTCATCTTTTGCCAATAACGTTTAATCTTAGGCCAATTCTCTATAAATTGTTCCTGAGAAATTAAAGAAAATAATTCTTTCGGTTTCTGGCAACGCGAGAGTAAGGTTATCATCCGCAGTAAAAATTTTGGATGCTTAGGGTTTTTCAGAATAGCAGTGGTTTCTTTAAGTGCTTCTTCGTTAAGTTCCCAGAAATATTTCTTAATGTTCATTCTAAAAACTCTTCCTTAATAAATTTTTTAATTTCGTTTTCTAAATAAACAATCATCTCTTGTGCGTTAAATTTTTTATCATATATATCTAAATCCAGCACAGAAATCTTTATTTCTTGACGGGAAAAAGTTCTATACCAATGTACAATTCCTCTTTGTAGTGTAGGCGAAACATTTTTAAGTAATAAAGATAATGGTTTTATTTTTTTAGAGAGCATATAGATATCAAAAACATCTCTTGCTTCGCCTCTACCTTTAAAAATAGGCCTGCCTATTTCATCTATCTGTGTTGCCATTCCGGAAAGAGCATATATCTTCTGTAGATAAATATTTTCTGCACTATACACAGGCAGTCCTTCTATTCTGTTAATTTCTGGTTTACTAAATATAACATCTTCTATAAAATCAATCTTTAAGGGTCGCTTAAATCCTTTTAAACTAACTATATAAAAACGTGCCTTAGCCCTTTGCGAAAAGCTAAATTCCTGTTCTAATTTTATATTACATTTAAAAGATCTTTTAAAAGCAAAAATTAAATCTTCAATTTCTTTTAAATCATATAGAGGTGAAAAAAAATCGAGGTCTGCAGAGAAACGGTGATTTAGATAATAAAGCTCAAGAGCAGTTCCTCCTGCAAGAGCAAAATCCTTTGTATTTTTTTTAAAAATATCTAGGATATCTAATTGTAATTTTCTAATCTGTTTATCCATTTTTATAGATTATAATCTATATCTATTATAGAATATAAACTATAAAAACATAATTGTCAAGCAAAATATATAAGATTTCTAAAAAATCTAAAATAAGAGAAATCTCTGATTAAAAGATTTTGCCGAATGTAGCAACTCAAGGAAATCTTACATCGGCATCCCGAAGTTATACTAAAAAATAGACGCAATATTTAAGAAAAATAGATTACGCAGATTAGATTCTCGTTGGGAAAAAATCTGTGTAATCTTAAATAATCTATATAATCAGAGGTCTCTTAAAGTAATAAACAAAACACTGGCAATATCAAAGGGGTTAATAAGGAGAAATTTCTTTATTTATTTTAACGTCGCAATCACAACGATTTCTCTTCCCCACCATTTTTTAAACACTAAAGAAATAGGATTTTTTGAATGGTCAACGCAAAAAATTTTTGTATTAAAATTATTATGAAGTAATTTATATAACTGCTTTGGTGCTTGTGTATTTACGTGCCTAAGAGAAATTGCGCCTGTTGCCCTTTCTTTGCTAAGGAAAATTCTAAATGTTTTTTTAAACCACTCTTTCCAAGTCTTTTCTCTTCTCTTGCCTCTTAAAACTCGGAGAAATTGCTTTATAAAAGTTGCTGGTAAAGAAATAATGCGTTTTAAGGGGAAGAGAAACCTTTCATAATTTAAATTTGGCGTCTGAATTATCATCCGTCCATTGGTTTTTAGTAAATCTTTGGTCTTGTTAAATAAAATTTCCAGTTGCCAATCATAGAGATGTTCTACCAAATCTACCATAAATATAACATCAAATTTATCTTTAAGATTTATATTTACTACATCCATTAATTTCACATCTATATTTTCTTGTAATTTATTAGGCAACTTTGAAACAGTTTCTTTTGTAAGAATTATAGCATCTTCGCTATAATCTATTGCTACAACCTTACAACCCCTTAAAGCACATTGATAACTCAATTCGCCTCTACCGCAACCTACATCCAAAATTTTCTCGCTACCGCTTAGTTCTGCAAAATTTATTACCCTTTGGTGCCGTTTAAGGTTAAGTCTTCCTTTTGTATAATCTTCGTAACCATCACAATCGGTTAAGTAATAATCTCTATTGTATAATTTTGCATCTACAAAAAACTTATTTCTGTTGGTATTTTTTTCTTTATAAGGTACCATTTATCTCCATCTATTATACCGAACACTCATAATTACTGCCAATACTCCTAACATAATAGATTTTAATAAAATCAGTAAATTTCCTGATATTGATATTTTTATCAATTTAGAGAAATGATATCTTATTTTTTGGATTTTGCCAAGGAATAATACAAAAGATTTCTGAAAAACTATTTTTTAAACACGAATCAACACGAATCAAAAACCGGATTATCACAAATTACCTACGGAATATATTCGTGGCAATTCGATAAAAATTCGTGTAGATTCGTGTAAGAAAGAATTTTTAGAGGTCTTATACAAGAAACACTTCTAATGAAAAGATTCTAAATGGAATTCATCCTACCTATATTTATTTTCGCTACTAGTATTCCTAATATAAACCAGAATAAAACAGCTAGACGCAAGGAATAAAGATGCACTTCAAAAAACATATGCACCAGCATTGCGATTATAGCGCAAAGAAGGCCTAACAATAAAATATCAGAATTTTTTCTGAATAAAGATATACCCTTATATAAAATAGAACCAATAAATAAAAGAAAACTTAATAGACTAAAAATTCCTGATTCTGCCCAAATCTGAAGATAACAATTATGAGCATAATAAACGCCTTCGATAGTCGCATATTTTCTAAAATAATCCATATATGTGCCTAAACCTTTACCTAAAAAAGGATTCTCTTTAATCATTGCCCAACAGCTACGAAAAAGGGCAAATCTATCTGCATCACCGCCCGGCATAAGACTATAAATAATTCTTTGCCTTGTAATAGGAAATAACATTAAAATAAGAATAAAGATAAGAAGAGGTATAATTGCCTTTTTAAAATTTTTAGAAAGAATTAAAAATAAAATTACACCAACAAAAAATCCTAACCAGGCACTACGGGAAAGAGATAGAATTAAAATCGCACATAAAAAAATAACTAAGAATAATAAAATATATTTATATTGTTTTTTTATCTGTTCAAGAAATAATGACGAAATTATCAATACTGAAAGCGGAGCTAAGTAAGCCCCTAGATTATTAGGATTTTGAAAACTACCAGTAATGTGGCCCTCTACCAAAGGACATTTTCTCAGAAAATCTATACCCGTAATTTTTTGAAATACCGCATCCACACCTATCAAAATAGCAGTAACCAAAAAGATAAATACAGCATTACGTATTTTGTAACGGTGATTAAATGTATCCTCTACAAAAATAAAAATAAGGATATATTCAAACCACTTAGCAAAAAGTGCTTTTATGCCTTTGGCAAGATAAATTCCGCTATTAAATAAAGAGAGCCCGCAAAATCCAAAGAAAAATAAAAGAAAAATATGCGTAGGATTTTTAAGAAATTTAAAATCAGGATTGAGTATCTTTTTAAAGATAAAAAGAAATAAAGAGATTGTAAAAATTATCTCAATGGCAGCAATGGAGATAGGGATAAAAAAAATCATTAAATACAATAAATATTCAATACTTTTATCTAAAAAATTAAATATCTTTTGTTTAGCCATTTTATTTTTATGAGATTATTTCTTTTATCTTCAAGATTAGCTTTTCTTCTTCCATTATATTTGCAAGTCGTTCCAATTCTTTTATCTTTCGACGCAATTTAGTGGGGTCAAAATCATTAACCGGCGTAATATAAATTTTATTGTGTTTGGTGACCTTATCTTTTTCCGTATCTAAAAGTATTTCTTCAGAAAGTTTCTCGCCCGGCCTTAAACCCGTAAATTCAATCGCAATATCCTGCTGGGGCTTAAGTCCAGAAAGAGTAATTAAATTCTTGGCTAAATCAAGGATTTTTATTTGCTCGCCCATATCCAAAATAAAGATTTCTCCACCTTTTCCTAATGCTCCTGCCTGAAGCACAAGTAAAACCGCCTCCTCTGTCGTCATAAAATACCTTTTTGCTTCAGGGTGAGTTACCGTGACTGGACCACCTTCTTCAATCTGTTTCTTAAATAAAGGCACAACACTTCCATCTGAGCCAATAACATTTCCAAAACGCACTGCCATAAATTTGGTTTTGCTCTTCTTTGCCTTTGCCTGCATAATCATCTCAGCAATTCTTTTGGTCATTCCCATAATCGAAGTAGGATTTACCGCTTTATCAGTTGAAATTAAGATAAATCTTTCTACCTTATAGTGATCTGAAGCATAAATAAGATTACGACTGCCAATGACATTATTTTTAACTGCTGCCGAAGGGTTCTCTTCCATTAAAGGCACATGTTTATGCGCAGCAGAATGAAAGACTACCTGTGGTCTATAACGTGAAAAAATATGTTTAAGTAGACCTATATCTTTGATATCGCCAATAATAGTTTTAAACATTAATTTTGGATATTTTGTCTTAAATTCTACTTCTAAAAAATAGACATTATTTTCATTGTGGTCAAAAAGAATAATCTCTTTAGGAGAAAATTTGGCTATTTGCCGACATAATTCTGAACCAATTGAACCACCCGCACCGGTAACTAAAATTTCTTTATTTTTAATATAGGATTCTATTTCTTTTTCATCTATCTTAACCGGTTCTCTACCTAAAAGGTCTTCGGGTTTTACTTCGTGCGGTTTAATCTCTAAATCCCCACTTAAAATTTTATCTAATCTTGGTAATGTTCTAATTTTTACATCAGGTAGTTGACAATAATTAAGAATATCTCTAATTACTTCTCCTTTAGCTGAGGGAATAGCTAAGATTATTTCTTCAATACCATATTTATCCACAACTTCAGGTATTTTTTTTCTATCGCCTAAAACTTTTATACCGTGTATATTTTGATATTGCTTTATTGGGTCATCATCAATAAAACCAACGATATCTAAACCCATACGGGGATTATTACGGCATTCCTTTAAGGTTAAAATGCCGGCTTGGCCGGCGCCCACAATAATGGCTTTTTTTCTTCTCTGAATAATTTCGGTGTCAAAATTAAATCTTTCTCTAAGTAAACGCGTAAAGAAGCGTATTCCAGAAACTAGCCCCATACAGATAAGCCAATCAATGATAAATACTGAACGGGGATATCCTATAAAAGTATAAATAACTCTTACTCCAATAATAAAAATAATAGTAGAAAGGGTATTGGCTTTGATTATCTGTAATAAATCACTCATACTTACATAGCGCCAAAGCCCGGAAAATAAGCCAAAGTAATAAAAAATAGACATTTTAATAAGAATTAATAAGGGAAGGGTTCTTAAGATAAGTGGTGGATATTCGCTGGATAATTTAAATTCAAAACGTAAATAAAAAGAAAATATATAAGAAATAATTATCAATCCTAAATGAGTAATGATGATTAATGGTCGGCGATATTGAAGGAGATATTTCAAAATATAATTTTTTATTTTCATTTTGAATTATAACCTACGGCATATAAAACCTTATAGTTATAACAAGAAAAATCTGAACTAAGTAACATCGGCGCTATATATTCAACCATATTATCATCGATCTCATAAGGCATAGGTAAAAGTTTACCGAAGAAGATTCTTTTTAAAAATTCTTTTCCGTGCATTGTCTTAGGTATAAGATGAAATTTCACTGCTATCTTTTTAAGAAATGCCACTATTTTATCTTTAAAATTTTTTGCTTCAATAGAACAATTACCATAAATACATATATTAGTAAAGCCACTTCTATTAAGCAACGCAAACAATTGGGGACAAGAAAAATAATTATAACTATATGGGCTAGGATTAAAACCCGACCAGTCTTTATTAACCGTAGATATAACAATTACACCTTGATTTCTTAATACTCGCCTTGCTTCATTGATAAAATCTATGGGGTTAGGAAGATAATAAATTGCTTCATGTAAAATCAAAACATCAAAACTATCATCTACAAAAGGTAATTTTTGCGCATCACTAAGAATAAATTTTATATTTTTCCTTCCCTGATAATGTCTTTGGGCAAGCGTAAGAAGGTTTTTATCAATATCTAAACCAATAACCTTTTTTGCTTCTTTTGCTAAATATCCTAAACCCTGTCCTGAACCACAAGCAACCTCTAAAACTTCTTTATTTTTACAGAATTCAGCAGAAAAACGATAACGACTATATAATCTCTGTATTTGTTCTTTAGTTACATTATAACCGGATACCTCAGTTACAGTTGAAAAATCAATGGATTGCTTCATTTAATTTTTAAAAAATTCTCTAATCGTATCAATTACTAATTTAACTTCTTCATCCGTAAGTTCAGGATACATCGGTAAGGAAATAACTTCGTTGGATATCTTCTCAGTCATCGGTAATTTAAAGTGCTCAAGCCCCAGTGATTTTTGTTTATGTAAAGGAAACGGCCAAGAAATCAATATTTCTATCCCATTATTACGTAGATACTTAGCTAATTCATCGCGCCTTTCTGTCCTAATGACATAATTTTGGTAAACATCAAAATAATCTTTGTTTGAAGATGGATGCGGGATTAACCCCTCTATGCCTTTTAAACCTTCATCATATAACTTAGCAATCTGTCTTCTACGTTCTATCCACTTAGGAAAGTAATCAAACTTCATATTCAGTATAGCTGCATGGAGATTGTCCAAGCGACTGCACCAGCCAAAACACTCAATTACATTAACTGATTCTACTCTGCCATTATCCCGAAAAGCTTTAATTTTTCTGGCTAAAATATCATCATTTGTACAGACCATACCACCATCTCCAGGAGCTCCCAACATCTTCGCTGGATAAAAACTAAAAATCCCAATATCGCCGAAAGAGCCACACTTTTTACCCTTAAATTCTGCCCCCAATGCCTGAGCAGCATCTTCAATGACTTTAAGATTATATCTTTTAGCAATCTGCATAATTTTATCCATCTGACAACTATGACCATTTAAATGTACGGGAATTATACCTTTGGTTTTAGGAGTAATAACTTTTTCAATTTGTTCAGGATCCATATTATAATCATCTCTTATATCAACCAGTATAGGTTTAGCTCCACATTGAACAATTGCACCAACCGTAGCCACAAAGGTATGCGCGACAGTAATCACCTCATCGCCTGGCCCAAAACCTAAGGCATGACAGGATAAATATAATGCATCAGTTCCGGTATTTACGCCAATTGCGTATTTTGTGCCTACATAATTAGCAATCCGCTTCTCAAATTCTTCTAAGTGCCTACGTAAAATAAAATCTCCTCCTGACATCACCTCTTCAAAAACGCGGTTAAATTCTGTTTTTAACTGTTGATACTGCCTTGAATAACCGACAAATCTAACTTTGTAATCCATCTTTTTAAAGCCGGATATAAGCCGGCCCCTTTCTTTTGTGTTCTTTTAAAATAATTTTTTCTACTTCTTTTGCCGTTTTAGGAGTATAAATTTTAAGATTAGGTAGATGTTTTAGAATTTTTATATCTTCATCTTTCTCAATATTATGGGTAAAGCCTAAAAATTTATAATACTGATATCCGCCTACCGCTATAATCTTCACATTAGCATTATGATAACAGACATCATCTCTTAATTGCTCATAACAACGCATAATCGCAAAAGGAATAATTCCATAGACATAAGGTTTTTTACCCATTTTAGCAAGACCAGAGGCAACTCCCATATAGGTTTGTTCTGTAATTCCACAATTTATATATTGTAAAGGAAACTTTTGTGCAAATTCTTCAAATAAATTAAAACCCGTATCATCGTTTAAAAGGAAGATACTTTTATCTCTTTTTGCCAAATCAATTAACTTTTTAACAAAACTCTCTCTTAGCTCTCTCATAAAGTTCTTTGGTTAAATTAAAATAATGCCACTCTAATTTATTTTCAGCAAAAGATAATCCTTTTCCTTTTATGGTATGACAAATAATGATATGGGGCTTATCTTTTTTATTAAATATTTTTTTAAAAGTTCTTAATAATTGTTTAAAATTATGTCCATCTATCTCATAAACATCCCAATTAAATGCTTTCCATTTTTCTTTTAAGGGTTCTAAATTTAAAACCTCATTTGTTCTTCCAAAAGCTTGAAACTTATTATAATCTATTAAAACTATTAAGTTATCTAATTTATGGTGACTGGCAAACAACGCGGATTCCCAAGTAGTACCACAATCCACCTCCCCATCTGAAATTAAACAGAAAATCCTTCCTTTATTTTTATCAGCTTTGATTGCCAAAGCCATCCCGCAGGCAACCGGTAGGCCATGTCCGGCTGAGCCAAAGGAATGCTCTACACCTTTAACAGTATGATGCACTAAACCCCAATATTTAGAGCCCAATTCATAATAATTTTTGTATAAATCAGACCAATCAATAAGACCTTTTTCAGATAATACTGAATATAAAGCCGCAGCTGCCCAACCTTTGCTTAATAAAAATTTATCTTGGGGCTTCATTACCCTAAAATAAAGCACAACCAAAATCTCAATACAAGACATACAGGAACCTAAATGACAGGCCCGATGTTTATAAAGAAGTTCAATTACCTTTTTTCGCATTATTTTAGAAAGTTTATTTAGGTCTTTCATTTTAAAATTTAATATGGCAACACATTTTTCCAGCTGTAATTAGCAATATCCTCTTTAATCACAAAATTTTCTTCTGAACAAGAAATGACTGCTTTTGTCTTAACCTTTGTTCCCAATGTATTAGTTATCCTCTTTAAAGCAATTATGTGCTGGGGGGTAATAGTCATAGTACTTTTTATTTCAAAAAGATAAAGCTTATCTTCTAATTCAATAACCAAATCTATCTCCAAACCATCACGTGACCTTAAATAATACATCGATGGTCTTTGCCCAAAGTGTAAAAATCTTTTCCAAAAATCACAAATTACCATCGTCTCAAATAAATTTCCAAAATAGGGACTTTTAAGTAAAGTTTGAATATTATCAAATCCCAATAAGTATGAACATAATGCCGGGTCAGTAAAATAAATCTTTGGACTTTTTATTATACGCTTACCAATATTTTTATAATAAGGATAAAGAAGATAAATCTGTCCTCCGGTCTCCAAAAGAGAAAGCCATCTCTTTGCGGTTGGTACACTAATTCCTATATCCCGTGCTATTTCAGAAATATTAAGAATTTGACCTGTTCTAACGGCACAGGAGATCAAAAATCTTTCAAATTGATTTAAATCTCCAATATCAACTAAATTCCTTATATCTCTTTCTATATAAGTAGTAATATATGAACTACACCATAATTTTCTATCCACTTTTACACGCGTAGAAATCTCTGGGAAAAATCCCCTTAGAAAAACATCGGTCAAAGAAATGGATTGATTAAATTTAGCTTTTATGTTTAATTTTTTAAGCCAATTTGAGGTATTTTGTGCATTCCTGACATTATCAAATTTCTCACAAAGAGAAAAAGGTAAAAGATAAAGCACTGCTACTCTGCCGGCTAAAGACTGACTAATCTTATCCATAAGCACAAAATTCTGCGAACCGGTAAATAACCATTGGCCGGGTTTACGATCCTGGTCTATTTTTGTTTTTATGTAGGACAACAATTCAGGCATATACTGAATTTCATCGATAATTAGCGGAGGTTTATATTGATTAAGAAAGGCACGCGGGTCTTCTCTTACTCGCACTCTTATATCGGGGTCTTCTAAACTTACAAAAGTATGGGTTTTTGAAAAAAGCATCTTAAATAGGGTGGTCTTTCCTGATTGGCGTGGGCCCGTAACTACTATCGCCGGAAATGTCTTAGTTGCCTTAAGAAGTGTTTTTTCTAATATGCGCGGTTTAAATTTCATCGTTTTAATTTTACCCTTAATATTTAATATGTCAAGTTAAAAATTAAGCCTGTTTTAAACTCATCGTTTTAGAGGGTTTTTCAGAGACCTCTTAAAAAGTAACTTAGTTAAAGTCTCTAAAATTATCTTTAAATCTACAAAAAATGAATGCTCATTAACGTATTTTAATTGTAAGCGTAATTTTTCAGGTCTAATCTTTTCCATATATGT
>Ga0123519_10002139_pt1 | contig 33629 bp, 31 predicted proteins | sample YelNatPaOPRAMG02_FD_87396 | JGI IMG/M metagenome (GOLD analysis project Ga0123519, IMG submission 87396) | Hot spring microbial communities from Yellowstone National Park - Yellowstone National Park OP-RAMG-02 (version 2) | ecosystem: Environmental > Aquatic > Thermal springs > Hot (42-90C) ... | reverse complement strand
GCGGACGGCCAACATGACGCGAGGGATATCCCCAGGGTTGTGAAGCCTATTTTGGAGGGGGAGGCGGACGTGGTCGTCGGCTCCAGGTATGTTGGCGAGGGGTTGGCGGCTGAGGGTATCCCGCCTCGGAGGAGGCTTGGGCTCTGGTTTATAGGCGGGTTTGTTAAACGTTTAGGGAAGCTGCCGGTGAGGGATACCCAAAGCGGCTTCAGGGCCTACGGGCCTAGGGCGATCTCAACCCTCCTCCCAGCCGAGATGGATATGTCCGTGGACTCCGAGGTCCTAATGAGGGCCTATGAGCAGGGGTTAAGGCTGATGGAGGTCCCCATCTCAATCTCCTACGCCGTCCCTAAGGCTTCGAAGTATGCGTCCCTCTACCACGGCCTCCAAGTCCTATCCGGGGCGGTAAAGTTCGCTTCGATAAGGCATCCCCTAATTTTCTACGGTTCACCTGGATTAATCTTTTTAGGAATCGGCTTAGCGGCGGGATTCATGGCCGTAAGGCTCTACATGGCTAAGAGATATTTTTCAATTCCTTTCGCGCTTCTAACGGTCACCTTCACGATCTCAGGCCTCCTCCTCCTCTTCACAGCCATAATACTGTTCACGATAACCTCAGCCCTGAGGGAACGCTACAGCCTTTAACCATCCTCCAATAATTCCCTGTAACCCAAAGGCTCTATTGGAGGAGTGTACGGAGATGATTTTTAAAGGGGAACCATTAACGGTTGGGGATGAGTTGATACAGAAGCTTAAGGGAATATTTGCTAGGTACTGCCGGGTTTCGGCTGCTTACCTTTACGGCAGCTACTCTACCGGTAGGCAAACCCCTACAAGCGATGTAGACATAGCCGTAGCCTCGGATGAGAGGGGCATCCTACTCGATATTTCAGCGGAGGTCTCCAGGGAACTTAATATCCCTGAGGAAAGGGTTTCAATAAGGGATTTGAAGCTTTTAGACCCCTTATTACGCTTGAAGGTCGTTAGGGAAGGTTTGGAGCTCGTTAATAGGGGCTTAGACCTAAGCGGTATACTACCATTGGATGGGGAGGTGGTCGAGGTGTACGAGCTTGAAGAGATGACGGGCGAGAGCTGGTTGAGGGGAAATCCCGTGGATGTAAGGGTTGTAAGGGAGATTATCGCGAGGATAAATGAGGATGTGGAGGATTTGAAGGAGATGCTAACCCTTAACTATGAGAGGGTTATGGAGGATAAGCATTTAAGGAAATCCTTTGAGAGAACTCTACAGACTTTAACGGGATCCCTGATGGATCTGCTGAGGCACGTCGTGGCGGGATTAAACCTCGGGGTCGCGGCGTACTATAAGGATTATGTGGATTACGCTGAAAGGGCCGGGGTTATATCGAGCGATACAGCGGAGGAGATACGGGAGATCATACCGATACGGCATTCCCTATTACATAGATATCGAAGCATAAATTATGGGGAATTATGGAAGGCATCGGAGAAACTTGGAGTAGTGGCTGGAAGGTTAATCGCTGAAATTAAAGCCTATCTTAAAGAGAGATGCGGAATTTAATATTCCAACGGCTATAGCCGCCCTGTCAGGCATATCGGCTTGGATAGGCTACGCGACGGCGACCAGGCCTCTACCGGCATCCGTGGGGCCTGAAGGCGTGGAGTCAGCCGGCGGGAAGGCCGTCGCAGGGGGCGGTCGGACCGATAAGCTTCCAGCGGACACCCACAGGTTGAACCTTTGGGGATATGAGGCTTGAAGGGCGAGGGTGGTCAAGGCTTTAAAGCCTCCTCATTTTGCCAGCACTTATAGATTGAAAAAGGTTAAAGGAAGTTACACGAAGGAGGCTTCGTTAAGGTTAGGTAGGGTTGATACGGATTATGATGAGGGGGTGGATGGCTTTAATATATATAATAAGCTTCGGTTCACCGTTGGAAGCGGACCACAACTTGGAGTGGATGGAGGGGTTATCTACAGGCTTAAGGTAGGAGGAGTTACCGGGGTAGCGGTAACGGGTTCAAAAGGGGTATCCCTATAGAGTAGGATCTTAACCGCGTGTGTGGTGGGCATCATACGCTCCTTTTCACGGCGATAACGGGGGGCGTCTATGAGTTATGCCATGTCAGGAATGGGCGGGGACTTAATAAATCGCTTTCTCATCGTAACCCTATCACGTGGGGTATGTGAAGGTTTAATCCCGTTAATGTTGGTGACGCCTTGAGGATTGCGATCGTAGACAGCTTCAGGTTTAAAGGATGGTATACTTGGGACCTATCCAGGGAGTTGGGTAGGCTTATAGGAGGAAACTTATTCCTATATGCGCCCAAGGGCGTCAAGGATGGGCATAGGGATCGTCCTTACGTTTTCAGGGGTATATGGTCTCCAATGTTCTATCCGTTTCAGATAGTGAAGCAGGCTAGAAGGGATGGTGTAAATATTTTACATGTCCAGTTTGAGTTCCATACCTTCGGATCCTTTTATACGAGCTTTTTAGTGGCCTTACTGCTCCTATTTGCAAGGGTTATGGGGATAAAGGTGGTTTCAACCCTCCACGGCCCAGTATTTCCTAGAAATCCTCCTGGTGAGCTTTTCGAGGCCATCAGGCCTAGGGGGATTAGAGCCCCGGCCGGCCTTATCAGGCTCTACATAGTTTTAGTTTACAGGATCATCCATGCATTATCTGATAGGATAGTGGTCCACGCCGATGTTTTTAGGAGGTGGCTGGGCGAGTACGGTATGTCTAATTGCTGTGCGATCCCGCACGGCGTTAGGTCGGTGGAATGGGCTGCGGGGGCGGATGGGGGGAAGGTGATACTTTACTTCGGCGTCTTGTCGCCGAGGAAGGGGGTGGAATACTTGGTGGAGGCCTTCGCCAGGCTTAACCGCTCCGATGTAGGGTTGGTCCTGGCGGGGATGGAGCCGTGGTATTATAGGGGGTACGCCGATAGGATTAGGGGGCTCATACGTGGTTTAGGGTTGGAGGGTAGGGTTAGATTGACCGGTTACGTGAGGGAGGAGGATGTGCCGAAGCTCTTTCACGGGTCCACGGTGGCCGTGTTCCCCCACCTCTTCTCGGTCTCCGCGAGTGGGGCTCTGGCGTTGGCTTTAGCCTATAGGAAGCCTGTGGTCGCCACGGCGACCGAATATGCCACGGAATTGTTGGGCGGCGTGGAGGATCTCCCGCTGGTGCCTCCGAGGGATAGCCTGAGGCTGGCGGAGGCCATCGCAGGGCTGCTGGACGACGATGACCTCCGGGGGAGGGTCTCCGAAGGACTGGCCGGGATCGCGGATAGGCATTCCTGGCGTAGGGTAGCGGGGCGAACCCTTGAGGTTTACCGGGCTTTAAGCCGGGGGCCATAATGGATCACCTGGGCGGTGAGCCGGGTGGGAGGGTTGAATCGATGGGTTATGGTCCGCACGATAGGGGTCGGGGGATCCCGGTTTGAAGGCCCTGGTCTCGGTGATCGTGGTTGGCTATAATAGTGTCCGAGACTTGCCGGACTGCCTCTCCTCGGTGTTCTCGATGGATTACCCGGACTTCGAGGTGATCTACGTTGACAACGGCTCCAGCGATGGGAGCGCCGGCTACGTGAGGCGAAGGTTTAAGGGGGTTAAAATCGTGGAGGCCGGGGGGAACATGGGCTACGGCGGCGCATGTAACCTGGGGGCGGCCCACGGCGTTGGCGAGTACCTCCTATTCCTCAACCCTGACGTAAGGGTGGATAGGGGGGCGCTCAGGGAGTTGATGGGGGTTATGCTGTCCGACCCTGGGATAGGGGTTTGCGGGGGGAAGATCCTGTTCTGGGAGGGCGATAGGATCCAGAGTCTAGGGGGATTATATAATCCCGAGACCGGCTACGCGATAGACCTCCATTTCGGTGAGGGGGGGAAGGCTGTGAAGGGGTATTCCAGGCCGACCCCGGTGTTCCACTGCTGCGGCGCATGCCTGCTCGTGCGTAGGAGGGCGTTCGATGAGAGCGGGGGTTTCGACGGGGACTACTTCCTATACTTCGACGAGGTCGACTTATGCTGGAGGATCAGGATGATGGGATATGAGGTGCTCGTGACCCCGTATCCGATAGCATATCATAGGATAACCGTTGGGAGGGCGCACGGGTGGAGATCCCACCTGCTCATCGAGAGGAACTCGCTTCAAACGACCATTAAGAATTACGAGTTAGGGAACCTCTTGAAGTACTTGCCTATGCAGCTTTCCATCCGCCTCCTCGCATCCCTCCTCCTCTTCACCTTGGGGAGATCCGGGTACGCAGCGGCCATCCTATTAGGCGTTTACCGTATGCTCCGCGGGTTTAGAAGGGCCTACGGTAAGCGCCTTCAGATCCAGTCCAGGCGGAGGGTCAAGGATGAATCCATATTCAAGAGGGATGTGATCCTACCCTTGCCGGTTCTATTGAGGCATATCCTAAGGGTTCTCCCGGATCTGAGGTGAGGAGGTGCCGGCCTAGACCCTCCACAGCCGAGCCATCGATCCTCCCGTCTTAGGATGGCCCCGGGGGGATCGTTTACCGCGTCGGGAGCCTAAAGGATGTGCCGGCTGCTCCCCCCGGCTTCTAGGCTTACCGCCTGGGAAGCCCGGATCCTCGATCCAGCCTCTCGAATAGGGCATCGAGGATCCTCCTTAACTTGGCCCTACCGGGGGGCTGGTACCGCCTGAGGCCGGCGTACATCTTCTCCAGTATCTCGGTCTCCTCCACTTTCCTGGAGGCCTGGATCCTCAGCCGCCGATTATAGGTGTCCCTGAGGACGGTTAGGTTCCATAGGAGGGCCATCAGAGCCGCCAAGGCCTTCTTCGGCTCCAGGAGGGCGAACCCCGCGGCCATCAGGAGGGTGTAGAAGAGGTAGTTTCGGATGGCCCAGGTGAGGGAGGAGCCGCAGTTTTTGAGGATCGCCCTCAAAAGGTTCCTGTGGCAGAGGTAAAGCCTCTTATCCTCGGCGATGGCGAGTTCGGTGGTCCCGGAGGAGCGGTGGGCGACCCTGGCTTGGGGCGCATAGGAGACCTTGTAGCCGGAGAGCCTGAGGCGCCAGGAGAGGTCGGCGTCCTCGAAGTATAGGAAGAATTTCTCGTCGAAGCCGTCGAGCTTCGCGAAGACATCCCTCTTGACCAGGGCCGCCCCACCGCAGAACGCGAAGGGCTCGAAGCCTCCATGATCGTATTGTCCGCGGTCCCGTTCGCCCCTGCCGACGTCGACGAAGCCCCTCCAGTAGGGTATGCCCATCCCGCCGACCGAGTCCAGGCGTGAGGGATCGTCCATGGAGACGAGTTTGCAGGCTACGGCCGCCACATCGGGATCCTTCAACGCTTCGTCGACCAGATGTCTTATCCATTTCGGCTCCAGCACCTTCGTGTCGTTGTTTAATAGGATGATGAATTCGCCGTCAACTCTCTCTACAGCCCGGTTATAGCCTCCCGCGAAGCCCAGGTTCTCGCCGTTGAGTATTATCTTGACTTGGGGATGGTTCCTTTGGACGTAGTCTACGGAGCCGTCGGCGCTTCCGTTGTCTATGAGGTAGATCTCCAGGTTGGGATAGTCGGTTTCAGCGACGGATGAGAGGCATATGGGAAGCCATTTCAAGCCGTTATAGTTCAGTATGAGGACGGAGACCTTTGGATGCCGCCTCAACCCGTCGAACCCCCCATCATGGGGGTTTGAGTCCGCTTCACATATTCGTCTATTACGGCTCCGGTTTCCCCTAGGCTCACGGGCTCCCCCTTCGAGAGGTATAATGTTTTCTCGCAGAATTCCTTGACGAGGTTTAGGGCGTGGGATACGAGGATTATGGTCTTCTTCTCCGATTTGAACTGCCTGAACCTTTCGATGCACTTCTGCTGGAACTCCATGTCCCCAACCGCTAGGGCCTCGTCTATGAGGAATATGTCCGGATCCGCCTCCACGGCTACGGAGAAGCCCAGCCTCATCTGCATCCCGGAGGATAGGTTTTTCAGCTTCGCGTCCCTGAACCTTTCCAGACCGGAGAATTGGAGTATGGAGTCCATGCGCTTCTTCACCTCGCTGTTCCTCAACCCCATGATCGAGCCGTATACGAGGATGTTCTCCTTAACGGTTAGGTCGGGGTGGAAGCCCACGCCGAGCTCGAGGATGGGGGCGGTCCTCCCATGGACGGTTACGCTTCCCTTATCGGGTCTCAGGATGTTGGCTATTATCTTCAGCAGGGTGCTCTTCCCGCTCCCGTTCTCGCCGATTACGCCTAGGGATTCGCCTCGGCCCAGGTGGAAGCTCACGGATTTTAAGGCCCAAAACTCCTCGTAGGTATAGGTTTTCCCGCCGAGGAGTTGGAGCAGCCCGGCCAGGTTTTCCAGGATCGTCGTCCTCCTCTCATGGGGTATCCTAAACTTCTTCCAAAGGTTTTCCGCTTTCACCGCCGTGTCCAAGTTTAGAGCTCCTCCGCGAACCTCGGCTCCAGCCTGTGGAAGACGGCGTAGCCGGCGAGGATTAGAAGCAACCCGCCCACCAACGGTACGGCGAAGTCGGTTAGGGTGGGCAGCGTATTATAATAGAGGATTTTCCTAACGGATTGTATGATTCTCGTCATGGGGTTGAGCGAGTAGGGGAATAGGTACGGCTCAGGGATCAGCTTCACATCGTATATGATGGGGCATAGGAAGAAGCCGGCTTGAAGCGCCAAATCCCATATCTGGGAGATATCCCTGTAGTAGACGTTCAGGGCGGCTAGGGGGAGTGAGACGCCCGTTATTAAGAGGAACTCCACCGCCAGTATCGCCGGTAGGAGGATCGTTGAAAAGCTCAGCTTCATCCCTAGGAAGATGAGGAGGGGGAATAGGGCGATGAACTCCAAGGTTGAACCGATGAGGTTGGCTAGGTTGCTCGAGAGGACCAGAAGCCACCTGGAGAAGTAGACCTTCGTGACCAATGGCGAGTTTCCTATGATGGACCATAAGGCCATGGAGGTGGAGATGGAGAAGAACCTCCACGTTAAAAGGGCTGTTAGGAGGAAGACGGGGAACTTCTCGATTCCAGCCCTGAGCAGGGTTGAGAACACGACCGTTAAGATGACCATCATGGCTAAGGGGTTTAAAAGGGACCATAGGAAACCTAGGGCGGAATTCCTGTATCGGAGCTTGAACTCCTTAACGGTGAGGTTCCTCACCAGCTCCCCATGTTCGAACATTCATCTCGAACCTTCGGCTAGGTGGAAATCGTGTTTACGATGGTTTTAAACTCTGCGCTCTTAAATAAGATTTGCCGCGTCCCGTTTTTCAGTTGAGTTTCACGGCGTTTTAAGGAATTATCGTCGTCTTAATTAAAGTGGAGAAGGTTTAAAATCTAGGTCAAATAACGGTTAGCAGTGTCAAATCGGGGAACCTCACCTCTCTTTGGTGTAGTTTACAAGCCATTCCATGTAGGCGATGCTCGGTTTAACATGTTCAACCTCTAGGGCTTTTTCGTGAAAACCCCATATGTGGAGGTTGAAGGCCCTCGTCCAAGCGTCCTCTATTCGCTTCCTATGAAGTTTAGCGGCCAAGGCGCTGGCCGACCTTGCCAGAAGCCTGCTCCACCATCTCCCCTCCCTCCGAAATTCTTCACGCTCCGGAAGATTTTCTTTTTCAGCGAGAAGCTTAACGCATTCCTCAACGACCTTGTAAAACTTTTCACTGGCCTGAACAGGATCCCCCCTGTCCATGTATTTCCTTCCTTCAGCAAGGAACCTGTCAACCAGCTCAAGGCCCTCTTTAACCCCCATCCTCACCCCCTCCCTCAGCTTCGCCACCTAACAGAGAAGCTAACCCGCGTGTCATTAAACACATATAAATATGGTCAAACCTTAAGGAGAAGACGGCGATTAGGGGGCTTTAATATGGTGAGGGTTGGAGTCGTGGGGTCCGGGTTTGTCGGCGCCGATGTTATCTAGGTAGATGAAAAGCTATTTCAGTTTAATTGATTAATTATTTGGCCTTGTTGAGTTGGCTTAAGGGGGTTGGGTTTTGAAGGTTCCTAAATGGGGGCGTTTCGCCGTTTCAAGTTGCGTAGGGGCTTCGATTTTAATCGTGGTTGTAAAGTGGGTGGGTGTGGGGAGGATTGTAGAGGTTTTAGGTCGGTTGAACCCGGTTTGGTTGGCGCCGGCCATCGCCCTCAGCTTAACCGCCCCGGTGTTTAGGGCGGCGAGGTGGAAGCTCCTGCTCAACCCACTTGGATCCATCTCGCTTCGAAGACTTACCTCCGCCGTGATCTTGGGCTCTTTGGCGAACACGCTCGCGCCGGCGAGGACGGGGGAGTTTTTAAGGGCCCTTCTCATCCGGGGTCAGGGGGATGTAAGGTTCACGTCTGGGCTGTCTTCGATTTTCGCGGAGCGCGTGTTGGACGTGTTAGCCCTGCTGGGGCTTTCAGCCGCCGGGTTGGCGACGGCGCAGGTTACCCTACCGGCCATGTTCCTCAACGCCTTAAGGGTTGTTGGGGCGTTGTTCGTGGCTTTGACGGCATTGATCATCTTCGCGGCTAAGAAGGGTGGTTTAACCCTCAGCGCTTTGAGGGCTGTGGAGCGCATGTTCCCTGAGAGGGTTCGAAGTCGATTGACGGGTCAGGTTGAATTGGCTGTGAAAGGGGTGGAAGCGTTAAACGAGGAGCCTAAAACGATCCTATCGATTTCGATTCTAACGGTGGTTGTCTGGCTTGTTCCGGCGGCGTCGACCATACTCCTCTTCAAGGCGTTTTCGGTTGAAATGTCCCCAGGCGCGGTAACGCTGGGCTACGCGCTCCACAGTTTATCCTTCGCCATACCGGCTCCTCCCGGATACGCGGGAACCTTCGAAGTGTACTGGGCGTTAATCTACTCGAACCTGGGAATGCGGTTCGAGGAAGCTTTAGCGTTGGGGTTAACCGTGCACGTGATCTCGCTTCTCACCACGGCCGCGCTTGGAAGCCTAGCCCTTTCACCGTTAAACCCGGGAAAGATGATTGAGGTCGTTCAGAGAGGTGGAGAGCGAATTTTTAAATTCCATCGATAGTAGATTTGCCTTGGACTCTATTAAGCATATTTGGGGGAATTCCCGCCGCAAGACTTGGCTTTTAAGCGGAGCTTTAACATGTGCATTAGTCTGCTACCTGGGCGGGAGAGTGTGGAATCCTAAGGTTGGCCTCTTTTCCGGCTGATTTTATTCTTCGACCATTTATTCATATGGAACAACCTGCTTGCTATGTTGGATACTCTGCGTCTTCTTCATGCTGTTCTCCATTTTATTTTCCCACGAGTATATTAACTGCTTAAGGACTTAATTTCTCCTGTTTTAGGGCTTCCTCGGGTTTAGCTGTTGCCTCTAAGTATTTTGGCTTTCCAACGGGTTTCGATAATCCTGATTTGGTAACGGCTAAACGCGCATATCGCTTTAAGCCCTTTAAAGGAGGCATTTCAGTTTTAAGGAGGGGGAGAAATTGGTTTTCTCTTTAGCGGCTTGGATCCTCATGGGGGTATCCGTGTTCATGTTCGTTAACCCTAGGCTGTGGCGTGATCCAGCGACTCGATTATAAGAAACTTGATTATTTAATTATAAACATAACGTGAATGGCCATCCCATACCGATTTCTACGGCAATGGAGGATAGGATTGGGCTGGGAAAGGATTGTGCCGCCCATTTGGACCATGGTTTACTGGTTAATCGCACCCGCATCTACATTCGAAATTCTAGGCTTAATTTTGATCATCATGGGAATCCTTATCATGGATAAGGAACCTCAGGGCACCTTGGGCTCTTATTGTTTATGATTCCTCTTGCTTACTTATCAGCACAACCTGTTAAGCTCTTTCAATACTTAACGATCATCAAACCTGGGTTCATCCAACGTCTTGTCTATGGCTATTTCAAGTTAACTAAAATGTTTACACGAAGTCGGCTTGAAGTGTTACGCCCTATATTTCATTCACGGCTCTATAGTAGGCGTTTAATGAGGCCAGTATGAGGGATACTCCGATTATCAGGATGAATTCTAAGTCTAGGAGGAGAGGTGCCAGATATGTCAGCTTAATGCCGAGGAAGCTCAGTAGAGGGAAGAGGGGCAGCGAACTCCACAGAGGATCCTATGAGGTTGGCTAGGCTGCTCGGTTGGACTAAGAGCTATCTTGGAAAATACATCTTCGCCACCAGCGGGGAGTCGCCGATTATTGAGAGTAACATGGATGTGCTTACGGAGAAGAACCTGGCGTTATTTTCGTCGAGAATCTTTTCGGCGTCAGTGAGGCTTTTGGTGCTCTTGCTGCAGCCTGTTCCGTATCTTAGATTCTCTATTCTTATGATTTGCAGTTTGGAATTCTCGCATGAGTTCCCTGTAGCCTTCGATTGTGCCGATATCCCAGAGTCGTCCTGGCAGCATGTATCCATAGACGGCCTCCCTCTCGCATAGCCATTCCATGAAGTTTCCAGGCTCGTCCTTGTCTCCACCTTCTTGAAGGTACTCGCTCGTTCTGAGAAGGGTTTTGTAGGGTAGTATGTAGATGCATGCGCCGATCAGCATGGTTTCGGCCTTCATTGGTTTTTCCTTGAACCATGCTATTCTCATATCCTTTTCGAGAAGGACTGAGGAGCCGCGTAGGACTTCCTCCGCGCTCCTAGCCTTGATGACCGCTATCACTGGCGCTTCCTTCTTCTTATAGAAATCTATCATGCCTCTTATTCCAGCTGTAAATATGTTGTCGCCAGCTATGATGAGGTAATCGTCTGGTTTTAGTTCAGGAACGAGCTCCCCTAGTGCTCTAACCGCGCCAAGTTTTTCATCTTCGCATCTAGAGGTTTCCGCCACAATTTCGATGGGACCGATACGCTTCTCTCTGAGCCAAGCCTCGAAGAGCGGCTTAAATTTCAGGTTTGTGGAGACAATTATGGCGTTGACATCGGTCTCCAGCAGCCTATCTAGGATATAGTCTATTGCGGGTCTACCTTCTATAGGCAGTAGAGTCTTCGGAAAGTCTTTTGTGAGAGGCCACATCCTCTTGGCGTAGCCTCCGGCTAGAATGATAGCCTTCAAAACTCCACCACGAATTCCTTCAGCAATTCTAAGACAGGACGAATCATAGACAAATTAGCGCATTAGTTATTTCTTTTCAGCTTCTTTGAACTCTTGCCACGCACGGTCGAACTCAGCTATTGTTTCTTCCGTCTTCTTGTGGAAGGGCATCTGGATCAGAATCTTATATGGGATAGTGATTATGTGAGCTCCGGCAATCGCCGCTTGAGTAACATCTTCGGGCTTCCTAATACTTCCAACAATTATCCTTGAGGGCGTGTCCATTTTGTCCAGCAAGGCTCGCGAGTCTCTGACAACCCGCTCTGGATCTTCACCTGCATCTTTCACTCTATTGAAGAAGATGCTGACGTAGGTCGCGCCGGCCTTAGCAGCTAGTAAAACCTGATTAATGGACATGAGGGCTGTCATGTTCGTCTTCACATTTAGCTTTCTAAGCTGGGTGACGATCCTAAGCCCTCTGCCATCCCCAAACATCGGAACCTTAATAACAATATTCCTCGGGTTCCATTTTGAATACTCAACCGCCTCATTAATCATATCTTCGTCTGTGCCGTCAGTTTTCGTTAGCTCTATACTTACCGGTCCGTTGACGAGAGAAGTTATCTCCTGAACTCTTTTCCTAAAGTTGCATCCTTTCTCAGCGAGGAAGATTTTTTGATTGGTGGTAACGCCGCTTATTACGCCTAGCTTCAACGCTTCTTTTATCTCGTTTACTGAGGCGGAGTCTAGAAATATCTCCATCGCATTTCATCTCTGACGAATTATTTCAACGCCCTTAATAAGGCTATCGACTATGAAGTCTGGATGAACGTTTTCTCGATCCATAAACTGGCAAATGTCACATTTCCTCGATCCAATTAGAATAGTGATACACCCAGCAGCTTTTCCAGCCTTCACATCGGTCAGGCTATCGCCAACACAGAAAGATTTCGAAAGATCTAGGCCGAGCTCTGAGGCAGCTCTAAATAAAAGTCCAGGTTTCGGTTTTCTGCAATCGCAATTAGCTCTATACTCTTCTTTTACTGCCTCAGGATGATGGAAACAATAGTATTCAGCATCTAAGTGAGCTCCTTTACTCTCAAGCTCTCTCTTCATCTTTAACCTAATCTCCTCAAAGAGCTTTTCATTCATTTTGCCCTTTGCGATCCCAGGCTGGTTTGAGATAACTACGACCTTGAAACCAAGCTCATTCAAAGCTCGTATCGCCTTAGCAACATCAGGTAGCAACCTAAACTGGTCTGGGTTGAGGGGCGAGTCTATGATGCCGATCTCGGGAAAGTACACCAATTCATTGATGACGCCGTCACGATCGAGGAAAACCGCCCGCGCGCTCAAGCCTTCTGAATTGCCTCCTTAAGACAATCGCAGATGAGGTGTTCTAAGGCCAAGTGCCAAGACTCAACGTAAGGAGTAGAATTTGCAGGAACGACTATGCATGCGTCTGTAATTTTTTTAAAAGCGCCCCCATCGAAGCCTGCTATGCCAATTGTTTTGGCGGAGTTTTCCTTCGCGTACTGTAACGCCGCGATCAGGTTTTGCGACCAAGGACCTGCTACATTCTGTCCAGCTCCACCGTGTACGCTGATCGCTATTACAACGTCGTCTTTCTCAAGTAGGTTCTTCAACTGCTCTACGAATATGCTTACAAACCCTTGATCGTTCGTTAACGCTGTAATTAAAGGGATGTTGTCCGTGAGGCTGATAACCTTAAAACGCTTCTTCCCCTCGACTGCTGTGGCCTTCGCGAGATCGCAGGCGAAGTGCGTTGCCGTTGAAGCCGATCCTCCATTACCAATGATGAATATTTTATTTCCTTTCTTCCAAGCCTCAAACAGGATTTCGATTACTCTACTGATATCCTTTTCAGAAAAACGCCTTCCGATCTCGGAGAATTCTTTAAGGAATTTATTCACAAACGTCGAAATATTCATTTTTATCCCTCAGGTTAGAGTTACAGGTTCAGTATTATTTTAGATCCTTCAAAGTCGAATCTGAATCTAACTTCTTTTAAACCTTCTCTGCTCATCGCTTTTCTAAGTCTATCCTTTTCATTCTCTGAGTAGAACATGAAGAACCCCCCTCCTCCAGCGCCCATGATCTTGCCCCCTAAGGCGCCGCTTCGCTTCGCTATCTCGTAAATTTGATCAATACGCTCATTACTCACCTGATTTGAAAGATTTTTCTTAGTTTGCCAATGAAGGTCCAGCAATTCACCGAAATGGTGCAAGTTGCCGCACTTCAGCGCATCTCTAACCTCATATCCGATCTCTTTGATTTTATGCATGGAATCAATGACATGCTTCACACCCTTCTCTTCATCCCGTTTTTGGCGCTCAAGTATCTGCGATGCATTCCTTTTTATTCCAGTGTAGAAGAGGAGTAGATTGCTCTCCAACTCAGCTATGCTGTGCGATGAGAGTTGAAGCGGATCCACCCGCACAGCGCCATCCCTTTCGACTTCATAGCAGTTTATTCCGCCGAATGCTGCAACATATTGATCCTGCTTCCCAATCGGCTCTTTCAAAATGTCGATCTCAATGCGACAGGCCTCCTCAGCCAATGTTTGACGAGAAACGTTCTCCATTTTATAGGAATGTAACGCGTTCAAGACTCCTACCGCATAGCTGCTTGAGCCACCCATCCCGGCTCTGCCTGGAACATCGGCTATCGAGACGATCTCCAAATAATCTCTAACATCGACTAGTTTCAATGCCTCTCTGATGATCGGCTGTTGGATGTCCTCAATCCTATCGACGATTTCGGTTTTAGAGTAGCTGATTCTGAAACCATCCTCAAACCTTCTCTTTACGGCTATGTAATTATACTTGTCTATGGCAGCGCTGACGAAGAAACCTCCAAACCTTGAGTAGTAAGAGGCGAGATCGGTGCCCCCACCGCCTAAGGGGAGTCTTACAGGAGTCCTTGAGAGTATCATACCTGCACGATCTCCATAGTAATTTGTTTATATATTTATATAATTTATATTGCACAGTTTATGTGAGATTTACTCCTCTAAACATCATTATGCAAGAATATTATTTAAATATTACTGAACAAAAGTTAGTTCTGTGAGCGAAGTTGGAGGCATTAGTGACAGGGGGAGCAGGCTTCATTGGCAGCAACCTATGTGAACGTCTAATATATGACTATTCTGTGACCGCTATTGATAATCTGTCAGAGGGAAAATATGAATATGTAAAGCATCTGACAGTCAGGAAGGATTTCGTTTTTCTCCATGGCGACATTCTGGACAGAGAATTTCTGGAGAAGGTAATGAAGGGAAAGAATATAGTTTTTCATCTCGCTGCCAGCGCTGACATTCGAAGAAGTTATAAGAACACGCGTCTTGACTTGAGACAGAATATAATTGGGACTTGGAATGTTCTGGAGGCCATGCGGAAAAACGACGTTAGATTGATTGTTTTTTCTTCTTCCAGCGCAGTTTACGGAGAAGTTGAGTCGAACAATCCTTTAGAGGAGGACTTTGGACCGTTGTGTCCGATCTCTCTCTACGGTGCTTCGAAGCTGGCTAATGAGGGAATGGTTACCGCCTACTGCCACCTATATGGCTTTTCAGCTTTGATCTATCGTTTCGCGAATATAGTTGGAAAGAACCAGCATAGAGGGATTGTCGTCGACTTTCTCACCAAACTCAAACGCAACCCTAGGGTTCTGGAGGTTCTAGGAGATGGGCGGCAGTTGAAGTCCTATACGGATGTGGAGGATTGCGTTGAAGGAATGATTTATGGGCTGAGAAGTTTTTCATGTAAGAGTTCATGGGAGATTTATAATATTGGAACATTTGATGCGATAACGGCCGATCAAGTAGCAAAAATAGTGATAGATGAGCTTCGTTTAAAAAACGTAAAAATAAAGCATAGAGGTGGAGTTAGAGGCTGGCCAGGTGATACACGAAAATGCATTCTATCCATCCAGAAACTGAAAAGCACGGGCTGGGCCCCGAAGTTTTCCTCCGAGGACGCGGTTAAACGGGCAGTAAGGACGCTTAGGAGAGTTTACTTCGGCGCATGATAAGTATGCTCCCAGTAGATTCCATCGTCAGTCCCCCTAACAACCTGCACATAGGGGATCCTAGGGCTTACGTATACTGGGCTGAACGACTCCAATTTAAGTCGAACAGCTAAATTGAATTGGTTGGCTAGTTAGGGGACAGGCTTAGAATGTGTTTGTGAGATGCATTTTTCTCTTCAGTTAGTTATTTGATGACGAGATCTTCAAAAAATATAAATGAAAGGCGGTTAATTCGTCTACAATACTCAGTCTTTGCCGTATTTTTATATTAGCTTACCCTAGAACCTGGCCCGGGGCCTCCTGTAAATGCCAGACTTAATAGTTAATAGTAGTATACTCCATTGTCTGTGCCATGGACGAAGATGGCTGTCCAGTAACTGTACGATCCGGGACTCGGGCTTTCAATGTAGACGGTCGTAGATGAAGGCGATGGTGTCGCTCCAGGCAACTTATAGAAGGAGCCCCAAGCATAGGTAGGGGCAGAATAACCGTTGATATATACGCCATTCTCCATCCTACGTACTATGAGCCAGAGACTTGATGTCCCAGTAGCATAGTCCCATTGGACGACGACTGATTGGGCATCGCTACTGGCTCAAACCGTTGCCAACGCAATAAGCATAGTGTTTCCAGACAGGGTCTACATAGACAGAGAAGCTCTAGTGAAAACTCTAGAGGCGCTCAAAACGGATTATTCCTATGTGGTCTTAAAGGGTTTTCACTCCCACAGATCCTGCTAAACCTCCACCCGTTGAAGCTACAGTAGCCCTAACCTACAAGCGTGATTCAATAGATGTTTATGTCGGTTGGCGAGAAAGCTGGATTGTTTTCAAGGAATCCAATATCATGGCGCAAAATGGGCAAGTAATAGCTTTGAAGGAACTCAGGTTCTTAGTCAATCAACGAATCATTAAAAACCTTACGGGGTCTGACTTGATAGGAATACAAGACGCTCTAAACATAGCTGTGGACTGGGAATTTGGGATAGAAATAGCGTATAGAAGGGGATAAATGGCAACAGGTATTTCCTAAAGCACTCTCTACACCTTTAGCTATGCTTGAGGACACGAGTATCTATAAACTCACGGAAGCACGGGATCTATTTCAAGGCAATCTACTCTTAGTTATAGCTACAGTGATAGCCGTTGCACTAGTAATAGACCTTCTCATAAGACCACGAGGATTCACCTCGCAATTTCTCTAGATTGTGTACCACAAGCTAAGGATTTGAAAGAGTAAGAGCCTCTTAAACATGTCCAGCTGAACTTTTCTTGAATTTTAACGTGCGAAGGTATACTCTGAACGTATTATATTCTCCAGCCACTTCCCCACGATATTAAACTGCTCCTCAGCGTTACTAGCAGACCAGAAAAATAGGAGCCTCTCCCGGAATCTTTAGAGCTGAGATAAGTTAAGAGGGGCTTATGTCGAAGACATGGGAAGTTAAGTGGACCTTGCTTTACTGTTAGTGTGCCACTAACAACCATTTTATGAAAACGCTTTTATAGAGCATATGTCAAATTCAAGTAGAATATGCCCGGAGCTCTCACATCATGGTTTCCAAAGCCTTCTGTCCAGACGGGAAGACTTGGGGATCGAACATAATTCATATTACGGATAGAGATCTTCCAGGGCTTAAGTTCCTTTTTCTTTCAGAATCCCTAAGTAGCAAGCACGAATTAGTCTTAGAAGTTGGATGCAGCGGGGGAAGACACTTGCGTTCATTACTCGCGATTAGGCGGGATATAATCTGCTTCGGCTGCGATATCGACCGGTTTTCTGTGCACTACGGACACAAGATTTCCCCTGAGATTAATTTCATCGTTGGAGATGGATTGAATCTTCCATACAAAGAAGGGGTCTTCGATGCCGTGGCAATTATGGATTATTTGGAGCATGTGTCCGACGCGAATCGGGCAATAGAAGAGGTGAAACGCGTAGTGAAGTCTGGTGGAGTCATCACAGCGTTCGTTCCATGCGAAGGAAACAAGCTGTCATTTTATTACCTGTTTAACAGGCTCTTCGGTTTCAATGTGAAGGCTACTGCCGGCGGTCACACTCAGCTCTTCTCTTCGAATGGGCTTCTTGATTTGATAACGAAGAAGGGGTTGAAAGTAGAGAGGATTAGGTACAGCTACCACTTCCTAGGAGCACTCTTTGATTTCGCCTTCTTCTTGATGGTGCACTTGAGTAAGAAGCTGGCCAATCTCTGGTGGTCATCAAACAAATACTATCAAGACCCAAGTAAGGCATGGAGTAGCGTCTCAAGCCGTTTTTTGAACAGCATACTCGAAATCACTAATCTTATTGCATACTACGAATCTCGGCTCTTGCATAAAGTGAAGGCATCTGCTTGTGGCATTCATTTTCTTGCAGTGAAGCGTTAATGTTAACCGAAACTCTTATAATTAACTGGGCAGTTTTAAGAATAAATCATGAAAATGATCAATTCAGCGTCGCTCAATGTAAAAAAGGATGATGTGACGATAGTTATTCCAACTCTGAATGAGGAAAAATCAATCGGTGCTGTGCTCGACGAACTGAAGGAGTGTGGCTATCCAAGGATACTCGTGGTCGATGGCTATTCTAGGGACAGAACTGTAGAGATTGCCAGAAGCAAGGGTGCAATGGTGGTTCTTCAACATGGATCGGGAAAGCGGGATGCGTTAGAAACGGCTTTTAAACTGGTGGAGACGCCGTATCTGGTTCTCATGGATGGAGATATGAGCTACGATGCGCATGATATCGAGTTACTTTTGGCTCATGCTGGAGAATATGACCAAGTAGTAGGGGCTAGGATGATGACTCCTACTAATATGACTTGGCTCCACAGAGTCGGCAATCGAATCATCACTATGGCGTTTAACATCTTCTTTGCAACAAAGCTTAGGGATGTATGCTCAGGCATGTATCTAATCAAAACCGAGAGAGCAAAGACCCTACAATTCTCCACCGGCAAACTCACGGTGGAAGAGGAAATACTGGCTCAGAACTCTGTGGAGGGAAGCGTCACCGATGTGCCCATTAACTATCGACCACGGATGGGAGGCAAATCTCAAACTTCCACTTGGCGTCAAGGCTTTGCTGACATTATAACACTCTTCGATCTAGCGCGGAGGTATAATGCCGTAGCGCTTTTCTCAGCGATCTCCACCCTAGCCATAATTCCTGCAACCGCAATACTGCTTTGGGTTTTTTACGAGGCGATCTTCCATCATTTTCTTCATGAAGGCTACGCCCTCCTAGGGGTTATGCTACTTCTGATAGCGGGACAAGGCTTCACCGTTGCAACACTCAGTCTACAGCTTAGACGTTTAGAACGGAGGTTTTCAAAAAGAATCTAACTTCATTTTGGTTTGGGAGGTGCTGATAATGACTCCAGATACCGCTGATTATGCGGGGATTGATGAATTAGAAGCTACTGAACGGAATCTGGAACGATATCTTAGGCGAAAATGCGGTCTCATAATGAGTTTGCTGGAAGGGAAGCAGATATTTGAAGTTGGTTGCGGAATCGGAAGTTTCACCCGTTTCCTATCTGAAAAAGGGTACCGAATCTTTGCATGCGATGTTTCGGCAAGATGTTTGAACAAGGCAAAGCAACGAGGGATAGAAGCGACGTTCGTCCAACTGGACATATGCGATGCCAAGGCCTCTACGGAATTGTCGAATAGATTCGATTCTGTGCTTATGGTGACCGTGCTTGAACACATACAGGCGGATGATAAGGCGCTACTTAACGCTTGGTCGCTTCTTAGGAACAGAGGGGTCTTAGTAGTTCTAGTCCCGGCTTTCAAGTTTTTATTTTCTGAATTAGATAGAGAATTAGGCCACTACAGAAGATATTCAGAATCTGAGCTTAAGAAGAAAATTAGGAAAGCTGGTTTTAAAGTCGAATATTCGAGGTATTGGGATCTCCTTGGGTTGGTTGGGTGGGCGCTCAAATGCAAACTAATGAAATCGACTCGAGTTGCACAGGATCTGACGAACCCTCTCTTCGATAAGATTTATGATCGCTGGTTGAGCCTAGAAACTCACATTATTCTTCCTTTTGGAGTGAACTATATCGTAAAAGCCCGAAAGGTTAAGCAGCGATCAGTGGACGCGCCAGCTTGTCGCAAAATTGGTTTTTAATGACTTTTATTTCTCCCTTATTATGTGTGGGCAGATGTATAAGCTGCATTTTCTCCTCTTTATTTTGTAGTATCCGCTTTTATTATGCTTGAAGCTTTCCAGCTAGCTTAAGAGTTTCAAGAAGCTTCCTTAAGGCTTTGTTCCTCGAGCATGCTTCATTAGCCAGCGCATCTAGGATGGCAGCTGGTATGGCTAATCCGTCTTTAGAGCTTAAAGCCGCTAGTAAGCTGGCTGAGATTGGATCGTTATAAAGCGCTCTATGCTTCGCGCCAGGATGCTTAGCTGGCTTATCCATAGTCTTATGGACTTTGCTGTAAGGCCTGCCCAGAAGCACCTTCGAGATAAGCTTATGAATCTTGAGGCTAGGCATGATTAACTGCCTATTCGACAATTAAATGGCAATAGACCTTCATTTAGATTCACTGTGCATAAAAAGACAATCCTAGGGCTTATGGCTTTAGGCAGTTAGTTTATTATAAGAGCACGGTAAATAATGTTGATTATTTCATGACGGTTTCAAGCGGATACTGACAAGATAAGCCTCTCCACTCCGAACCCTTTAAATATAGGATATATAAAGCTCCAAGACCCATCCTTATCTTGCCAATATCTTCAAGCGCTGCGGAAAGTTTTTATACCTGTTAGGGTAGCAAATATTATTGGGGTGTGGGAATTGCGATTTACTCTCGTAAGTTCCCTTATTTTCTTACTGTTCATCCAGTTTCTAACCTTCTGTTATCTCCCTGGCTCTATTAGGGCTGCTAATGTGGATGTGGCTGTCACTCAGGTTGCGGCGTCACCGTCAGGCTCCGCGACTATCGACCCAGTAGATGGCTGGGTTAGAGTAGACATCACAGTCACTTACCGCAACTACGGTAGCTCTTCAGTACAAGTGGGCTATTCGATCTCTTGGATGCCGCAATCAAGATTAATTGCTTATGCTGGCTCGGAAGCGACATGGACGCTTCCTCCGGGATCCACACAAAAATCGTACCTTTGGATAGCTGACTCTCGTGATGTGGGCGCTGGTTGGATTGAAGTCTCAGTAATCGCATGGTTTGACACGGATACGAACCCAAACAATAATGAGATGAGTTTACCTTATGAGATTAAGTCTTCCGCGCCTATTACAGGTACGCTTTCTGTTGATACTACTCCTGTTAAGGGCGGGGTTTATGTTGACGGTAATTATTGGGGTGTTGCTCCTCAGAGTAGGAGTGGCCTATCTCCAAAATCATACACGGTTAGCTTCGGCTCTGTGAGCGGCTACAATACGCCTCCAGCTCAAACCGTTCAGGTCAACGCTGGCCAGACAACCACGGTAACAGGTACATACACCGCGATAACACCTCAGTATGGTACGCTCTCCGTGGACACGACGCCCGTGAAAGGTGAAGTATTTGTTAACGGTCTGTCTTGGGGTATTGCGCCTCAAAGCAGGAGAGTTCAGGTTGGAAGCTACACAGTTTCGTTTGGAGCCGTAACTGGATATGCTACGCCTTCAACTCAGACTGTTTCAGTTAATAAAGACCAAACGACTACAGTAGTAGGTATGTATACTGAAATTCCTTCATATGTAAACATTTATAGAATTCAAAACTACGCCATAATTAAAGGTAAAATTCTAGAACTTCAAGTTTGGAAAATTGTCCAGATCAACACAGATACGATCCAAGTAACATTTGATATTATGAATACCCGCGGTGCTAATTATGTAATAGACCTTTACAATGGTCCAATAAAGTCATATGTACAAACAAAAGACATTGAAGCTAATGGAAAAACTCAGATAACTTTAAACTTGGTCAGAGGAGGAACGGACTCGTATTGGGGATGGTTAGATGTAAATGTAGACTTCGAAATATATTTGATTCAATATGTTTGGAGAATCACACTGCCGGGAACTCCGTCCGTCTCCTCATTAAGCCAGATAAGGGATATGATAAAGCAGGAGTATTTCCCAGATAAGCCCGCCCTGTTGATCCCTCCGACGGATTTTGCTGGAGCTTTGATTAATTTCATGAAAACCCATCCAGAAAAGTTCGTAAATATAGCAAAAGAGATCGGGATAAACATCGTTGAAGATGATGTTATTAAAGCAGCCGAGATTATGCTGAAAGTATCCTTATCCATAATTGTAGACACTGTGGAGAGTATAATACATATAGGCATTGTTCTTACGTCGCCAGCTGAAGAAACCATAATATTAAGCGTCCCTGCGCAATCCACTAGCACTCCAACGATAGTAGTGAGTATGAAGACTAACCAGCCAGTTATTAGTGCCGGAGGTTCCTGCGAGATAATGCTGACAGCAACTTCAGGCGGTCTTCCTCTGTCTAGCGCCACAGTTGACCTAAGCACTAGTGGAGGTTATTTCGAAGGCAGCGGCACTTATAGTATCTCTGGAGCAACCGATATTAACGGAGTCTATAAGGCAATATGGCATACAGCACCGCCTGACGCTTATACACAACCGCTTGCTTACTTATTCATTGCTAAAGTGAGCAAATCAGGTTATAACACAGTGGAAGCGCAAGCCTTAGTTGAGGTTACTCCAAGCACCTCTCTTACTTTTTTAACCTCTTCAACTTCACTTAGATTCACTCAGATTTCCGGTGCTACTCCTTCGTCGGTAGCCTTAGTCAGTTATGTTGATGAGCTACATTTGGTTGTTCGTGGCGCAGACAATAGGATCTATTATAGAGAAACTGTGGGGGGTAGTTTCATTGGCAACTGGAGGCGGATTCCAGGCGCAACGAACGATGCACCAGCGACCGCTGTTCTAGATAGTAGATTGCATATAGTAGTGCGTGGAACTGATAATGGCATTTATCACAGTTACATCGATCTCGTGAGTGGATCTTGGTCAGGTTGGACGCGATTGCCAGGAGCGACATCTTCGTCTCCAGCGCTTGCAACCTCTGCTAACACACTGCACTTAGTTGTTCGTGGAATAGACAACAGAATATACTACAAGTGCTGGACGGCAAGTAGCGGCTGGACTGCATGGCAGTGGATTCCAGGCGCAACAAATGATGTTCCGGCAATCACTATTCTAGGTTCACGTTTGCACTTGTTAGTCCGAGGTACAGATAACGGGATTTACCATAAGGTCATGGAGTTAGGTACGGGAAGTTGGTCTTCATGGACGCGACTCCCTGGAGCAACTGTCTCTTCACCAACGCTTATAGACTCTGGAACAGATCGCCTAGACTTAGTCGTTCGAGGCGTAGACAACGGAATTTACCATAGAGTCTGGACTTCAGGAAGCGGTTGGAGCAGTGCATGGGAGCGGATCCAAGGCGCAACCAACGATAAGCCGGCTTTAGCCGTTTATGGCAACAATTTGCATCTTACAGTCCGTGGAACTGACAATGGCATTTATCATAATATAATGGATCTCTCAAGCGGATCTTGGTCAGGTTGGATGCGGTTGCCAGGAGCGACCTCCTCATATCCAGCGCTGGCAGCCTTAACCACAGGTGTAGAGATAGTTGTCCGGGGAACTGACAATGGCATATACTACGCCTACTGTAGCTGAGATTTTTTGGGCTTGACTATAAAGAAATGCGAGCCTGTCTCGTCGATGGTGGCAAGAAAGTTTAAGGTGAAGCATCCTTCCGCAGAAACATCTTATCTTAACAATATTCATTTAGGGGAATCATTAAGAATGGATGTGGAGGAAACGAAACCGCTTTAGAGCCTATTTAGCTTTGTTAAGAAAGAGAGCGGTGAATCTAGGTGTAAAATAGCTTATCCAGCTAAAAGATGCTTGAGCCTGTGAAGCGCCTTTTAATGAAGATCCTTCTCTGCCTTCCTCTATCCTTCGGCTTTGGGGAGGGATTGTAAAGCTTGATGTACGGATACTCGTAGCCGTCTTTCACATACATCAGGTATTGTCTTAAACTCTTAAATAGCTAGGCGTAAACGCTTATATTTAAGATTATTAAAAATCATGAGTTTTTAGTTTAACGTCGAAAAAGCATCGATTTAGGCTTTACTCTAAAATTTGTATGAGGTAAAAAGGAGGGAATTTAGGAAGCGAGATAGTTGGCTATTATCATGGCGATCATTTGTTGTAGTATATGACATTGTCCGTTCCTCGGACCTTGAAGTCCTCGATCTTCGCCTAGGGTTGCAGGATTGCCGATTCTTCCAAGAATGCTTGACCCCGCTGCTTTCAAGCAAGCGTCGAATCTCGACTCGTCTTTTCGTATGCTCCAGAATTGGGAGCCGTGATCTGTAAGGATCTCAGATTGGGTAACTGGACGGCTGGACTAAACTATCCGGCCAACCTCCTCTACTCCAGCTGTCGCAACCAACAGCATAGGCATAGTATACCTAGTTGTCTGCGGAACGAACAATAGTAAATATATTATTATGCCTATCGGACATGAGTTGAAGAAAAAACACATCCATTGTTTCTGTGTTATGATGAGCTTTCTTAAGCGTGTGACTAAAGACAACGTGAAGGTTGGAAGAGAATCTCCAGAGGAAACAGGTTATTAAACCGCTGGGGGAAATCTTTTCATGCAATCTTTGATGTCTATCTCATTCCTCTTCGAGGCTTGGCTCCGTGCTGAGTGCTACAGAGTCTTATAACTTCAAGCTAACTCACCTGGATATTTCTATGGAACTCCCTTTGAGGGATCTCTAAGTATTCGGCGAGCCGCAGCAAATAAATAGAAAGAGAGAAAATACTAACAATAACGATTTAAGAGGTTCTCATGGGGGAAGGTGCTTATGACGAAACGTGCACTAGCTGGAATCTTCTCCATTCTGCATAGTCGTGAATACCTCACGATTTCGGTAGCTCTCGCTATAGTTATTGCTCTATCGTACGGCAATGTCGTTTTCATGGGCTACACTCTATCCCCAGCATCGCTTTCGGCAGGAGTTACGCCAACTGGGCCTTATGACTATTCGGGCAGAAATATCGCGACACTTCCGACAATCGATCCAGCAGCTGCCGGAACCCAGAACCATCCCATGCATAAGTTAGTCATACAATACTTCCTGTCGGGCAAGTGGCCTCTTTGGAATCCTTATCAAGCCGCTGGAACGCCTCTAGCCGCTGATACGGTGTTCAGCGCATATGCGCCTGTTAATTTGCTCCACTTTCTTCCTAGTGAACTTTGGGATATACCCATCCTTCTCAGACTTTGGCTAGCTGGTCTATTCACCTATGTCTTTCTGAAGAATCATAAGACGTCAAAAGAAAGCGCCTTTGTGGGAGCCGTGCTCTATATGCTCTCAGGCGCATTTACTTGGTACATCAGCATGGATCATTTGAACGTCATAATGCTGACGCCCCTCCTCCTACTTGCCGTGGATAGACTTGTCATGGGAAAGAAAGCCTCAGACATATGTTTAGCCAGTTTCGCCATAATGTTGTCCCTTCTAGGCGCACACATAGAGTCTATAATTCTCCAGTTCATTCTAGTCTTATTCTACTATGTGTTTCGCGTCATAGGAACAAACGCTAAGTTTTTGCTCGCGCGAACTCTTCGGTTCATGCTATCCTTTGCCATTGGGATCGGTTTATCCGCATTCTTCCTACTCCCAGTATTCGAGTATCTGGCTAATTCTTCATTGGGTCTTAGACCTGGTGTAGGTCTAGTGGCACTGCTTCCATACGCTGCCATTACATCATTCGTTCCCTACTTCTTCGGTCAGGTTCAGACGTATATGAGCCCAGCGATAAGACAGGCGATAAGCTGGGATAGTCTAGGAGGATATGTTGGCGTCTCCTCCCTATATCTGTGCCTTGTTGCCATCATACCTCTGAGCACTATAAAGTTTGACAAGAATAAACAGCGCTTCGCCCTTTTCTTCTTTGCAATGGCGATCATAGCTCTTCTCAAAACCTACGGCGTACAACCTGTTCAGTGGATTGCGCACCTACCTGTCTTGGAGCTCATATGGTTCCCACGGTATCTCGGACCGATCTGGGCCTTCAGTTTCTCTATGGTAGCGGCGATCGGCTTCGAGAAACTACTTTGCGAACCTCCAAAGAAAATACTACTAATAGCGTTCGGAGCAGCGTCTCTGACAATAGTCACGTTGGCTTCCATGTCGATACCATTTCCCTTAACCCCCGGCTCGCTGAGTTTCTCCCACTCTGCTGAGAAATTGGTGATAACGCTGGTGCCATTGAACTTTTTCTACTCTATGGAGAAACTGGTTGAGGGCTTTGTATTTCTCTTCACAATTACACTCCTTTCACTGGCCCTCCTGAAGGATAGGAAGATGCTGGTGCCTCTGATAGGCCTCGTCGTTCTAGAAATGGCATTTTACATACCTCAGGGAATGTCTTATCAAGGCGAGGTTCGTAGATCTCTAATTGCCCTGTCAACGCTAGCTGTCCTCGTAATCATCATGGTAGGGTGGAAAGTCGCTCTATCGGACCACTTATCAATCCTAAAATATGTGCATAAATGCTGGGTGAGGTTTTCTACGCGAAACGTCTTGCTATTAGTTATCCTGATCTCTCTGGTTGCGCAGAACGTAGTTGCAGGATTAAGTCCTGAAGGGTTGCCGCAACGTAGCGACGCATTTCAACAAGCCCCGTATATTTCATTTCTTCATCGAAATTCTGGATTTTCGCGAGTGTATACATTTGACTGTGTATTGCCTCCTCCATATGCTGGAGTCTTTGGCCTTTATCATATGGGCACCTATACAGCGTTCAACGTTGGTACTTATCATAGTTTTGCCAAGCGAAATCTGGACTCAGGATTCCATTCTACTGTGGTTGCATCTAATGAGTGGTTTAGAGAGCCTAATGCACCAGGCCCCGTTGCGGAGTTGCAGAGGAACATCGAATTCTACAACTTCCTCGGTGTCAAGTATATAGTCACTAAGGCAACAGACCCTAATTATGCACCGGAGATTGTAGGTGGCAACTTGGCCATTCCCTTAGACAATCCTCAAACAACCATAGGGCAGAGTTTCATGAGTATCGTAAATAATCTCAGCTCCATTGCGATTCAGTTAGGGACATACGGTCGGAAGAATCATGGATCGATTATTCTGACTCTGAACTCCGTTCCTTATATAGAAGAGTACCATAGGACCGTAGTTCTTTCGGCGGAAACGGTTTATGACAGTTGGCCACCGACCATTTTTAATTTCAAACCCATAGGTGATTCGCGAGGAAGAGAATTTTACCTTACGCTCCAGTTTCCACAGGCGAACTCGACCAATGCCATAGCCGTGTGGTCCTATTCAGAGGCCCATTCTTACACACCTATAATGCGTGAAGTAGTAAAAGGAAACTTAAATGTGAATGGAAAACCTTCTGGTGGCAACATAGTTTTTGCCATGTCATCTGGCTATTTCCGACTTGTCTACAATGACGATATTGCAAGGGTATATGAGAATCCTAACGTTTTTCCAAGGGTCTTCATAGTTCACAGGTTCCAAGTAGCTTCTTCTTTTGAATCAGCTCAGAACATCGTAAGGAATCCAGACTTCAACCTAAGAGAATGGGTCGTCTTAGATGCAAGCCTGCCTGAAAGTGAAGTCGAGGCTATAGAACAGACATGTATAACAGACTATTCTTGGGCTGAGATTATACGCTACGAACCGGACAGGGTTGTTATCAAGGCTTACGCTGAGCATCCAGGGCTACTTGTCCTAACCGACACTTACTATCCGGGATGGAAAGCATACGTAGATGGTAAGCCGACAATGATCTACCAAGCGGACGGCCTAGTAAGAGCTGTATACTTGAGTCAAGGAGAACACAGAGTAGAATTCATTTACTTCCCCGAATCGTTCAAAATGGGATTAACAATTAGCGTCATTTCAGCTATTACCTTGATTATGCTACTAATGGTCAACAAATTCAAGTTGCAGGAAATGTGCGTGAGGTCCATATGTAGGAGGGTGAAGGTGAACAATTACACCCTCCTATAATTCAACAAATGATAATACTCGTTTACTCACCACATACAGGAATGCTTTAACGATTCTCGGCGCTTGGATGCCACTTGACATTTGAAGCATGTTCTACATGTTTATTAACACCGTGGGAAGAATAATGGTTTGGAGGTTATAAGTATCCATGTCAGAAATCGTTATCGGAAAAGATTCTGAGACGATACTTAAATCGCGTTTGTTACGCAACTATGAAGGTTATCGTCAATTCATCCATGAACGCGAACTGGTCGGGAGATTCGCGAAGCGTCAGGAGCTCTTTGTCACAGGGCCTCCAGTTTCTGAGCCCAACCTGGAGATAATCAGCTGGATTAAAACAATGCCGCGGGAAGAGAGATTCTTGATATTGGCTGTGGCGCAGGCGCTTACTCAAAGGTACTTAGTCAGGAAGGATTTGAATGCATCGGTATAGACGTGAACGTGGGCCCATTGAGGAAAGCAAAGAACGCTGGTGTCCAAGGGCTTATAATGGACGGCATGAAAGTCGGCTTTCGGGACAAAGCTTTTGACATGGTGCTTTTAATCGAAGTTCTAGAGCATGTTGTAGATCCTGGGAAAGTACTCGCTGAAGCGAGAAGAGTAGCCAAGAAGAGGATATTCATTACCGTACCCAATTTAGAGCTCCTTCCACATCTCTCCCAGTTCAACGTAATCATGCATCACTTCCTTGAACCTACGCACTTCTTTACGAAGAAGATGCTGGAGGCTCTCCTATCACAATACTTCAGGAAATTTGAGGTCGACAGGTTCGGGCGGTTCTTTCCCTTCTTGGAATCACCGGAGCTCTACTATCACCTTCGAGCTATAATAAACCTCGAATGAATTCGAAAGCTTCCTAAATTGTGTTCGCGCAACCTAGCTCATAGAAAGACGCAAGCTAAATGCGCTTCTATAGCTTTCTCATCACGGTCAAACCATTGCAATGCAGAAAATTGTAGAGCCTGAATTTCTTAGATTTATTCGAAACGAAATCCCGGACCGCTCGAAAGACTTCGGGGTATGTTCTTGTATCGTGAAGAGAGATGAACCCGTTTCTGACCACATGCGGCTCATAGGACTGTAGCTCCGCATACGCCTGACGGTAAGTATGAAAAGTATCGATAAAAAGATGATGTATTTCCTGATTCCAGCTTAAGGCAATTTCTTTATCGTCTCCTTGTATGAACGTCCAGTATTTATCTAGCTCATACTTTGCAATCTTTTTTTGCCTCAAGACAAGGGTCAACGTCTATGCTCCAGACGTGACCGCCAATCTTAGCAGCGGCCTCAAGTAAGGCTACTGTTGATTCACCGGTTCCTACTCCTAGTTCTAATGCGTTTTTCAAGTTGAATTCTACCGAAATCATGTAGAGCATTGCTAAGTGTTCGCAGATATCTGTATCCTTGAGCATGTGCTCGAAAGTGAAATTCATCGCTTTGTCTGTATACTTAAAAGCGCTTTGCATAAGGTTCACAGGCACCGGTCTAATTAATGGTTTTTGATGCTTAAGATACCATGATTCGTAACGTCTCAGAGTTAACGCTTCCGAATCCTCTATCGTATTGGACAACACTCCGCAAGCCCAGTTGATTAGAGCTTGTAGATCACCATTCTGAGCCTCAGGGTAAGCCTCCTTAAGGTCTTGTCTTCTTGCATAAATATCGCGCAGTAATGCTAGTGGTTCCGAGTCGCTGGACATGTCGAGTCCCTTTAAGTTTATCCTCAACGATTAAACTAATAAACAATTCGGTCTCGCAAACCTTAGTCCATTGCATTGGTCCAGCAAGAGAGTTTGAGATAAAGGTCTCCCGCAAAAACATCTATCAACGAACGTGTCTGAAAGGTGAATATTTTGGTACACCTCTCTTCAACTCAGTCCTTAACCGAGCAGTAGGCAACTAAAGGTGTTGCTACGCCCAAAATAACAGAAACCAACAAAGAGTCCCAATACTCTCAAACAACCAAGGAAAACAACGTTACAGCTTTCCCTTCGGCTCAATGCTTCGGGCAAAAAGCAACTTCACCACCATTGGGATGCTCATAGTTCAGCGCCCAGTTACCTCTCAAGTAGAAAAGAACGGTACCTCGCCTCATAGGGCTTTAAAGCAGTATACGCTACCTCAAGATTATTAGCGAGCATATCATCGGCCCACACGATTAAAGGTTTCGCTCTTATTAGGGAGATGGCGCTTATTTAGCTTTTTCCTGTTTTCATGTTTTGATGGTTTTAACTATTGATTGTTTCATGCCTTCGGAATGTGAGTGTGCCGAGGCGTTGAGGAGGGTTAGGTGGCTGTCTGGTGTTCAATGCGTCTACTGTGGCGGTAGATCTGTTGTTAAACGTGGTTAGAGAAGGCTTTTCCGGCGGTACTATTGTAAGGGTTGTGGGGGGGTGGTTTAATGATAAGACGGACACAGTTTTTGCCTATTCCAAGCTGCCTTTAAGGTTCTGGTTTTTCACGGCTTTCATGTTGCAGTCTAAGGTTAGCGTTCGCGAGTTGGCTAAAGACCTCAGGCTTCCATACAACACCATGTACAGGGTTGTTGAGAGGTTTAGGTTGAACCTTTACCTAACAGCTTCCACCATCAAGCTTCAAGGAGTTGTTGAGTGGGATGAGGTTTACGTGACAGCTGGATTAAAGGGCAAGAGGGGTCTGAATAGGCTTTCCAGGGTTGGGGGTTTGAAGCGTCGTGGAAGAGACACATGCGTTGGATAAGCCTCCCATCCTCGGCGTTGTTGAGTGCAAGGGGCAGATTAGGCCGGTTCCCATGAAGGATGTGGCAGCCAAGACTGTTCTCCGCCACCTTTTCAAAAGCTTCAACCTTGAAGATGCTGAAGCCCTCTACACTAATGATTACCCAGCCTACAACTGTCTAGACAGCCTCTGCAACCATGAAACCATAAACCACAGCATAGGCGAGTATACTAGAGTCAAAGTCCACATAAACACGGTTGAAGCCGAATTCTCGGTTTTCAAGCCATGGAACGCCACGTTCAGGGGCTACTCAAAAGAGAAAACACACCTTTACACAGCCCACTACAACTTCCTCAGAAACACCCGCCAAATGAAAAGGGCGGAAAGAATATTAGCAATGCTCCCCCCAAAAAACCGATCCATAACTGGAAGCAAACCCTCCACACGAGTAAACAGCCCTGAACCTAAATATTTCTCCATCCCAAAACCTCAAAAACACCCGACAAAAACAAAAGAAGTTAGAAAAATCAACCACTAAAGAAAACATCCCCAAACCGCGCGCTAAAACACCAAAAGCCCTAAATCAGTGAAATCAACAAAGCGTCAACATCTTAATGAGCGAAAATAATTATAGATCTTGGCTTAATCTTAGAACTCATCTCTAAACTATTTAAGGATTTCTTAGAATAAAATTTCTTATGGAATTTCGTGAGCTTTCTGATGGGGAATGGGATGCTATTAAGCCCTTTTTGCCTCCTAAAGCTAGAGTTGGAAGACCTAGAGCTGACGATAGGCTTACTATAGACGGCATCCTATATGTTCTTATAACTGGTTGTCGCTGGATGGATATGCCTATACGCTATGGCTCATATAAGACTGCTTGGAAGGGGCTTAAGAGATGGCAAGCTGAAGGCGTATGGGATAGGATCTTTAAGGCTTTAGAATCTATGAGGAGCCATGATAGAGTAGCCGTAGATAGCTCAACAGTTGAGGCTAAAAAAGGGGAGAATTGATTGGATATGATGGTTTTAAGCATAGGAAAGGCTTAAAAATACATGTATGCGTTGATAAGGGCTCTATGCCTTTAAACTTTACCATAGGGCCTGGAAGTGAGCATGATTCTAAAAGGCTTATGGAGCTGATGGATTGCTTAGAAGAGAAGCCTAGAGAGCTTTATGCGGACTCGGCATACGATACTGATCCTATAAGGAAGGGGCTGAAATCAATAAACATTAAAGCAAACATACCAGTGAATCCTAGGAATGGAAGGAAGCCTAAACAATACAAATTCAAGCTATACAAAAGGATGAGGTCCGCAGTCGAAAGATTCTATGGATGGCTAAAATCGTTTAGAAGAATAATCATAAGATACGAAAGACTAGCCGAAACATACAAAGCATTCATAACAATAGCATGCATAATAATACACCTAAGATATGGAATTTAGAGATGAGTTCTTAATTAAGTTGGATTCTAAGTATGGTTTCAAGCTCTTTAAGCTAGTCGAGGATTATTATTTGAAAGACTTAGACCTTACCAAAGAATATTTTAAAGAAGTCGAAAGCTTTTCAAGAAAACCTAAAATCTATTAACAAATACTTGCTACCTACTTCAATTCCTCAATAACTGTTGAGACTAAACCTATAATGCCATTAAATTGGCACACTGCTCATTTATGGTCTTAGCATTTAAAATGTACCATGATCTATAAGGTCGAAGAACCACTTTTGCATCGTCCTTGCTAATTCCATCGGTAGCCGCCCATTTTATAAGCCTCTCATAATCTCCATTTCGTACTTCGGGATAAGCTTTCTGCAAATCTGGCCTAAGATCGTATATGTCCAGAAGTATGGCTAAGGGCCTGATATGAGATCCGTTTGGAGACAAAGAGTAATTCTCCCTAAGTAACGTTAGGTTTGGATTATAGTAAGGATCTCCCTTGATTATGAGATCGCCCCACTTTCTTATCATATATTCCTCATCCTCAGGTGGATGGAGCTTTTTTCTTGTTGCACACTCATGATGATATAACATGGCGTAAGGCGTATATATGATTCGGTATCCCTTCTCTTTCACACGTAAACAGAGGTCTATATCTCCGTATGCTACCTCAAGGTTCTCGTCAAAGCCACCTACCTCTTCAAATACGCTTCTTCTAATCATAGCGCAAGCGCCTGTAACGGCGCTACAATTACGTACTACCATATGCAGGCCAAAATAGGTTGTTCCATTCACAGATAAGTGTCGAAAGGCGTGATTTGCCGTTGCAATACCGATGATTACCCCAGCATGTTGAATAGCGTCTCTTTCTCCTGTGGTAGGATCTCTTGGATAGATTAAAAGTGATCCGACGATGCCAACCTCTGGCCTTTGAGCATGTTCGAGCATAGCTTCAATCCATTCAGGCTCGATAACTTCTACATCATCATTTAGGAACAGGAGATAATCACCATCTGCATGTTTAACGGCAAAGTTATTAATTTTCGAAAAGTTAAATGGTCCAGCGTATTTAATCACCTTATATCTCCCCCTGTTTAAGTAAGGAATCGTATCACTTATGCATCCACCATTATCCACTATAATCACTTCATAGTTCTTGTAAGTTGATTTTAGCTTAACGCTTCTAATAACATTTTTCAGGAGCTCCCAGTTCTTGGTTGGAATCACTATACTTACAAGTGGGGTACCGTCAATTTCATATCGTATACGATAGAAACCTTGCCATTTTCCATGTTCGACCTTACCTTTGAGATTACGTCTTCGTAATGCCTCCGAAATAGCTTTCTTAGCCGATTCATATGCATATGGCTTCGCAAAGGTTGAGGCAGCAGCTGAGCCTGGGGCCTTCCTCCAACTATAAATTGGTTTTGGTATATGGTGAATGCGGTCAGTTAATTCCGTTACGCGAAGAAAGAGGTCATAGTCTTGGCTTCCTTCGAAACCTATTCGGAACCCGCCTACTCTATCGATTAAACTTTTCCGAATAACAGTGAAATGGCATAAATAATTCGTTGAAAGAAAGAGATCTGGTGACCAGTCAGGCTTGAAGAAAGGCTCAACCCTGCGGCCATTCAAATCTTTCTTATCCTCATCACTATAGATCATATCCAGGTTCGGATTCTGATTCAGAAGCTTAACAACCTCAAACAAGGCATCCCTTGTAAGCTCATCATCATGATCTAGAAATCCCACGAAATCTCCGCTAGCCATAGTCAGAGCTTCGTTCGAAGCCCCCGAGATCCCACGATTTTCCTTTAGATACTTAACCTTGATCCTACGATCTTTAGCTCGATAAGATTCTAGAACCTTCTTTACACCCGTCTTCGTTGAAGCATCATCGACAATGCAAAGCTCCCAGTTGGAGTAGACTTGGTTCCTCACAGAATCTATCGCTAATATAAGCCATTTCTCCTCCGTATTGTAGACCGGCATAACAATGCTGATCCTCGGCTTGTAACTGAACTGTAAAATTTCTGCTTGCAATTCAACAAGTTTCTTTTCCGTCAACTCGTTGTTACTCAGCCATACCTGATACTGCTCATCACGAGTGAGCTCAAGGAACTGTCTACGCCGTCTAAAATAGCGGTCAACCACCCTTTGGAACAAACTGTGAAGGCCTTCATCCAGAGCTATTCCAAGCGCGAGGGCAAGCCTATCGATAATCACCCTCCTTCTAGTCCCCGCTCGAAAAATACGATCATTAAATCTTCTATATCGTCTAATGAGCCTCCACCCAAGGCTCTCCTCCACCTCTTTTACTGTTGCTTCAAGCTTCCCGATTTGGCTGTCCTTTAGTTGAATCTGATCTTCAAGACCTTTTACTGTTGCTTCAAGCTTCCCGATTTGGCTGTCCT
>Ga0123519_10002136_pt1 | contig 33652 bp, 29 predicted proteins | sample YelNatPaOPRAMG02_FD_87396 | JGI IMG/M metagenome (GOLD analysis project Ga0123519, IMG submission 87396) | Hot spring microbial communities from Yellowstone National Park - Yellowstone National Park OP-RAMG-02 (version 2) | ecosystem: Environmental > Aquatic > Thermal springs > Hot (42-90C) ... | reverse complement strand
GTATCCCAAGCCCAGCTTGACCCTCCGAGTTGCATACAGTATAATCGCGCGGAAGGATGGGTGCGTAGCGATGGGAGATATGAGAGGAAAAGGTTGGGGCGGAGAGTGGACGAAAGACAAGCTGGAGCGGCTGCGAAATTACCTTCGCGCGTACACTACGGCGCTGAAGAACCAACCATTTGAACTGATTTACATAGACGTTTTCGCCGGCACCGGATACTGGGCACCAAATGCGTCAAAACAGCGTGAAGAGGAGGAGTTCTCAGTTACGAACCGGTTGATCACTAGATCGGGGAGTATTCCCAATTCTTAGCGAAATCGCGGTGCTCCCTTGTTTCTGGTATGTTTCGCAGCGTCCAATGAGAATGGAGCGAAGATTGCGCTAAGAATCGCCGACCACATTTTATCAGCCTAACTGCTATGTCTGCCAATTCATCAATCGAATGGACCGAATAAACCTGGAACCCCGTCACGGTTTGCACTAAAATAAGTCCCGGCTGCCTCAACTGCTACGCCGAGCGGATGGCTTTGCGGCTACAGGCTATGGGACAGCCGAATTACGCCCACGGCTTTGAGCCGACCGTTCACGAGCACGCACTGTCGTTGCCGTTACAGTGGCGAAAACCCCAGATGGTGTTCGTCAACTCGATGAGTGACCTGTTTCACCGCGCGGTTCCTGCGGATTTCATACGCAAGGTATTCGGCGTAATGCGTCGGGCCTATTGGCATACCTTCCAGGTGCTGACGAAGCGCTCCGGACGACTACTTGAGCTGGACTCGGGGCTCGTATGGCCGAAAAACGTGTGGATGGGCGTGAGCGTCGAGTCTGAAGGCTTCTTGTTCCGCGTTGACCACCTGCGCCGCACACGGGCAAAGCTCAAGTTCATTTCGTGTGAGCCGCTTCTGGGCCCGCTGCCGAATCTGGATCTCACAGGTATCGACTGGGTCATCGTCGGCGGAGAGTCCGGACCGCATGCTAGACCGCTTCAGAAGCAGTGGGTAGTCGAGATACGAGACAAATGCCTTGAGCTTGGCGTGCCGTTCTTCTTCAAGCAATGGGGAGGGACGAACAAGAAGTCCGCCGGAAGATTGCTGGAGGGACGTATCTGGGATGCTATGCCGAAAGTCACTTATACTGATCTTCAACTAGGAAAGTAAAATATATTGGTAACTACCATGCTTCCATCTATACAAGAGACTGCAAATTCTGCAAGAAAAATGATCTCGCTGCTTGGTCTATGCACCTCCCCAGTGGGAGTCAGACTGCTTTCTGAAAAAGACCCCGTGCCGCCGGGCGCGAGCAAGCTCATGCGCCACCGATACTGCCAGGCGCTGATGAAGGCTCGGAGGGGAGAAAATGTAGTCCTGGACGCGTCGGGGATTTCGTGTCCGGCGGCAGCCTCGGCGTTCGGCTTCCGCTCGCTGCCGGAACAGCTGCAAAGCGGCAAAGGGCTCGTGGGTTTCGGCATAGTCTCCGATTCCCAAGTAGGCGCACGTATGTTCGAGGGCATGACCCGTCTTGAGCCGGGCCGGGTGCAGATGCTGCACTTGTTTCCTTTGGACCAAGCGGACTTCGTGCCGGAAGTCGTTGTTGTAGAGGGTGAAGTCGAGCAGCTGATGTGGATAGTTCTTGCCTACTTGCACGCTCTCGGGGGCGAGCGAGTTACGAGCTCGACGGCGGTCCTGCAGGCGACGTGCGTGGACTCAACGATAATACCGCTCGTCGAGGACAGACTCAACTTCAGCTACGGCTGCTAAGGGTGTCGAGAAGCAACGGACATGGCTCCGTCGGAAGCCGTGCTGGGCTTTCCCGGGCGTTTTCTGAGCGCAATCGTGCAGCATCTGGAATTCCTCGCGGAAAAGGCTATTCCCAACGCACGGGCGAAACGGGCTTTCGCAGCAATCAAGAATGCCACGTGTCCGTCGTGCGCGCAGGATAGCTCGGATTCAGGTGACAACTGATGCTGATATTCAACCTGGTCGGGCTGTGCGTCCTGTTGATATGTTTCGCAGTTGATCGCCGCAAGGCGCTGCGGGCGCTGAGACGCGGGCTGATGATGTTCTGGAATGTTGCGCCTGAAATGTCGCTTGTGCTGGTCCTGATCAGCCTATCGCTTGCGGTGCTGACGCCTTCGCAGCTCAAGAACTGGCTTTCGGTCGACACGCCGTCTCATCTTGCTGCGGCGCTGGTAGTCGGCTCAATCGCGCTCATACCAGGGTTCGTCGCCTATCCTCTGGCGGGTGTTCTTCTTCGGAACGGGGCGTCGATCCGGCTCGTCGCGGGCTTCCTCACGACGCTGCTGATGGTGGGAGTAGTGACACTGCCCATGGAGGCAAAGTACTTCGGCTGGCGAACCGCACTGCTGCGCAACGGACTATCGTTTCTTGGAGCTGTGGCCATAGCCTTGGCGATGGGGAGGGTCCTGTGAAAGTGGACCGAAGGAAGGCAGTTGGTCTCGCCGTGACGATAGTGTTCCTGCTTTTCTGCGCTTGGGGTGCAGGGGTCGCGCATTACGACTTCGCGCGCCGGGCAGGCGGCAGTTACTTGGGCTTCCTGCAGGAAATGCTCAGCGTTCTGCCCATGATGTTTCTGTTGATCGGAGTATTTGACGTCTGGGTGCCCAGGGAGATCGTCGAGCGCCACGTTGGAGAGAAAGCTGGTCCTATTGCCGTACTGTGGATGATTCTGCTCGCGATGCTTCAGATTGGCCCGCTCTATGGTGCGTTTCCGGTGGCTGCGGCTCTATCGAAGAAGGGTTGCGCCGCCAGGTACGTATTCATCTATCTCGGTGCGTTTTCGGTAATGAAGCTTCCGATGCTCAGCTTTGAGATAACCTTCCTGGGGTGGAAGTTTTCGCTGGTCAGACTCGCGTTCACACTGCCCGTTTTTATTGCCATAGGCTATCTGATGGGCAGCCGACGACACTGCGCGGTAGTATTGTCCGATTGACGAAAGGAGGATTCGATCTTGAGCAAGCCTCGTTTTCAAGTATGGATGACGCTCCTGATCGCTGCAACCGTCCTAGCCGCTGCGTTCTTATGCACTGCAGCGTCCAACAGCAAACCCCACGCGGCGGTACAGCTCCTGGATCAAGACGGAAACCCCATCGATATTCGATCTGCCGACCCAAAGCCCTATAGTCCTCGCCAAACCTGCGGCGCGTGTCACGACTATGATCTGATTTCTCGATGCTATCATGTCCAGCTTGGCGCGGACGGTATCTCAGACGACTTCGGCAAGAAGATAGGCAGGCCTTGGATATCCTCAAACGGCCAGTTCGGCAGGCAGATACACATGTCATATCTTTGGATCGCGAAGAAAAAGAATCCGACTGCCGCGCACGTCGCGATGACGCCGTACGAGTACTCGCAGGCGTGCGGTTTCTGCCACGTGGGCGGCGGACCCATGGAGTTTGACCGTGACAAGCAGCGCTACGATATTCGCCAGGCCAAGCATCCGGAGTTGGCTCAGACCACGGACGGTGATTACCACAAGTCCGCCTGGGATAGGTCGGGCGTGGCTGAGATCGACTGCTTGATGTGCCACTTGGTCGGCTACGACGGCGAGGCTCGACGCGACCAGCTCGCCAAAGCGAACTTTAGATGGGCGGCCACGGTGGGCGCGGGGCTTGGCACCGTAGAAGGCGCCGTGAAAAACGGCGAAAGGCCGAGGCTTGCCTACAAGAGGGAGCTTTTCAACAAAGACGGCACCATAACCCTGAAGATAACCGCTCCTCAGGATGCCAACTGCTTATTGTGTCATGGCGAGGCGGAGGTCAAGAAGCGCGGACACGTATGGTACGATTCCAGGCAGACCGATGTTCATACAGCCGCGGGTATGAAATGCATAACATGCCATTCTGCGGGTCCGGATCATCAGATACGCAAAGGCCGCTCTAATGAAGTTATTCTCCACAATGAACTCGACGACCCAACGCTGTCCTGCGAGGGCTGCCATATGGCGGCTGGATCGAAGGTTCGCCCTGCTCATAAGTCCATTCCCAAGTCCCATCTCGCCACGATTGCTTGTGTTACGTGTCACGTTACCGAGCACAACGTAGCGGCGGTGGGAGCGGTGGATACCCTGACTGGTATAGCGGCAGGGCTGCCCACAGTCAAAGGAGCCAAGAAGTATGGCGAGACCGGCACCTGGTCGCCCGCCTATTTCCGCCTTAAGGACGGCAAGATCTATTCCGGCAACGCGCTCCTGCCTGTTTGGTGGGGCAATCGGCAGGGAGGAGTTATCTACCCGCTGTTCCTGTCCGAGACCGCGCGAGCTTACGAGAAAGTGAAGCACATCATCAAGGACGATAACGGCGACGGCAAGCCGGAAGCCAACACCGAGGCGGAGATCTCTGCCATGCTGCGTGCCATAGAAGAAGTCCTTTCGGGAGGGCGGTTCAAACAAATATCGCCGGCGTATGTCAAGGGCGACAGGGTTTGGTTTATAAGCGGCGGCAGATTGGTCTCAGTGAGATACCACCCACAGGCGCAGCCGCTGAGATGGACGTTCAGCCACAACGTTTCTCCCACCGCGAAGGCGCTGGGAGCAAATGGGTGCGCCGACTGTCATGCCGACCGATCTCCGTTCTTCAACTCGCCCGTGATTGTGGACCCGTTTGACGCGCACGGAAAGCCGGTGACCGTTCCGATGTGGCGTTACGTCGGCGTAAGTGAGAAGGCATTGAGAGTAGGAAAGTGAGTCGATACGCGGCGGCAAGCCTCATCGTGCTCTTGGTGGCGGCCGAGATAGCGGCGGCGCAGCCTGTCTCGCACGATTGGACCAGCTACTTTCAGCTGCGCTACACATATTCTGAAGACGACGGCGGTTACGTGAGCTTGCGCAGGCTGAAGCTCTACGGCACCGGTCCCGCGTTCGGCAGGTGGAATTACTATCTGCAGTTCCTTTACAAAACCGGCAACAGGAGCTCGACGGACGGGCTCTTCTTGCAGGAGGCTAATATCTTCAGGGCGCTGCGCCGCGGGCGTGTCACTTTCGGACAGTTCAAGCCGCCGTTCGGGCTGGAGCGGTTCACTTCCGATTGGAAGCTTGCCCTGATAGACCGCACCCAACCTACCGATCGGCTTATACCTAACGGCAGCGTGGGAAACTCGTTCGCAAGGGATTATGGACTTCAGTGGGAGGGGCCGATCGGGAGGGACTTGAGCCTTTCGTTGGGGCTGTTTGCCGGCGGTGCGGCAAACGAGCCTCTGGACAACGGGGGTCCACTTTTGGTCGGGAGGGCTGCATATGAGCGCCGGCTCGCGTCCGACCGCCAGGTCCGATTCGAATTGGCCGCTTCGTGGAGGCGGGATCGCGGCATTGATTTCAGCCGCCAACTGCCTGGTGCGCCGTCAGGTTACTCGGATTTCGCGGGACACGACATCCGGCAGAACCTAGCGCTAGCTTGCGACGCGGGTCCCGATTCTCTGAGAGCGGAGTACTTCTCCGCTCATTACCGGAGCGCCGTGCATAGCGTGCCGAGCATGGACGCGATGGGCTACTACCTGCAATATGCTCGAGTACTATCGAAGCGGTGGGCGGTTGCGGCGCGTTATGAGCGCTTCGATCCGAACCGTGCCGTGGTCGATTCCAAAGACTTCTCCTGGCTTAGTCTGGGCACAAGCCGGTTTATCAGGGGCGACTTCGAGAAGGTCCAGATAAACTACGTCTTCAAGGCGGAGCGGACCAAGGAGTCCGACAACGACGCGCTTCTGGTTCAGTACCAGAGGTTCCTGTGACTTACGCACCCCCGAGTATCACACCCGTTTGTCCGGTCAGATAGAAGTGATAATCCCCGTCGACTATAAGGTTGACACTTTGTGCATTTGAAGATACAATCAGCTTTGATGAGATCGTCGAGCGCTGAGCGCCCATTTCGTCGTTGCCGTTAGTGCAGGCACAAAGGGGTGGTTGCCTTGTCGCTTCCTACTGAAGCCTTGCTCTCTCTCATTCGGCACAGATTGCTAAATGACTGCAGATTGGCAGGGCAATCTATAGACGTAGCCTACTCCGATGGGTGCATATCACTGGTCGGGATGGTGGATGCGCCCGAACTGAAAAAACTGGCTGTCGAGCTCATTTCTGGGCTTATCGGTGTTGGCTGGGTTAAGGATGAGCTCGTAGTGCGGATCTGCAAGCAGCAGGATGAGCAAGCCCTGGGCGACAGCTGGTTAAGACCCTGAGCAGAAGTCGATATGCTGCACACTGCTCTTCAGTTGTGCGGCGGTGGCATCTAGGTTTACGCCTTCAACATTGAACCGAAAACATCCGTTGCCTTTTCGACCGTGAGTTCAATTTCCTCTTCCGTATGAGCCGCTGAGACAAATGCGGCTTCAAATTGTGACGGAGCAAAGTACACTCCCCGCTCTAGCATTCCACTAAAGAATCTTGCATACAGTTGGGTATCCGATTTCTTGGCTGACGCGTAGTCAGTCACGGGTTCGGAAGTGAAGAAAAACGTCATCATCGAACCAACTCGGTTACACTGTATCTGGAGTCCGGCTTGCTTAGCAGAATTTGTGAGGTATTCGCTCAGTTTAGAGGATTTGCGCTCAAGATCCTCGTAGAACTCCGGTTGGCGCAGGATTCTAAGCGTTTCTATGCCGGCAGCGACAGCTAGTGGGTTTCCCGAGAGCGTTCCTGCTTGGTAAACAGGACCCTCTGGAGCTACCAGTTTCATAATCTCGCGTTTTCCACCATAAGCGCCAACAGGCAGACCGCCTCCCAAAATCTTGCCCAAACAAGTCATATCTGACTGAATGCCGTACAACTCTTGTGCACCACCATAGGCTACCCGAAAACCTGTTATCACCTCGTCAAAGAGGAGTACTATGCCGTGCTTGTCGCACAGATTCCTTAGGGTTGCTAGAAATCCCGGTTTTGGTGCTACAACCCCCATGTTTCCTGCCACTGGTTCAACTACTACACACGCTACTTCGCTTCCAATTTCACCAAGAGTTCCTTCCAGTCTATCGGTGTCATTGTATGGTAGAACTATTGTGTCAGCGGTTGTGTTAGGAGGTACGCCTGCACTGTCAGGAAGGGCAAATGTTGCGACGCCAGATCCTGCTTTGGCAAGCAAGGCGTCTGCATGTCCGTGATAACAGCCGGCGAATTTTATAATCTTTGTTCTACCTGTATAAGCCCGTGCAACTCTTATGGCGCTCATAACTGCCTCGGTGCCAGAGTTGACGAGCCTAACCATCTCCACGGAAGGAAAGGCTTCTGAGATCATTTCCGCGAGCTCTAGTTCGCGCGCCGTGGCTGCTCCGAAACTTGTGCCGAGTCTTGCAACGCGACACACTGCTTCTATTACCTTTGGATGTGCATGACCGAGGATGAGTGGACCCCATGAACATACGTAGTCAATGAATCGGTTTCCATCCTCGTCAACTATGTAGGCACCTTCCCCGCGTGCGATGAAGACTGGTGTTCCACCAACTGAGCGAAAGGCACGTACGGGGCTATTGACGCCACCGGGTATAACTCGTAGCGCCCGCGAGTAAAGCTCTCTTGAGCGAGAAAAGTTCATTGATCTCACCTGCACGGAGTATAACAAGGTGTGTTCATGGCTGTCAATTAGAGGTGTTTGGTAGTATAATGCTATCAATGATCTACTACTTAGTGGCTGGGAGGATGTAGTTTGTGATGCTGAGGTATACTGTTGTCCTGGCGTGTGTTTTGATGTTGATCGCATGTAATGGTGAGTGCGCTACACCTGCCAGGAGAAAGGTAACCGAAAAAGAGGCTCTGCAGTGGGTGCGTTATGTGGTTCCATTGCCCAAGTCCATAAAGATAACTGGTGAGGTCAAGCTTCCTTCGGGAAGCGTGCGAGTTGTGCCGTGCCCCGGTAGCGACATCCTGATACAGCAGGCGGTCAAAGAGCTTGCAGATGCAGTTGGCGAGAACGCTGCATCCAGAAAGAGTGCTTTCAGCATACGTTTTCAGATCGGCGGTGTTGAGGCTGAACCTTTGAAGAAGCTGAAAAATTCGGATCAAGCTTACAGGATATTTGTGCCCGCTGGCAAACAGCCGGAGCTTCGCCTGGTCGCGCTGACGCCCAGAGGTATTTACTATGCAGCCAAGACACTGCAGCAACTCATTCGGGCAAGATCCACTCGTTCATCGATAGCTGTCCCGCTTCTCGATGTTACTGACTGGCCCGACATGGCACAGCGGGGACTCTGGGGCGGCGATAACTACGAACATCTAAAGTGGCTCGGCGACCGCAAGATGAACATCATGGAGCAAATCTCGGCGATAGGGGTTGATGAGCATGGTAAACCTTTCGCAAAGGTCAGACCGGATCGCATGCCTCTGGTCACGGAGGCGCCGCTTTACGGGATAGAATTTGCTCCCGTCATCTTGCACCTTGAGCAGGTGGGCAAGCTCGGGGTATTTCAGCACTATCCTGAGTTCAAAGGCAAAACTGAGCACCCGGGAGCTATGTGTTATTCTCAGCCAGGTGTGACCGATATGATTGCTGAGTGGATGGTACAGCTAGCGAGTGTACCAGGCGTCAAAACTTTGGACTGCTGGCTTACTGAGAACCTTCATGGGCAACCGGGATGCCAGTGTGACAAGTGCAAGAATGAAAAGTGGCAGCTTCTAGAAATTCGGACGGTGCTTCGAGCGTGGGAGAAAGCTAAGAAGAAACTAGGCAGATATTTCACGTTACGAGTCACCACATCGGAAGCAACAGAGCCCGAGAACAGAGCGATATTTGCAGAACTTCCTCCCGATGTTCAGGTCACCTACTACCACAGCCTTTTTACATACAACAATCGCCGAATGGAAATAATCCCATCCTATGTGGTAGAAGAGGCAAAAAAGGGTAGGTGGATGGGAGTCATTCCGAACTTTTGCTCACACACGGGGTATTGGGAGCCATTTACAGGTGCTACGTTCGTGCACTACCGGCTAAACGAGTTCGTCAAAAAGGGTTTGAAAGGACTGGTAGGATACGTTACTCCCGGAGTGAACTACTACCGATTTAACACCGAGGCGGCTGCTGAGTGGTCGTGGAATGCCAAGGGACGTTCGCCACGAGAGTTTGCCATATCCTATGCCGTCAGATACGGCATAAAGAACCCCGAGAAGTTTGCTGATTGGTGCGAGGTGATCGGTGAAGTTGGATGGGATGTTTACGGCAACCACTGGCTATACGGTGAACGCACAGGTCGGCCTGGTCGGGTAGCTGACCTACTCAAGAAGGGGGAGCTGCCTGAGCTTGGTTTTGTACTCTGGGATTGCTTCCCGTCTCCCTGGGGAAACATCAAGACCGAAACTAGACTAAACGAGGACGTGGAAGCTGCTGCAAAAGCTCTCAAACTTGCTAAAGAACTCGGTTATCGACTGGCGGTCGAGGAGAGCCTGGTTGTTGATGGAACCATACGAGCACTTAAGGCGCTTTACGAGCTACGCAAGATCGTAAAGCCGGACGGAATTGCATCGCAAGACAGGCAAGCTGCAGAAATGTTCTTCCGCGAATACATCTCAGGGCTGACGCAGGCACGCGATGCTTTGCCAAGATGGGAAAAGATGGTTCGAACCCCCAATTGGCCAACGACCTACATAGATAGAGTTGTTGAGATCCTTGATAGGATGATCAAGGAGATGCGACAGGTTGCTACGGAATTCAATATTACGTCTGTGAACCAGTCAGAGTGAAAGTCTTTTTGGCGCGAAATATGATAGGGATGACGTCGACAGCGTAGCGTGAGACATACCTGACCTATCATTCCTTTGGCGAAGGTACCAGTAGTACTTCTATTATCTTCCAGGGAGGTACCGCGCTCAGACCAACTCGCTTGCCGTCGAGCAATTTGGCCCTTTCAACTTTCCAGCGTTCACCCTTCTTGAGTGTGAACGCACTTGATGTGCTAGATGTGTTGAGAAGTCTTAGAACCGTGCCCTCAGCCGTCTTGCGCGCACTGAGTGTGACAAAACAATTCGGATGACCGTGATAAAAGACGTTACACCAAGGGAGTTTTCCTGCTCCTGTTTCCACAGCGGCAGCAACCGGTTCACTTGAGTCAGCTGTGGCGAAATGAAGCAATTCCGCGTCGTAAAGCGTTTTGCGGTTGATAAACAGTTTCTGCCGAATATGATGGGTTCCTTTCAGTCGCAGGTCCATGGGCTTCAACCAGTTCAATGGCCCCATCACTCCAGGTAAAGGCCCTTGTCTGTTATGGAAACGGTCGCCGTTGTGACCCCACGCAATTACACAATGAAGTATGCCACTCTCATCAAACCAACATTTGGTGGCTCGATCGAATTTGATGGTGAAACTGCCTGCGTATGTTGTGACATCCACCAGTGGATAAGCAATGAACGGTTTCCCGGGTGTCGCGTATTCGACACACCCTCCGGAGACGTAACGAATAAGTGCGTCCTTGTCGAATTGCCAGGTAGCTTGGAGTTTTGTGGTATCGTCGAAGTAATCTCCAATCTCGGTTGGTTCGGGAAAGTGAAGTTTAGTGTCTACCCAAATGACTCGTTCCGATTTCAGAAGTGTCACACGCGTTTCCATCTCGATGCTGTTTAGGTGGCTAGTCGTTTGGGCAGCATCATAGACAGGACCTCTCTCTACGAACTGCATATTTTCAATGGGAGTGGGCGTGATTTGCGCATCATTGGCTGTGTAACACCAGAAGTTACTTGGTCCCTTTAGGAGGTTTCGTCCATCTGTTCTGATAGAGGTGATCGTGCCGTCCGGGAGTGTTTGCACTCGAACAAAATCACTTTCTAGGGTTCCACTTTGGCGGAATTGACTTCGCCGAACAAGTCCTTCAGAGCCTGGTCGAAGGAACAGTGTAGTGTATCCTATACCTGGGGAAGTACACGTAAGGGCAGCTTTGACCGAGCCGTCTTTGAGCCTGCGCTTCTGAAAAGCAACCGGCCTTCCAGCTTGGTCCTCTATAACTAAGCATTCTTCAGGTAAGTCGATCTCTATCGTGTGAGACGTCTGCTGTTCTCCCGGGAACAGGACAAGTAACGCTTGGCGCCCATTTGGAGTGGACGGCAGTTCTCGACCTAGTTTCTGTGCAAGTTCGAGTGTTGCTGCTTCTATTTTTGATTTGAGTTCTTCAAGCTGGGCAATACATTTTGCTCGCAGCTCGGGAGCCCCCGTCCAGTAGGCATCGTGGTGTTGGGCAGCCAAAAGCGTCCGCCACGCTTCGTCAACCGGAAAGCTGTCGCCTTCCACGCGTAAAAAGGCTTGCAACTTTTCATACCTTAGCACGAGGTTTTCGACTTGTGTGTTACTCCGCGACAGCTCTTCAACGTCCACGCCCTCAACGTATGCGTAGTTGGCGTCAAATCTTGCACGCGGGGGCTTATGGCATCTTGCTACCATTTCGGCTAGAGCTTGATCCAGTCGAACCATATGGCTATATCTGGACACTCTTTCAATCTACGCTTTGTCTACCTCTATCATATCCGGGAGATCCACTTTCAGTCGGGTCGGGTGAAGTAGACCACGCTGCACATCGTCAGCGATGGTACTCTCATCCGGACAGCCGGAGTTCCGGAGCCAGACGGGGATAGTCGTACCGTCTAGAGATTCCCAATCAACTATGTCATTTCCATGAACCCAACCCCACCTACCAGACCAGTGTTGCAGAACGCCCTTCATAATGTGCATTCCGAAGGGAAATGCCGGTGTGGTAGCAGTTTGGTAGCCGAATGCGCGGAGTACTTGAGGGAGCAGTTGGGAAAACCCAGGCTCCTGTGATGCGTAGCACGTGACCTCGTAACCCGTAATGTCTCGTATCGCTTTTAGTCCATATTCGAACTGCCGTATGATAGATTCAAGCGAGAGAATGTGAAGATGTGGTTGCGAATAAGTGCCGTTTACAAATGAGATTCGCCCCTCGGTAACCAATCTGCGCAATCTGCTTGCGAGTTCGGGGCAACGCTTGGCCAGATCCTCCAGTTCAACAGCTGAGAAATCAAAGTTTATATGTAGCTCCGGAAACTGTTCAACTGCGTCCAGCGACTTAGCCAGTCGCTCTGCATATTGCTCAATGGTTGGGCAACCCCAAGGTGGCGTGCGCTCTGCACATACAGAGTCCTCGGCGATCAGTAACCACATAGGATGCTGCACTAGTGCGTAACTCCAGCGTCGTTGCGCAGCCGCGCCGGGAGCAGATTCCTGTGGAGGGATAGGTACTTTTTCGCCATTTGTTTTCATGCCATAGACTCCGCTGCTTGGTGAACTAGATATAAACATTTTTATCCACTACAAATTCAAATGCCTTTATGGAAAATCAATCTTGCTCTATCACTACCGAAGCGGATGAAGCCGTTTGCCGAAGAAAGTGCCTATGTGACGTTTATATTCTTTGGGTTGCCTCAGTTCTTGTGTTTACGCGCGGTATCGTTTCGCCAGGACTGTGGAATTCTTGAGGTTTACGAAGTTGTTATGGAAGCTCGTGATTGGGTTCAGTGCAGGTGGGGTCAGTACCCACTGGGTTCGGATCGTATGTGCCTCCGGACGGGCACGAAGGCCATTGCTTTATGTAGGCTGGTACTAGATCGCTGTTCAGTACGGGGTCACCCGCCGACTTCTTGCATTCGATAGCCCAATGCTCTTTGGCGGTTTCTATCTGTCGTAAATTCGATATGCAAGCCCGTTGCCGCGCGGACTCTCGCGCTTTCATCCAATTAGGCCAAGCGATCGTCAGCAGTGCTAGGATGACAAGCACGACGATCATCATTTCAACGAGCGTAAAGCCTAGGTTGCGGTTGAAAGGTTTTTTCTGCATGTACCGCCCCGAGTAGTGCACGTCGACTAAGTCGAGACGACTTGTTTAAACTGTGCTCAGCTTTGTCATAAAAAAATTGTTCCATAGCGGGCCACAGAATGGCACTGGTTTTAAATTTGCCAGCCAGGGTGAATTTCTAGTGCGTAAGGCGAAGCGCCGTAGTTACCACTACGTCTAGCGTGCGCAAAATTGGGGGTTGGCATAAGGATTTGTCCTCATCGTGCCAGCCCCCAAAGCAGGTTCCAACCTGAGACAGCTGTGCTGCTACATGCGCTTTGCGAGCATCAGCTTCGCGTTATCTTCGCCTCCATTAGCTAGGTACAAAAGCGGGATGGGACGATCAACGCCCTCTATGAACTTCGGTCGAGCTGCCCAAGGAGCTTGCGATAGCACATTATTAAGATCCATCCAGTACTCCAATCGGGCAACTGGTAGGTCCTGAATCATGTGGAAATGGTTGGCGGGCGGGTAGTGCTTGTATTCATACATTGACGCGTACTTCGGAACTACAAAAGTATGCGGCCAGGTGGCAGTAGTAGCTTGAAATAGAGCATTTGCGAGCTTGGGCGGCACTTCGGCAGTCTCAGCCTCATCCCAACTCAAACTAAATACTCCTGACAAGCTACTGTACGTGAGTCTTCCGGCGATTCCCTTTAGTCCACCAGGAGAAACAAACGTGACGGAGTTACCCATACCTGGGAAGTAGCCCTCGTCAGCGAGTGGCATTGACACGTTTTTCATTATTTCGCTAATGCTTGCGCCAGGTTTGGCAGCCCAGTCTAGAGACGCGCTGCCTGAGTTATCACCGTCTACTAATCCTTTTTGCGCCCAAAGCTCCTTCGCAGGTAACTTCACTCCCACTTTCTTGGCGAGCTCTTCCAGCTCCCATCGTTCCCATACCTTGCGAAAGTCCATAAACAGCGGAGGATTGCCCCCGGTAAGGGCGCTGAAGAAGAGCATTGTCAGGAGACCCTGAACATCTGCCTCAGTTGCAAACGGCACGGGCACTTTGCGCCCGTTATGATCGAACGTCGAATTGAATAATGACTCTGCTACGTCTGCCACCGGCAGCGGTATGCCTCTCAAATCCGAGCCCCATTCCAGCTGGCTCATAAAACCTCCGCCTACCGCGTTTAGATCAGCTAGCAAATCTCGCATGACCAAGTACAGAGCCAAACTGTTGTTGAATCGTTCCGAATCAGCCTCGTCTCTGATTTCAAGGCGCTTGCCTAGGTGTTTGTCGATAAATGCCCGCAGAGCTTTTAACTCTTTTTGGTCATAGGCTTTCTTCGCAAGCATATCGGACAGCAGCTTCATGTCTAGTCGGGTTATTTCGATGCCGAACTGGTGCCTTGTGGGAATCACGTGTGCAAGCGCAGTTTCCATGCCCATTGAGTCGTGTCCGAAGACAACGACACGTCTTCCTTTTAACGCTTGAGTTGTGACTGCGGCAAACGCCCAGTCAACCAGTGCCTGAGCTGTGCTCTCGGTCATCACTGGTTCCATCCCGGTGTCAGGCCACGTCCCGACATTTAGGTGAGCTAGTCTTCCGTATTGCGCCAGAGCACCGTTAACAGCGTGTGCAAACACGACACCAGGTTTGGGACCCGAGTTTCCGCAAGTAAAATTAATCGGCGTGTCCTTCGGAAACTGCTGAAGGAGCGAGATCACGCTCAATTGTGGAAAAGCCCAGGTATCAGGTGTACACACCAAAACCTTGACACCTGCGTCTTGAAACTGCTTCGCAACTATGTCAGCCTGCTTCTCGCCGTCCACAAGTAACGGTGCGTAGACGACTTTCACAGGTGAGCCGTCGGGCAGTTTGACCCGGTCCGCCAAAATATCCGCTGCCATTTTGACAATGTTTTGGCAACGCTTTCGGCTCGCTGCGTCGATGCGAGGATCGCCCGCAACGAAAACCCCAATCACCGGAGCATTTTGTTCGATCTTACTGACGTTCTCTGAGAGTGCAAGTGCCTTTGGCATAATCTATCACCTCGTGCTCATTGCGTTTTGCAACTACTGTCTAACTACTAGTTCATTGACAAGATTTCCTTTAATACGGAAGGGTTTATATGCTCCGAAAATGTATATGTTTCTTGTGAGCCCGCATGACAGAATAGCTTCGGCGTTTGAGCTCCAAGGTACCCCTGAAATCGGAGTGGTGCTCCCTTATGAAGACATCTACATCAGGGATCGTTGGGAAGACCTGACATCGCGTCCTTGGTGGTACAGGTACGCTCCAGATGTTGACAAACAAGTGCAATGGTGGACCGATGTCCGACGTTTCTTAGACATAGATTGGTTCGTCGTACCTTCGTTCTATTCTCGAACTGAGCGCAGCCACATATTTATCCATCATCGATCTGACGGCGATTATCTAGTTAATTCCCTAACCGATCTCCAATACAGAATAGATCGTCCGAGTATTGGTGGTTGGAACAAAGAAGGCATAGTAGAATCCGCTAGACCCACAAATCCTCCAGATACCTTCGAAGAAATCGATAGACGTGTCCGCTTACCAGAGGAAGTCGGAAAAGAGATGGATTTGGATGGCAGGGATGATTTTATGAAGGCGTTAAGTCAGGGTCCTGCCAAGAACCTTTATCCAATAGCGCACGTGTCTTCGCCCTTGTGGAACTGCTACGGACTGTGGGGATTCGAGGGTCTAATGATACGTATTGCAGAACGGCGCGATCTAGTTCAATATGCTTGTCGGCGATTGCTCTTACGTCAGTTGCACAACATTGGACGCTGCGCTGCGATGGGCGCAAAGGCAATCTGGATAGAAGAGTGCATGACGGATATGATCCACCCTTCAATTTTTTCGGAGCTGAATGTTCCCTTGGTTGCCCAAATGGCCGAAGCAATCAGGTCGTATGGGATGAAAAGTATTTACTACTTCTGCGGCAATCCTGCTGGCAAAATCGACGCTCTTCTTGCAACGAATACCGATGCTTTGGCGTTTGAGGAAGGTAAGAAGGGTTTCCGAGTCGATATCGATGATATGGTTGATTATTTGAGCGGGCGGCGTGTTTTGTTGGGAAACATCGACGCAGTGGGTGTTTTGCAAAACGGTTCTGATGACCAATTACGCGTCGAAGTGCAGCGCCAGCTACAGGCCGGCAGGCGGAATAAGAGTAGGTTCATATTGAGCGTTGGGAGTCCGGTGACCCCACTTACCCCTCCGCAGAGGGTAAAACTTTATTGCGACATTGCACACCAATTGTCAGCAAAATAGGCTATTCCAATCCAGAGAGAAATCGCTAGGTGTCCAGTCCTGGTGCGTGTTGGAAAGGTTTTGGACCAGAACAATCGTCGTGCCGCGCTTGCCAGTTTTAAGGAGTATTCGGTCAGCAACACTGAGCATGATAGTGTAACCCATTCCCAGTGAGGGCTTGGTCGAATAGCCACGTTGAAGCGTAGCCTTAGGCAGTATGAGAGAGGAGATTCCCGGACCTCTATCAGCCACCCCGACCCACACGCTTTCTGCCGTCCTTCCTGCGTAAACACGACCGCCGTGAGCGTGCTTCAACGCATTTGTAATCGCTTCACCTACTCCGATCATGAAGGATTCCAAACGTTCTCCCACGAGTCCAGCTTGTTGACAATAACACTGAGCTTCGCGCCGAACTAATGGCACTTCCGAGGGCTGTCGGACTTCCATCCGTAGCTTAGCTCTGCACACATACGCGTTTATTTGCCGAGGTTCACAAATATCCAGTTTTCCATTTGTGATGCTCAATATAGTATCCCGGTAGAATTGCCGCTTGTGCCGTTCCAACTGCCGTTTGAGTTGTCTGCGATGTTCCTCGGCTTTCTTGCGCTCTGTTATATCTCGAATCATTGCTAGCACAGCAGGGCGACCCTCATACTCAATTGGTGCGGCAGCTACCTCCGCGGTAAACGTAGCGCCGTCCATCCTAATAAAGCATTCCTCCATTGCTAACGACGCATCCTGGCCGTTCGCGACTGAACGCATACGCGCCGCAAACTGTTCTCTGCGCGAGGGCGGCACGATTTCCGCAATTTTTCTACCGATTAGATCGTCTACTGAAGATGCACGGTATATGGACAGAGCAGCTTCATTCACGAATACAATAGTGCCCTCCGAAACGACTACTATTGCATCAGGTGACAAATCAACGAGTTTGCGGTACCGTTGCTCACTTTCACTCAAGCCCTGCTCGGCACGCTTGCGGTCCGTTATGTCAATAATGTTGTCAAGAACCGCCGGTTTGCCGTCGTATTGAATTAGAGTTGCTCTCAGCTCAACATGCCGCACTTCGCCCGTTTTGGTAACTACTCGAAACTCGTATTGCTCAGGAGAATCCTCTCCTCGCATGCGTGCAATATAATGTTCTCTAACGCGTTCGCGGTCTTCCGGGTGAATCATCTGCCATACGTCTAGGTAGGGAACGTCTTCTTCTGTGTAGCCCATCAATCGAAGTATATAGGGGTTGGCATACACCAACTTGTCGTTTTGTATGATCACAATACCAGTGGGGGCGTTATCGGTTAGCGCAGCATAGTTTGCAGCAACTTCGTCTGGTGACCGCGAAGTCGTTGCCGTTGACTCTGTACCTTCACTATCGCGACTTTGTTCTTCTTCGTAATCTTTTGGAGATTCGTCTAGGCCACTCATAACTACCAAGGCCCAACAATCGAAAACGTTCCGACTCCTTCTTTTACCCGTTTATTGCGTGCATAAACACCTTTGTGAGACTTTCTATCTTTTTGGACTACAATAGCAGACCATTAGGTTCCAGGTGTGTTACTTGTAGGGATTCCACAAATTAGTTGATTTGGCTGCTTTCAGTTCTTTGTAGCTTTGGTACCTTGCATGTTGGTCCACATAAACAACGGTAGATCCATCATAGTGCACATTTGATGGAGCATCGTAGGCACCCCAGTTAAAGTCGCCGTCGTTTATGGTGTCACGACCTTCGTGGATCATTAATAAGACCTGGCTCTGTCGGCGAATGGAATCCAGAAGAATAGTCCGCTTAGTCCATTGATCAACAAACATGTAGTTCATGCTATAACTCAGCGGATAATCACGCCGATCGCTATTTCCGATCATCTTGGCTATGCGTCCAATGTCAGTCGGACATAAGTACACTTCGCGATTCTTGACGTAGGGCCAAATCTGTCCCTGTTCCGGATAAACCCAACTGCCGACACCCATAGATCCTTCCCAACTTGGTTTGGCGACGCAAACCCGTGGGTTGGGAGAATAACCGCTGTTGTCATTGGCATACATGGCCACGGCGGATGCAAGTTGACGGAGGTTATTCAGGCATTTCTGTTGCCTAGCGCGCTCCTTCGCGTTGGCAAATATGGGAAACAGTACGGAAGCCAAAATGGCGATGATGGCTATGACAACCAAAAGCTCAATCAGTGTGAAACCGTGCTTTTTGACCATTCTCATCGATTCAATACCTCTTGCCTTCTAGTTATGTTATACCTTCGATTACCCTATGCGTCAAGCAAGTGGGCATAAACAATTAAGCTTTTTCTCTAAGGGGTAGTGATTTACTGTAACTGAAGAGTATCTTGTTCTTCATCGCGCAACTATCTCGTTAGTTCTAACATTAATGCCTCTGTTGCAATCTGGGGATTAGCGTTACCCAAGATTCTTGATTTGGTTTGCACGATCGCTTCGATTGCTGAGAGTATAGCTTCAATGCTGCTGTACCTTTGTGCTTGTGACCAAAGCTCTTGATACTTGTCGACGTTTGCCACCACTGCTTTTTCTCCTAGGATTTTTACTGCGAGAAGGTCACGATACCAAACCAAAAGCATGTCAAGATACTGCAGGGTGGTATCGCGAAGGTTGGACTTTGTCTTTCTGGCTACTTCATCATTTGGCTCATCTTCTGGTGTCTGATCGGTCTCGGCGTATCCAGCCTGTGAGCCGGCAATCGCTGAGTGCGATATGGTTCTTAAGCGCTCTGCCAATTTGAGAGCCGCACGGCGTTTGCGCTGACTTGCTTCGGCTGCTATTTCCGCTATTGCGTCACGTAGCTCCTTGAATTGCAGGTTTCCGACCAGCCGTATTGCTCTTCCTGGACAGCCTTGCGCGTAGCACGCCAATACGTTTGCTTCGTCGTGGTTGAGACCATAGTCAGACACAAGACGTTGTGCAAGCTCATCCGTGCTCACCTGGACGAATCGAATAACAGAGCATCTGGACCAAATGGTTGGCAAGACCACTGCTGCATTTCGATAGAGCAGGATATTAACTACAAACTCTGGTGGTTCTTCAATGAGTTTCAAAATACAGTTTGCTGCTTCTTCGTTCAGTGTGTCTCCCTGCTCAACGATGTTCACCTTCCAACGTGCGCGCATAGGCTTCAGCATTGCAAGATCACGCATTTCACGCATGAGGTCTATGCGAGTGTTTTTGCCTTCGGGAGACCAAATGCGCACGTCAGGCAGATTCCCGCGATCTATCATGCGGCACGTCGAACACTGATTGCATGCCGAACCATCTGTTGCGTTGTCGCAGTTAAGAGCTTTGGCGAACTCTATTGCCGTGGTGAGCTTGCCGATGCCTTCAGGACCAACGAATAAATACGCGTGAGCTGGATTCTGCGTGGTTGCAGCTTTGCGTAACACGCGCTTTGCTAGTTCTTGACCTATGATCTGGTCGAATCCTGAAAATCGTTCGTTCACGACACAGATTTTATCATGCCCAAGCACATTATTGTTCTCGTGCATTCTACATCCGATTGATAATGCGAGATGATTTTCCATGGCGGCGTGAACCCTCTAGAAATCACACAGCAAGACCAATCCTATTAGTTGAAGAACAATGGTTCTTGGCTATGCCTATCCGAGCTGCTCGTGCAGCCCCAGTCAAGCATTGACAGTTCGGTCTTTGAACGGATATAATAAGAGTCTGGTAATATTCGGCAAATGGCTAAAGTTGACGTGGGTTCAGCGGATTTGGCGCTATTAGGCTAAGCTTTCTGCGAAGGTGTAGCGATGTGCCAATCCTTCCCCACCGAGTAAAAACATAGCCATAGGCTTGCGATGGAGGAGGGATTATGATTGGCGCAAGTACAGGTAAAGCCGAATGAGAGTCTTGACAGCGCTTTGAAGCGGTTCAAGAAGGTGCTCCAACAGGCGGGTATACTCAAAGAAGCCAAAGAACACGAGCACTACGAGAAACCGTCGGATAAGCGCCGCAAGGCTGAAGCGGCAAGGCGCCGGAAGCTGGCGAAGAAACGCTAGCCGGACGGAGCTAACAAATGTCGCTCGTGGAAAAGCTTCGTGATGATATGAAGCTTGCTCTCAAGAATAGGGATGAGTTGAGGTTATCAACCATCCGGCTCCTTCTGTCGTCGGTGAGCTACGCAAAAATCGAAAAGGGTTCAGAGCTCACCGACGACGAAGTATGCCAGGTGTTGGCTAGGGAAGCCAAGCGCCGAAGGGAATCAATCGAAGCCGCCGAACTCGGCGGACGCTCTGACATTGCTCAAAAGGAAAAAGCCGAACTGAGTATCATAGAAGAGTATCTACCTAGACAATTAGACGAATCTGAAATCGAGACTATTGCAAAGCGTATAGCCGCTGAAGTCGGCGCGAATGGATTGAAAGATCGCGGAAAGGTTATGGGCCGACTTATGCAGGAAATAAAGGGTCGGGCCGATGGACGAGTTGCTAGCGAAGTAGTCGAAAGAATCTTGCGAGGGTAAGCCTCGCCCCCACCATGAAACCTTTCTTACCTCATTTTACACGACGCATCAAAGCTAAACCCGATGGGAACTCCCGGAGCCAAGTAAACCTGCCGAGGGTTACCATCGCAGTAACGACTGTTGTCTTTCTTTCTTTTGTCCTGTCGATTCATATGCTGCCGAACAAGGTAACCCTGAAAGTTGGAGACATCGCGCCTGAGGATATAATTGCCCAGCGCACCGTTCGCTACGTGGACACAACCCAAACTGAACTCAGAAGAGCTCAGGCAGCAGCAAGCGCCGGCAGGGTGTATGATCCAGTGCCTAATGCAACCGACCAAGCGCTTGCAGCTTTAAGAAGTATACTTCGCACGATTGCCGCTGCTCGCCAGGTTGAGGGGCTAAAACCCGAGGATCGTGCAATCGGCGTAATTGCCGAGCGCATTAGTCCACTTGTGGGCGTACAGATTTCCAAGGCCACGCTCGGATTGCTGATGTCTTGTGATGCCGCGATGTTGGAAGCGATCGAGGAAAGAGCTGCACGCATAGTAACCACTGTTATGGGACGAGAAATTAAGGAGGACCCGGCAGCATTGAGAGCGGCTCGCAAGAGTGCGGTATACGATGCACAGAAGATTGTCGCTGATGCAGATCTTCGCAAGGCGATTGCTGAACTGGCGTCTGCCGTAATACGTCCAAATCAGGTCTACGATGAACAAAAGACCCTGGCGAGACAAGAACGCGCAAGGCGTGAGGTACAGCCGTCCTATACTATGATAATGCGCGGTGAGAAGGTAATCGCCAAGGGCGAGAAGGTTCTACCCGAACATATAGAAAAGTTTGAAGCGCTGGGGCTTCGTAGACCGAGGCTTCAACCTCAGTCGGTCCTTGCCGTCACGTTATTGGTCGGCATGTCGGTGATGCTTGTGGCAACGCATCTTCGGAAGTTTCACGCGGAAGTCTACGAGAACACAAAGGCACTGGTGTTACTATCTGTTCTGGTTCTCGCAAGCACGCTAGCGTTACGCGTAAGCGGAGGACTGCTCGGCGTGCCGCTGAGTCCGGCTCAGGTCGGATACATTGGTACATTATGGGTAGTAGCGGCAGCGATGTTCGTTGCAGTATTGGTCGACCGACAAGTTGCCATATTGGTAACGGCTCTTTTGTCGGTAGTACTTGGCACTGTGCTTTCAAACGAGCTACGGTACGCGTGCGGTGCGCTAATAACAGGATTGGTGGCGATTTATTGTGTTGCGGATATTAAAGGGCGACAAGATTTGCTACGCACTTTGGGGTGGATATCCATAACGGGAGTACTTCTCGTCTGGGTCTATGGAACTATTGCTGGGGATTCGGTATCGGAGATGGTCGCAGGAACGTTTTGGGCGGGTGTGCTCTTGCCGTTCGTAGCCACCACGTTGTTTTTCTTTGGAACTATTGCCCTGGAACGTCCGTTTGAACGTGTAACCCACCTGTCACTTCTCGAGCTTGCCGATACCAACAGCCCCCTATTGAGGCGGCTACTTATGGAGGCTCCCGGAACCTATACGCATTCCTTGGCTGTTGGGCATTTGGCAGAAGGTGCTGCCGCGGCGATAGGTGCCGATACATTGGTTGCTCGGGTCGCGTCGTACTATCACGATATTGGTAAGCTTCGTAGACCTCACTTTTTCATCGAGAACCAGCACGTAGAAAATGTCCACGACGGCATTAATCCAACGCTGTCCACAATCGTTATTACAAGTCACGTGCGCGACGGAATAGAAATTGGCAAAGAATATCGCTTGCCGAAGGTCGTTCTCGACATCATTGCTCAGCATCACGGCACTTCATTAGTCCAGTATTTTTATAATCAATTCACTGATGAATTCGATCCTTCAACGCCTGTAGAACAGCAGTTTCGGTATCCAGGACCAAAGCCTCAAACCAAAGAGGCTGCGATTGTGATGCTGGCGGATTCGGTGGAGGCTGCATCGCGCACTCTAGACAAACCCAGTGTGGCTAAAATAGAGACCTTGGTGAACCGAGTTGTCGCGGATAAGCTGCGAGATGGACAACTGGATGAGTCTGAGTTGACCTTTAGGGAAGTTAGCAAGATAACTATGACTTTCGCTCGAAGTCTTGTTGGTACTATGCACGCTAGAATAGAATATCCAGAGCCGACGCAGATAGGTGAAAGGAAGGGTGTCACAGACGCAGATACTGATTCGGAACGAGCAACAGAAGAAGGTAAACACCAGGCGACTGAGGAGCACAGCTCGACGGGTACTCTCGGCTGAAAACTGTCCCGATAATGTTGAGTTGAGTATTATGCTTGTCGATGATGCTGCCATTCGCGAGCTGAATAAACAGTACCGCGGTGTTGATGCACCGACGGATGTGCTAGCATTTCCCCAACTCGAGGGTGAAGATTTGAGCGCAGAAGGCGAGTTGGCGATTGGCGACGTTGTCATTTCAGTGGAGACGGCTGATCGACAGGCTAGAGATCAAGGTTGTTCATTAGAAGAAGAGCTAGACTTACTTGTAGTGCATGGAATCTTGCATCTTTTAGGTTACGATCACGAAACGCCCGAGGACGAGCAACGAATGTTTCAAAGGCAGAATGAGCTTGTGGGTAGGCACGTAGGATGAGGCTATTACGAAATCCTTTGAATGGATTCAAGTACGCTATAGAAGGCGTGGTGCATGTGCTTAGAACACAGCGGCACATGAGGTTCCACTTTCTGACGCTGCTGCTAGTGTTGATAATAAGTTTGATCTTTCAGCTATCCAGAACCGAAGTGATGGTGCTGCTGTTCACCATCACGCTTGTGCTCGTGGCTGAGATGTTCAACACGGCAATAGAAGCCGTAACTGACCTGGTTGTTCAGACTTATCATCCCCTGGCGAAGTTTGCAAAGGATATCGCAGCTGGGGCTGTGCTAATCACAACCGTAAATGCTCTCGCGATAGGCTTTCTCTTGTTCTTAGGTGGTGGTGGTCGAGGGCTTAGAGAAGAACTAGGCGTTCATCCGCCAGACGCGGCAACTGTTTTAGTAGTGGCTTTGATACTCGTAGCTACGATGGTTGTGCTCTGGAAGATCGCCGGAGGAAAGGGCAAGCTTTGGAGAGGCGGCATTGTGAGTGGGCACGCCGCTCTGGGTTTTTTTCTTGCCACCACCATATTATTCATGTCAAAGAAGGTGGTAGTTGGGGCGCTAGCATTTCTTTTAGCAGCGCTTGTAGCACAAAGTCGAGTGGAAGGAGGTATACACACCCTCGGTGAAGTCGTGACAGGTGCACTGCTAGCCACTGTGGTATCTTGTTTGGCTTACTACGTGCTTGCACCTGTGCTGTGAGAGGGTGGCAACAAAGTGGACGAGGATCCAAACCGTATACTGCTTCGTCTTGCCGCAGTATTAGTTCTCGTTCTGCTAAATGCATTCTTCGCAGCGGCAGAGATAGCGTTAGTTTCCGTTAGGAGAACACGCATTAAGCAGCTGGTCGAAGAAGGCGACAAGAGGGCTGAGGTAGTGCAGAAGCTGTTGGAACATCCAACAAGCTTCATGGCTACTGTTCAGATTGGCGTAACGCTTGTCGGATTTCTGGCTTCTGCATACACGGCTGTCGAACTGGCTGGGATACCCGCTCGTTGGTTGCAGACGCTGGGGCTTACAGAGCAAGCCGCGCACGGTTTGGCAGTGTTCATCGTGACGTGCTTGCTCGGATTCGTCACTCTTGTATTGGGTGAGATAGCTCCCAAGAGCCTGGCAATGGTCCACGCTGAAAAGTTTGCGTTGGCACTGGCATATCCTATCCACACACTTTCCGTGGTCACGCTTCCAGCTGTAGCTGTCGTCGGCTTCTTTAGCGATCTAATAGTTAGACCTTTCGGGGCACATGTAAGATTTTCAGCTCCCATTCTAACAGAGGAAGAGTTGAGAATGTTGCTCGAGGCTGGCGAAGAGGAAGGCGTGATCGAAGAAGAGGAGAAGGAGATGATCCACTCGATTTTCGACTTCTCCGATACTGTCGTCCGACAGGTAATGAAGCCTCGCACTGACATGAAAGCAGCTCCTATTACCAGCTCGCTGGATGATCTATTGGACATAATCACAACAACAGGTCACTCGCGAATTCCGATATATGAGGACAACATCGATAATATCGTTGGTGTGGTTCACGCTAAGGACCTTTTGCCCATTCTGCGCAAGCCAACAAGAAGCTTTGACATCAAGTCGGTGATGCGACCAGCTTACTTCATTCCTGAAACCAAGCCAGTTGATGAGCTACTGGCGGATTTCAAGCGTGGAAACGTACAGATGGCTATTGTTCGGGACGAATACGGTGGTACAGCGGGACTTGTCACCGTGGAGGATTTGTTGGAGGAGATTGTTGGCGAGATCCGAGACGAGTATGACGTAGAAGAACCACTCATTCAGATCATTGATGAGAACCACGCAATTGTAAATGCTAGAATGCGAGTTGACGAATTGAACGAGCAAATGAATCTGGGTATTCCCGAAAGCGAGGAATACGATACCGTAGGCGGATTTGTGTTTGATTTGTTTGGTAGGCAGCCGAACGAGGGAGAGATGGTGAGTTACGAAAACGTGGATTTCATCGTTCGGGAAATCGAGAATGGCAGATTGCGCACTATCGAGATTATTCGCACCGAAAGACCGCCACAAACGGAACAGGAAGAATCAACTTCAAACAATGGCAAAACGAAGTCCAATGGGCTTAGCAATGGTTCAAATTCCAGGCGCTAGGTGCTCTCGGCTGGTTTCGTTCAGGTGGCACGATAGTTGATTCCCGAAAGGATTGGTTGTTACCCGTTGATGAAGATTTCTGAGTTTGGTGGAGAGGATGCACTCGTTAGGCTGATTGGGGAAAAGTTTGCAGCATTTCCTGGAGGAGAGTTGATTTTAAGTGTTGGCGATGATGCTGCGCTTATCGATATCGGTGAGGACCTGCTCGTTGTTACCACTGACCTTTTAGTCGAAAATACGCATTTCCGACTCGACATAAACGAACCATATTTAATAGGATGGAAAAGCGCTGCGGTAAATATCAGTGACGTGGCTGCGATGGGCGGCAGGCCAACCTATTCATTTGTCTCGATTGGCTTGCCGGATGTCGACATCGAGGTGGCGGAGCAAATATACGAAGGTCTGGCTGACGCCAATGCTGCTTTCGGAAGCGCGATAGCAGGCGGTGATACTGTTGCGAGTCAGGAAGGTATAGTATTAAATGTGGTGCAACTCGGACTCGTGGAACGTGGTTTAGCCGTTCAACGCACTGGGGCAAAGGTAGGAGACGCCATCGTCGTTACGAATACACTGGGAGATTCATTGGCTGGATTACAACTGCTTCTTAAGCTCGGGCTTGTAGAAGCCAGGCGTGCAAGTTCTCACTGCGTCGAAAAACACCTCAAGCCGGAACCGAGGGTTGCCGAAGCACGAGCCGCTGCAACTACTGGGAAGGTCCATGCTATGATGGATTTGTCCGATGGCCTTGCGGTTGACTTGCCAAGGCTTTGCGCTGCCTCTGGTGTCGGAGCGCGCATTTGGGCTGAAGCCTTACCGCTGTCTAGTGATATTCATATTGCTGCAGCCAGACTTGATGCGGATCCAGTAACACTTGCTGCGGCAGGCGGTGAGGACTACGAACTGCTGATAACTTGCGCCCCCGAAAATACGCGAGTCGTAATCGATGCTATTTGTTCTAGAGGATCGTCAGCAAGTGTGATTGGTGAAACAACTTCCGATCTTGGGGTGCGCTTCATCCGCGATGGGGTCGAGACGGAATTTCCTAAAGGGTGGGAGCATTTTTAGTAATCTCATTCGTCGCGTTGTATGTATATGACAGAATGCGTTAAGAAGGTCAGCCTGGTCTCTCGTAGTCCGGAAGATACTGTCCAAATCGGACGGCACCTAGGCACATTACTTCGACCAGGTAGCGTAGTTGCGCTCTACGGAGATCTTGGGGCTGGAAAAACTGTTCTCGTTAAAGGAATTGCTGACGGTCTCGGACTAAAAGCGACTATTCACAGTCCGACGTTTACGCTTATCCACGAACATCCGGGACCAGTGCCTTTGTACCACGTCGATCTATATAGGATCGACGAAGCAGATGTGGACTCTCTGGGGTTGGATGAATATTTGGAGTCTGAGGGCGTCGTGGTAATTGAGTGGGCTGAAAAGATAAAAGCGCTGCTCCCAACTGATAGGTTGGACATCGAGTTGAGATTTGTAGATGAGTCTAGCCGAGAAATAATTGTGAGTACCAGTTCTAATAGTAGTTTTCCGATTGTGGAGGAGATTTCACGGAGTGCTTACGCTCGCTCTTGATACTTCTGGTGATGTCTGTGTGTTGGCGTTGGGACGTGAAGATGTTGTGCTAGGTGAGTACAGATTCCAGCACAAGATGAGCTTGCTGCGAAGACTTCTTCCGAATATCGAGCTTCTCATGTCAGATGCGGGATACAAAGTATCGGATGTGGAGGGCTTTATTGTAGGACTTGGCCCTGGGTCATTTACGGGACTTCGTATAGGCGTCACGGTTGCCAAGACGCTTGCTTATAGCTTGAATAAACCCATTGTCGGAGTTGGAAGTTTAGATGCTCTAGCTTATAGCGTTGCACCAGTCGGCACTCAGCTCATGTGTCCTATGGTTCACGCACGAGCGGACGAAGTTTACTGGACAATTGTCGGTTGCTCCGGGGGGGATAAGATTGCAGACTACCGAGTCAGTTCTATTGGCGAGGTAGCCAATGACATAGCGAACAGGAACCTTTCCACGTATTTTTGCGGAAGTGCAGCTCTGCGCCACAGTCAGTTTATTCGGGAACGCTTGGGTGAGTTAGCTGTGATCGGGAATTACGGGGCAGCACATCCATCAGGCTGGGGATTGTTACTTCTTGGAAGGCAGCGCATTGTGAAGAGGGAACGAGACGATCCAATAGCCATTACACCTCTCTATGTCCGCAAACCAACTCCAGTTTTGCGCTTGGAATCAGGAGAAATCAAGTCTTCTGACGCACTATGCTAGTTATTGACGGAAGTTTCGGCGAGGGAGGTGGGCAGATTCTCAGAACAAGTTTGTCCTTGTCGGCGCTTACCGGAAAAGCGGTGACTATTGAAAACGTGCGTGCCCGCAGGGACAAGCCTGGCATTCGTCCTCAACATTTGACAAGTGTTCTTGCGGCTGCAGAGATTTGCGAGGCGAGCATAGATGGCGCGGATGTTGGCTCAATGCGGATAGTCTTCACACCAAGGAGGACTAGCTCTGGCTATTATGAATTTGATGTTTCAAGAATTCGCGCTTCAGCGGGATCAGTAAATCTCGTATTTCAGACAATTCTTTGTCCACTTGCATTTGCATCCGAACGCAGTCGTGTGATAATCAAAGGAGGAACCCACGTTCCTTTTGCGCCTACCTCGGATTATATCAGGCGTACATTCCTGCCTGCTGCGAGTGCGATGGGAGTCGTTTGTACTTACCGAATGGTACGGGCTGGGTACTACCCCGCAGGTGGAGGGGAAGTAATAGCTGAAATCCAGCCGACAAAGTCGCTTAAAGGTTTATCATTCACGGGTCCAGTGCGTCAAATAACCGTGGAGCTTACGTCGGCTGTATCCAACTTGCATCGCTCAATTGCTGAGCGACAGCTCAAAGCTGGTCTTGCGCGTCTAAGTGAGCTTGGCGTCACTCCGATTCGAACGGAGGTCACCGAATATCCTTCTCCCGGGAAAGGAACCGTGTTCTTTATAGCGGCTAGGTCCGAAGATGCGATAGCTGGTTTTCAGTCTTTAGGCGAGCTAAAAAAGAGGGCTGAGAATGTTGCACGAGATGCCTGTGATGAGTTCGAGGGGTATTTGGAGTCCGGTATGGCGTTCGACAAGCACCTCGCCGACCAGCTTATCATTCCGATGGCACTGGCCGACGGACCGTCGATGTTTACCACCTGCGAGGTCACGCAGCATCTACTCACCAACATCGCCGTGGTCGAGCGGTTTCTCGACGTGCGGTTTGAAGTCACGGGCGAGCTGGGTCGGCCCGGGACGGTAAGGCGGCTGCGGTAGCAGTGAGAAAGCCTCGTTCCCAGTACTCGAACTAGCGGGCTCTCGAGACCCTCAGCAGATACAAGAAGAACGGCGCGCCGAGCATGGCGGTGACTATTCCAACCGGCAGCCCACTCGGCGGAAGTACGGCACGCGACGCGAGATCGGCCAGCACGGTGAGCGTCGCCCCGGCAAGTGCGGACGACGGTATCAGGACGCGGTGGTCCGGCCCGAAGAGCTTGCGGCAGATGTGCGGCACCACCAGCCCGACGAATCCGATTATCCCGCTCGCCGCGACCGCCGCCGCCGTCACGAGCGACGCGACGCCGATGATGATGAGCTTCAGGTTTTCGGTCTCGATCCCTAGGTGTTTTGCGGACTCCTCGCCCATCGAGAAGACGTTCAGGTCGCGGGCGAACGCGAAGAACGCGATCAGTCCGAAAAGCGCAAACGGCCAGGTCAGGCGGACGTAGCCCCAGGGGTCGGGCGCGTCGAACGATCCTAGGAGCCAGGCGATGATCTTGCCCTGGGCTTCGGCGGGGTCGCCGGCAGCCAGCGCCAGCACGAAACTCAGCAGCGCCCACAGAAAAGAGCCGACAACGATCCCCGCCAATAGGAACGAGTGAATAGAGACCCTTCCCGCGGACCGCGCGAGCGCGTAAACCATGAACATCGCGCCCATCGCGAATACGAACGCCACCGCCGGCACGCCGTATCCGCCGGCGACTCCGCCGAGACCGAGTATCGTGGCGACACCCGCGCCGAGCGCGGCTCCTGATGAGACTCCGACCGTGTACGGATCGGCAAGCGGATTGAGGAGCAGTCCCTGCAGTGCCGCCCCCGCCATAGCAAGCATACTTCCGACGACCACAGCTAAGAACGCTCTTGGTGTTCTTATTTCCCAAACGATCGTGCGATCCAGTTCCGAGGCTTGCATAGCCACAGAATCCGGTATCATTGGTATATGAGAGGCGATAATTCTCACGACGTCCGAAAAAGCAATCCTTCGCTCACCATATGAAATGTTGAGCGTAACGGCGACGATGAGCACTAACGAAAGGATGAAGCAAGCTCTCGTGAGACGCTTTGTGAAACCACTGGTGTCAGATTGGGACATCGCACCGTCAAGTATAACGCACCAACTAAGGCTCAGGCAAACAAACTTGCTGTACGCATTATCTAGAATTGTGCTACTTCAGATTCCGATGATGCAGTCTTAAAGAAGGTAGAATGCTTTCGAGCGGGTAAGCATAAGGCGGCAGCCAATTATGTGGCACAGAGAGTGATTCTCCTGAGGAGGTTTGATCGAGAATGTCCGAGTCTGCATCCCTCACGTTAATAGCTATTTGTCAGCTAGTTTTGACCATAGCCGTGCTCGCGGTAGCTATAGGGCTACTTTATGCTGTTTTTCAACTCAAGCGCACGGTAGCCGAAAAGCTAGACCAAGTAACTGGCCAGATCAGGCCGATTTCTGAGAAGGCGCACGCAATAACCGAACAAGTTCAAAGTACGGTCGACAAAGCCGCCGGGAAAGTTGATACAATGATGACTGCAGCTGAGGATGCGGTCGTTGGCATAACAGATGCCATACGCAACGTTTCTCGCAAAGTTGAGGAGTCATTTAGCCCGCGAGTAGCTACAATAGCAGCGCTTGCGGTGTCAATTGCCAAGTGTCTACGGATCTGGCGGGAAGGAACAGGGACGAAAGATACTTCTACAAACAGTTCAAGTTGTAAACAGGAGTAGGCGCGACGCCCTATGATTGTCGTCGCTGCATTTTTGTTCCTCATAAATCAGTTATCTGCAGTAGCCGATGAGGATTATCGAATACGCATCGAAAACATACCTGCGGGTCTTGTCCAAGTCAGTTTGGACCAAGGTCGGACGTATTGGACCATAGGCCGCGTTACAAGGCCAGCAAATGCACACATTATAGGCTTTGCCGCGGCGTCTTACGTTTCTGCGGGTTCCGTTGCAGCGATAGCCACCCACGGAATTCGGATCAAGACGGGTCAATTGGCGCTGGGAGTGGGTAAAACCCAGATCCCACTGATATTCAGCATCGTACCTAGGCAGTTTGCCAAGCTACCAGCTGGTTACGGAGGACACGTGCCGCGCTCAGCAGCAATCCTTACGGATATCGACGCCGGCCACTCTATTTTTCGCAACCAATCTCCATACGTAGGTAGTCCGGTCTACTTGGAGCGAAGAGCAGGGCTCGAACCACTTCCCGAAAACTACACCCCGAAAGTGGATGATGTAATTGTAATAACTGTCGAACATCCGAAAGATCCTCCGCGCTGGATCGAGTTTGAAAACAAGCGCAATGGTAAAGTAACTGCGCACTTTGCCGACGGGCGAAGCGCAGACATAGCCCGTGTAATCCGACCGGTGAAAGGAGTGGGCAGATACGACGGCACAACCTATACAGGTACAGGTGCCGTAAATACAAATCACCCCGGGGTGATAACCGTATCCACTGCTCCACTAATGCCACCCGAGATCCAAGAAGGTGGTTTGGTAGAAACAAGGGGCGGTTTCATGGTGCAACCGAGCCGACATGCGCGCGAACAGGGCGAATCGTCACCGCAGGTGATGATAGTAGCCCCGATTGGCGAATCATCCGGCGGGCTGGAAGGTTGTCCTCCGCTTTTCCGAGGCTATATCAATCTTTACCGCTATGCAGATAATCCACAACACTCTTATCGTGTACAAATCAAGGTCGATGACGGGGATTGGGAAGATTTGCCTGCTTTTACAGGCAAAGTCGACGATGCTTTTGGACCTCGAGTAATGCAGGATTATTTTGCAAAATCTGGACGCTCGATCGTTGTCAAAAGTGGAGTAACGGCGATAAGAATCCTTTTTCCAGACTACGATCAACGAGCGCTTCAGCTCGATTTGGCAAAAGAAGCTCGCGCGTATTCTGCTAAAGCGGTATCTCAAGCGGGAAAGTGCGTCTCAGGGGTAGTGTCAATAGGTCCCACGAAGTCTCGAAAGAAGGTCTGCATTGTAAACCTATATGTGGATGGGCGGCTTACGTCAACAATCAATGAATGGCCGTACAGGTTTTCTTGGGACAGCAGATCTGTGCCGAACGGTTGGCATTCTATCGAGTTTGAGCAGGTGTGCGACTCAGATAGAATTATGACCGAGCGCACGATTGTGCTAGTTAGCAACTGAAGGGTTCGTATTGGAGCACTATAAGCACGATCTTACAAATTGGCTTAGGCTGCCCTCTCCTGTCCCAACTTGCCAAGTGCTCGATTCACTACACGCGTGGCTGCTTCTACTACCACGGGATCAAATTGAGTACCTGAGTGCCTTTGGATTTCCTCCAGAGCTTCAGACCAAGAAATTGCTGGCCGGTAGGGTCTATCGGACGTCATAGCTTCCAGTGCGTCTGCAACCGCCAGAATTCTGGAAAGAAATGGTATGCCATCACCACGTAGTCCATCTGGATAACCGGTTCCATCGTACCTTTCATGGTGATGACGAATGATAGAGGCAACTTCAGCTAATTCTTCAACCTGTGACAGAAACTCGGCTCCGATACACGGATGTTCTAGAACCTTATGCCACTCTTCCGGTGTTAGCTTGCCGGGCTTATCCAGCACCTCTTCGGGCGTGACCAGCTTGCCTACGTCGTGAACGTGAGCTGCGAGTTCGAGGGTAGCCATTCGTTCCTCAGAAAGGTGCAGTTCTTGTCCAATTTCCAGGCATAGCTCTGCCATATGTGCCGAATGGCGACCTGTGTATTGTGACTTAGCGTCAATTGCCGCAGCAATTGCCTTTATTGCTTTGAAAAGTACGTTTGCGCGCTGTTCAGACAGACGCCGTTGCTCAATTCGTTTGCGTTGCATATTGTTCTCAAGAATGAAAGGCAAACTGGAGTACTCAATGGGCTTGGTTAGAAAGTCGGAAGCGCCAGCTTCCAGTGCTTGTCGGCTAGTTTCTATATCGTCCCAAGAGGTTATCACGACAATTGGGATGTGCGGATGAATGCGCGATATTGACTGCGTTACTTCCAGCCCCGTAATGCCCTGCAGATAGAGATCGCACAAGACTATGTCATACTCGCACTGCTTTGCCGCTTCCAATGCGTCCATACCGGAAGATGCGCAGGTAACATCATAACCATTACTTGCGAGAGTATTTTTGATGGAATTGAGAGTCTCCAAGTCGTCGTCTACAACGAGGACTCTCACCTGGTGGAAGTCATTGACTTCGTATTGCATATCAGCGCGCCTCCATAGGAATCTGCCTTATATGGGCTGAATAAGTCAAACCACACCGACAAGTTCTCGGCAGCCACTTATATTAAAATTATTGGTAGCGTCCCGAGTGCTATTCAGGCATTATCCAGCCTTCATCACAAATTCCACTTAAGCCTACCAGGCTCTGCATGTCGAATTACTCAGTTTATTGATCAGGCGTGATGTGCACTTCCGTCTTGCATCATGGGAGCAACCACTGGCGTCGTGCATAGTCATTGCGAGGACTCGGTTTCACAGTGTAATATATCGCTGACAACGTCAATAACAGAGGTGGGTGCCAGTGTCTGTTGAAGATTTTAGGCTAACGTCTTTGTCTCACGGTGCTGGGTGAGCGTGCAAGCTGGGAGCCCAGCAACTGGCGCAGGTTCTGCGCCTAATACCCAAAACAACGGATCCTAACGTGCTTGTTGAACTCTCAACGGGCGACGACGCCGCTGTTTACCGGATTACGGATGATATTGCAGCGGTGCTCACCGTGGACTTTTTTACCCCGATTGTCGATGACCCGTATGAATTCGGGCGCATAGCGGTGACAAATGCACTGTCGGACATATATGCAATGGGTGCGCGACCGGTGGCAGCATTGAACCTTGTTGCTTATCCGGCCCGTTCACGTCCGATTGACAAATTGCAGGAAATATTAAGAGGAGGGGCTGACCAGGCGTCCGCTGCCGGTGTTAGCATAGTTGGTGGGCACTCGATAGATGATCCCGAACCGAAGTATGGGCTTGCTGTAATGGGTCTGGTGAATCCTGCCGAGGTGATAACTAACGCTGGCGCGCGTCCGGGCGACCGACTGATTCTGACTAAACCGCTGGGCACCGGAATCATTTCTACTGCAATAAAAAAACAGGTGGCGCCAGCCGACGTTACTGCT